>ERZ772865.3714-NODE-3714-length-11191-cov-137.166487_pt1 | contig 11191 bp, 4 predicted proteins | sample MGYA00512133_ERZ772865 | MGnify/ENA primary metagenome ERZ772865 (study PRJEB29015, sample SAMEA2737722) | human gut metagenome | biome: human gut; feature: human-associated habitat; material: faeces | place: China | collected 2012 ...
TGAAGATTTTCGTAACAGCCAGTTCACAGGTGAGAGCACAGCGCCGTTTCGATGAACTGAAGGAGAAAGGAATGCCAGCCGACTTCGATGCGATTCTGAAGAATGTAGAGGAGCGCGACTATATCGATAGCCACCGCGAGACTTCCCCACTCAGAAAAGCAGATGATGCCATCACGCTCGACAACAGCAACATGACCATTTCTGAACAGAAGGCATGGCTGATGGAACAATATCAAAAAGCAATAGCAGAATAAGCTACAGAGAAGAGACTGCCGGGTTATTAATGCAAAAATACGTTAAATATGCTACTTTTGCCGATAAATTTATTTTATTCGATGAAAAGATTTGGAAAAAAAAACTTCAATTTAGTATCTTTGCAACCATATTAACAAGGTAGTAATGATATAGATTATAAATTTTGAGTTAATTACTGTTTTTTGAAGGTGATAGGTCTTCGGGAGAAGATTTATCACCTGTTTTATTTTCAGACAGTTTATAAAAGATAAACCCACTTGACGTCGTGAAACACGACACCAAATGGGTTAACTGATTAATAACCAATATATTAAGTTTTTCAACCAACGATAAAACTATCCTCTACCCATATACGGTGAAACACCGTACCAAGTATATCAAGTAGCTGATAATCAATATTTTAACTCTTATTACAAAAGAGCAGAGTTTTCCTTGATAATCTTATCCTTGCACTCTTCCATCAGCCACTTCGGCGTACTGGTAGCACCACAGATACCTACCGTTTCCACATCCTTGAACCAGTTCATATCTATTTCGTCAGCACTTTCTATCTGGTAGCTGTTGGCATTCACGCTCTTGCATTCCTTGAAAAGCACCTTGCCGTTCGAACTCTTTCTGCCACTCACAAAGAGGATGACATCATGCTTGCTGGCAAAGGCAGCGATGTTAGGCATGCGGTTAGCCACCTGACGGCAGATGGTATCGAAACTCTTGAAGACAGCGCCCTCAACAATATGCTCCTGGCAATATTCGATAATGCGGTGGAACTCATCGAGACTCTTGGTAGTCTGGGAGTAAAGATAGATATCTTTAGAGAAATCCAGCTGACCGGTTTCCTTCAGCTGCTTCACATCCTCAAACTTCTCTACCACGATGGCATGACTCTCCGTCTGCCCCACCAGTCCGAGCACCTCAGCATGCCCGTTCTTGCCGAAAATCACGATCTGTGCCTCCGGATTGTTGACATACTGCTTCTTGATGCGGCGCTGCAACTGGAGCACCACAGGACAGGTAGCATCGATGATTTCAATGTTATTTCGCTCAGCAAGGGCATAAGTTTCAGGCGGTTCACCATGAGCACGGAGCAAGACCTTTACGCCCTGCAGTTCCTCCATCTGCTCATGGTCTATCGTGATGAGTCCCGCCTCATGCAGGCGCTCCACCTCCATACCGTTATGCACAATATCGCCCAGGCAGTAAAGTTTACCGCCCTTAGCCAACTCCTCTTCAGCTTTCTTGATGGCAGTGGTTACGCCAAAGCAGAACCCACTGCCGTTATCTATTTCTATCTGCACGATATTCATTTTTAAATCATTGTACATAAATCTTCACCACCACCTTAGCATGGTCAGGGTCATTCGTAATTATGAGGATACGAGGGTGTCTGACACGCGATTTCTTCAAGTCGGCAGCCACAGCCGTCACCTTCATCTTAACGGTCTCTCCTGGCTGAATCTTACTCTTCTTCAGTTTCACCTGCAAGCCCATCGTAAACATCTGCATGCTGCGGATATCCAGTTCCGACTTACCCTTATTGGTAATCAGAATCTCACCCTTCAGCTTCTTCTTTCCATTGAAACTACCCAGATTGAGATCGGTGGCAGACATCTCTATCTTCGGAGCCAGTGCCTTCTTGGCTGGAGTCATGTTTTCGAAACCAGGAAGAAGAACGGCTGATACCACGATTTCCTTCTCAGGCGCAATCTTATCGCCAGGACGCTCACCGAGATAAACCGATGTCTGGTTCAAGCCCAGGTCGCGCAGTTTCTTGGAATCCAGCACGAAACTGATTTCGGCAGAATGACGCGGAGCCACCTTGGAAGGCGATACGAAAGCATGAAGATAGGATGGCAGATGCATCACTACCGGCTCCAGCACTTCGTCGGTAGGATTGAAGATATGAATGCGCTGAACCGGACGGTCGCCACGGTTCACGTCATCAAACTCCACCTCCTGGGCATCACTCTTGATGACACCCAGCATCTCATCGTAAGAACCAGCGAAATCTACTACGCTGCCCACTACCCTTCCCCTCATAGAGAGGATGAACGGCTCTTCATCCGCATTGGTATAGAGGCAAACCTGCTTGGTGAAAGTACCCATCTGCTTGGCATCGTATACCGCCTTGATGACGAAACTTTCGCCGGCAGCTATGCTCGTCTTCGGATAATCTACCTCCGTACATCCGCAACTTTTCAATACATTGTTGATAACCAACGGCTTGTGCCCGTCATTCTTCAGCACGAATTCGGCAGTTACAGGCTTGTGGAACACCACCTGTCCGCAGTCTACCACCTCGTGCTGGGTTGTAATCTTCTGTGCTGATGCAGGCAGCGCCAACAGCGCTGAGAGCATCCATATATTCATCCGTTTCATACTATTCTATTTTAAATTATCAATCTATAAACTTTTAACTATCAATTATTAACTTTCAATTCATAGGTCTCTGTGCGGCCACCAAATTCCGGACTGTAGGTACACTCAGCGATGCAAGTTCCGCTCTGATAGTCGCCCTTTCTATCCACGTAATACTCCATTTCTACGATGTGCTTACCTTTAGATAAACGATCGAAATAGAAATTTGTTGCATGATCTCTTGGAGAAACATAGCAGCCTATGCTCCACTGATAACCGCTCAACTGGTTAACCGGCTCCAGGCATGCCGCACGCTTATCCGTAATCTGCACAAAGTCGTAGTCGCGGTCGGCGGTGATGATGAGCGTTACCTTCACCTTCTCGCCTACCTGCGCATTGCCCTTGCTCTCAGATTCGGCTGGAACGATGACACGGCGCACCTTGATGCCCGACTCCATGGAACCGATTTCGCTGATAGGCTGCTTAAACTCTGCATAGACAGCTCCCCAGCTGGTATAATCGCTCTTTTTGTCGATGCTCAGCTTAGATGCCTTGCCCGGTCTTTCGGTCTTCACATAGCCCAAAGTAGTGGAATCCTGCGGCATCGGCAGCAGCTTGCCATCCAGTTTCAGCACGGCATTCTCAGCCTTCCTGCTCCAGTTGCTCTCATTGCCCTTCATAAAGGCGTAGACAGCATCCACGGTGTTCACCGGCGTATCCCAAACCTGGGTGCGTTTCGACATCAGGAGCCAGCGCTGCAGTTCCTCGACGGTCTGCTTGTCGTTCGGCTTCAGCATCTGCATCGCCTCTATCACGGATACCTGGGTAGGAATCTTATAGTTTCTCCAGCTGTAGAGTGCCTTGCGGGTATCGTAGTAGCGGCCCATCTCCTCGCGGTAAACGGCATATTCGTTCACGCTCTGCAGATATTCGCCTGCCTTCTCGCGGTAAGCAGCATTCTGCTGGCTGTTTCTGGCGAGTACCACGGCAGCACGCGCCTTGCCATAGATGGAGAAATCACCGGTCATCTTCGACATCTTGTCCAGGAGATAAGCCTTATCCTGCTCCAGATTCTGCTTCATCTTTCTGCCATCCATCGAAAGGATGTAGAGATAATGAAGCGCCTGTTCGCTAGGATTCACCTTCTGCTTTTTCTCCTCCTGCTTCTTCATTTCTCTTACTTCCTGTGCTGTCTGCCAGGAGAGATAATCGATGGCGGAAGTCAGCATCCGGGCGGTTGATTTCTGCACACCTGCGATGGCATTCAATCGAACCATCATTTCGGCTACCGATGTAGTCATATACCGGCTGCCCTTCATTCCCTTCCACCAGGAGAAGGAACCGTCAGGGTTCTGCAACTTCTTCAGCTTCTCCACCTGATTCTGCAGGCGGATGCTCTCCTGAGTGAGATTTTCCAGCGAGAGATGCTTCTGTACATGGTTTGTGATAGTATTGGCATAGATGGCAGACATCAGCGAGATGGCGTCCTCCTCATCCGGATTACTGATGGCTGGCAGCGCCTTCACCATCAGCCAACTTGGGTTATTGGTGTACTCGATGGTTACCATTGCCTCTTCAGCGCCCTTCGCCTGCTTGCCCTCCTTGTTCAGAAAGAGTTTGCTCAGGTCGAAGCTCTGCTCACCCTTCTGATGCAGGGTGATAGGCAGGGTGTTCACCACGAGTTCACGGTTGCTCAAAACCGGCAGATAGTGCTGTTCACCATCGCTGTAGCCATTACCGGCAGCCACCACCTTATTAATATATACGCCTTCTTTCAGTCCCTGGACATCAAAGGAGATGGTAGCAGAGCCCTCGGCATCGATGCAGTAGTTCTGCGTCTTCTGCCAAACCACCTTGTTGGTCTCCGGGTCGAGAATCTGCATACGGGCGTTGCCGCTCACCTTCTTGTCGGAAGTATTGAAGAGTTTCACCACGATGGTGCTCTTATCGCCCTCACGCAGGAAGCGAGGCATGTTAGGCTGCACCATCACGGTCTTCTGAGCCACAGCCTCATCCACCAGCAAACCGTTGCGCATCTCCTTGTCATGAGCCAATCCCATGAACTTCCAGGTAGTCACGCTCTCCGGCAGGGTAAACCTGATGGCTACGTTGCCATTGTTGTCGCTCTCCAAGGCAGGATAGAAGAAGGCGGTCTCGTTCATATTCTCACGCACCTGCACTTTGTCAAGGTACTGTCCTGCATCCGAACCAGAACCACCTGCAAACTGCGGCATCTCCTCTACTGCATCAAAAACCTTGTCGGCAGATGGAGCAGCCGCTGCAACACGGATCATATTACTCCCACGAGTTTTCATGACTCTCCCTTCTTCCTGAACCAGCTCGTCTTTCCGAACACGAACAGACTCAACGGTTCTACCAGAAGAACGTTCCAACTTGCTCAGTTCCACCGCTTGCATATAGGCATAATAGCTAAAGAATTTGCCATCAAACTTATCCACATCCAGTCCCTTCTCGTCATAATACTTGGTAGGATAAACGCCATTCAAGTAAGATGAACGGAAAGTGAGGTTGTGCTTCCAGTAGCAGTTTGGCAAACTCTGATAGAAGCCCAGTGAGAGATTCCAGGAATGCGGGGCTATCTGGTCGAGCGACTTGTCATAGAGTACGCTCATCAGCTGCGCCTTGGCTGGCTTGCCGTCAGGGGTGGTAATCTTCAGCGTCCACTCCTCCTTCTGTCCAGGGGTCAGACGGTTGCGGAAGGTCTTCCAGGCGATATTCAGTTTCTTCTCAGGCAAAGGACGGGCGATGCTCATCATTCGGGTATAGCACTTGCCTTGCTTCACGAAACTATAGTTCAGTACGATGCCCGACGCATATTCCTCCTTGTAGGTGAAAGGCAGAGTCACGATGCTGTCGCCCAACTCCCAGGCGCCCTTCTCCAGCAGTTTGTTGCCGGCGATGATGGAATATACGATATGCGCTCCGTTCTCCGAAGAGCCCACCTGGATATAGACCGGCTTGCCATCACGAGGGAAAGTCTTCGCCGTCTGATAATACCATTCGGTGGTTGGCTCCACCGGATGGGTATCCTTCATGCTGAAGAGCGTAAACTTCTGCTGCAGGGTATCCTGTCCGCAGATTGCCTCCAACTGATGAACGCCAGATTTCCAAACGAGGGAAGAAGAGGCAGATGATGCAGAAGAAGCATATTCCTTGATAGAAACCGGTACATTCGCCTCGGCATCCTTCCATTCGCCCTTATCAATTCGATATTTCAACCTACTAGAAATCGGCATACCACTGGCATTGCGGTAAGCGAAGGTCACCGTCTTCAGACTGTCTGTTTCTATACGCTTAGGAAGATTCACCGTGAGGATGGTTGGCTTGGTGCCCAGAGGCAGACTCATCACGCCCTCGTGGCTCTCGCCGCTGATGTCGGTAACGATGGCTGAGACCTCGAAGTTGAAGAAACGGGCGATGCGCATGAAATCGCTCATATCAACCTCGTCTTTTCCTGACAAGGAAGCCTCCAGCGGAATTTCCACATCGAAGGTTCCGTCCTCACGAGTCACGCAACTGTCTGTCTTTACCAACTGTCCGGCAGAGCCTGCGCCCCACCACCAAAGCTGGTTTCTGCGAGTCACCTGATACTCCACCTTGGCACCCTGCACAGGTATACCGGCATAGGTCTTGGCTGTAGCCTTCACCACTACAGTATCGCCCCAGTTATATTTCTCGTTCACCTTCGGGAAGGTAATCTCGAAGGTTGGACGCTTGTACTCCTCAACTCTGAAATATTCGCTTGCTGTACCATTCACGGAGATGGAATACTGTCCTGTCTTTCCCTCCTTCGGGAGTTCGAAATCTACCGAAGCCGTACCATATTCATCGGTCGTAACCTTCTGTTCTGCCACCTGCTTCCAGTTGGCATCACTCAGGACAAACTTCAGTTCCATGCTCTTGCCAGGCACGCTGGCATCCAACCCCTTCTTGACAGTATAGGAAATGGCTGAGGCATGTACCTTCTGCCCCGGGCGATAGATGGCACGATCGGTATAAACCTGATATTTAGTCTCATTATCCTTCTTCTCATAATAGCGGGTACGGCTAAGATAGATGTCCCTGGCTGGCGTAAACTTGTCATTGTTGGTAGAAATCAACACCATTCCATCCACATTTTTGAAGTAAGCCTCTCCGTTCTCATCTGTTGTCAAGCGGGCATGAACTATTCGCTTGTCCTTCTTCGTCTTGAAATCATACCGCTGGTCGTAGAGTTCTATCTTCGCCCCGGCGATAGGCTGTCCGTCGGTAGCATTCACCACCACATAGCGATGTTTGTCATCAGGCAACTGCTGGATCATCACCGCCAGATTGCTGACATAGAAGAGTTCTCGCTGCGGAGCGATGCCGGTATTATCCGAAGTCACCTCCATCAGATAGGCACCCAGCGGCAGATTGCCACCGATTTCGATGGAATCCTTCACCGTTTCATAATCCGGCCGACCGTAGTAGTTGCGGCTGAAATCCTTCTGATGCAGCTTCGTAGTCTTCTTCAGGAGCATCTTATAGGTAGCCTCATCCTGCGCATTATAATCGTTATCTGCCGTAATATTGAGGCGGGAGATGCTGATTTTCAGGTTCTGGAGATTACGCACATCCAGCTGCACCCAAACCTTCTCCCCAGGTCGCAATACCTGCGGCATATCCTTCACCCGGAACATCGGTTCGGTAAGTCGCTTCTGCGCATTTCTCAGTTCGTTCATTCTCGACCATTCACCCCAGCGGCTCAGCGCATAGTTGATATAGTTGAGCTTATCCTGCGGTTTGGCATCGGTAGCACCTTCCATGAAGCGGAAATGCTCCACGGCAAGTTCGCCTGCCTCCGGAATATCCTGATAAATCTGGATGAGCGAGTCGATGGTCTGCAGATACTTCGATTTCTTCACCTCTCTCACGTCGTCCTGGCGGTATTTCTCGATGAGCTTATAGGCACAGAGACAAGCCGCACCCCGATTGCCCACCTTATTATAATAGGTGTACAGCTGCAGATACGCCTCCTTGCTGTCTGCCTCGAATCCGATGAGATGCAGCAAATCATTCTTGAAGGAACTTCCGTCCACCCCTTTTAGAGTCAGCGGCACATACTCAGTAGAAGCATGCTTGGCAAGAAGCTCTGGGTGCGCCATCGCTTTTTTGAAGAACTCCTGGCTCTTCTTCAGGTTTACCTTTCGCTGACTTTGATAATAAGAAGCATCCTCCCTTTGTTCCAAAGAAGCCTCATCCACTTCTATTCCATACGGATTATCATGATATACCTTGCCGAGCACAGCATATCTCACCGCTTTCAGCATCGGGTCATTTGTCTTCAAAGCTTCAGCCTCCATCCGCTTCACATTCGGCGTCAGTGAGTCTGCAGAAATCTCTTTCCAAAGAGTCATTTGCCTCATCTCAGCCGCCAGCAGCTGCCCGTAATCTTTGGCAGCCGAGGCCTTGGCGATGATTTTCTTCATCACCGCGATTTCGCTCTTAGGCTGGTCCTTCTGAGCATTGATTTCAGCTTGCTTCCACAAGTTGTCGTATGTCTGAGCTGCTACCTGCATCGTAGCAAAGAGGGCTATCAGAAGTGATAAAATGTTTCTTTTCATAAGCCAATTGTATAAAATGTTTATAGAATGATGATAATCATCAAACTTTTCATTGCAAAAATACAAAAAAAAACTGTTTTCTAACCCCGAAACTTAAACTTTTTACTATCTTTGCACCAAAATAGTATATTTTACCAAGAAATAACATTAAAAAAACAATGGCAGAAAAAAAGTATGGTCATTTTGATGACGCCAATCGCGAATACGTGATTACTGACCCAAAGACCCCATGGCCTTGGATCAATTATTTGGGTAACGAGGATTTCTTCTCGCTCATCTCAAACACAGCAGGTGGTTATTCCTTCTACAAGGATGCCAAGTTCCGTCGCATCACCCGTTATCGCTACAATGGTGTGCCGATGGATAACGGCGGTCGCTATTTCTATATCAAAGATGGCGATACCGTATGGAACCCGGGATGGAAACCTTGCAAGACACCACTCGACAGCTACGAGTGCCGCCACGGCATGAACTATACCCGCATCACGGGCAGCAAGAACGGCGTAGAGGCGAGTGTGCTTTTCTTCGTACCGCTCCATACATGGGCTGAGGTGCAGAAGATGACGCTGAAGAACCAGACTGAGGAGGTGAAGACCCTCAAAGTGTTCTCCTTTGCAGAGTGGTGCCTCTGGAATGCTGCTACCGACATGGAGAACTTCCAGCGCAACTTCTCTACGGGCGAAGTAGAGGTAGAAGGTTCTACCATCTATCACAAGACCGAATATCGTGAGCGCCGCAACCACTATGCTTTCTACACAGTGAATACCGAGATTCAGGGCTACGATACCGACCGCGAGAGCTTCATCGGACTCTACAACGAGTTTGCCGAGCCTGAGGCTGTGCTGGAAGGCAAGCCACGCAACAGCTTTGCCCACGGCTGGAGCCCTATCGCATCTCATTATATCGAGGTTACCCTGCAGCCAGGCGAGAGCCGCGACCTCATCTTCCTGCTGGGCTATGTGGAGAACGAGCAGGACAAGAAGTTCAGCGCCAAGAAGGTAATCAACAAGGAGAAAGCTCATCAGCTTATCGCCAAGTTTGATACCACAGAAAAGGTGGATGCTGCCTTCGCAGAACTCAACCAGTACTGGGATAACCTGCTGAACATCTTCACCGTGAAGAGCGGCAACGACAAGTTAGACCGCATGGTGAACATCTGGAACCAGTATCAGTGCATGATCACCTTCTGTATGTCGCGTTCAGCAAGTTTCTTCGAGAGCGGCATCGGTCGAGGCATGGGCTTCCGCGATTCCAACCAGGACCTCGTAGGTTTCGTTCATCAGATACCTACCCGTGCCCGCCAGCGCATCATCGATATCGCCAGCACCCAGTTCCCAGACGGTGGCTGCTACCACCAGTATCAGCCGCTCACCAAACGTGGCAACAACGATATCGGTGGCGGTTTCAACGACGACCCATGCTGGCTCATCTTCGGTACCGTAGCCTATATCAAGGAGACGGGCGACTTCTCTATCCTCGCTGAACAGGTGCCTTTCGACAACCAGCCAGGCACAGAAGTAAGCCTCTTCGAGCACCTCAAGATTTCGATGAACCATGTTATCAACAACCTGGGTCCGCACAAGTTGCCACTCATCGGAAGAGCCGACTGGAACGACTGTCTGAACCTGAACTGCTTCTCCTGGGACCCTAACGAGAGTTTCCAGACCACCGAAAACAAGGGCGAAGGAAGCAAGGCAGAGAGTCTGATGATAGCCGGTCTGTTCGTGGTTACCGGCAAGGATTATGTGGCTCTGTGCAAGCAGCTTGCCAAGGAAGCTTTGGAAAGCAAGGAGGGCGAAATAGCCGGTCTTGCAGAGGAAGATTATTTGACAGAAGCCGAGCGCATGCAGCAGGCTGTAGATGAGATGAACGAGGCTGTGAAGCAGCATGGATGGGACGGAGAATGGTTCCTCCGCGCTTACGATTTCTTCGGCAACAAGATTGGTAGTGATGAGAACGAGGAAGGCAAAATCTTCATCGAGAGCCAGGGCTGGTGTACGATGGCTGGTATCGGTCTGGAAGAAGGACTCTGCGATAAAGCACTGGACAGCAGTAAGAAACGACTGGAATGCGAGCACGGACTGGTGCTGAACAACCCAGCTTACACCACCTATCATGTAGAAATGGGTGAGATTTCTTCTTATCCTGAAGGTTACAAGGAGAACGCCGGTATCTTCTGCCACAACAATCCTTGGGTCATCATCGGAGAGACTGTAGCCGGTCGAGGCAACGATGCCTGGAGCCATTATACCAAGATTCTGCCTAGCTATGTAGAGGAAAAATATCAGACACTTCACAAGGTAGAGCCTTACGTAAACTGCCAGATGGTAGCCGGTAAGGATGCAGCCAAACCGGGCGAAGGAAAGAACTCCTGGCTCACCGGTACAGCAGCATGGATGTGGTATACAGTATCAGAATTCATCCTCGGCATCAAGCCAGATTATGAAGGTTTGCTCATCGATCCTTGTCTCCCAAGCACCGCTAAGGAGTATGAGGTAACCCGCAAGTTCCGTGGTGGCGAATACCATATCACAGTAAAGAATCCTAGCGGAAACCAGAAGGGCGTGAAGCAGATTACAGTGGATGGCACTCCTATCTCAGGCACCATCATTCCTTGCTCTGAAGGCAAGCATGAAGTAGTGGTTGAGATGTAAATCAGCCAGATCTCATCAAGTTACGATTTGAAAGTTCAATGTAACGAAATTCTTTTCATACCCATGCCCCCTGTTTTAGGGGGTATGGGTATCACAATAAACACTTGCCCCTTTATTTCAAGGGAGCAAGTGTTTTATTTATTTGATAATCTGATACTTAGCTTTTAATATAAGCACATATTCAACAGTATCAAGAGTAAGATTCAAAGTCTCTAGCATTGACTCAGTTCCTCAATAACTCAGTTCCTCAGTTTTTCTCTGACCCTTTACTTTTGTCTTTATTTAGAAGTTTATTATATATATATAAATTATATATATATA
>ERZ772865.3717-NODE-3717-length-11190-cov-4.143960_pt1 | contig 11190 bp, 14 predicted proteins | sample MGYA00512133_ERZ772865 | MGnify/ENA primary metagenome ERZ772865 (study PRJEB29015, sample SAMEA2737722) | human gut metagenome | biome: human gut; feature: human-associated habitat; material: faeces | place: China | collected 2012 ...
TGCGGATTTTCTGAAGGATTTCCACCAGCTCCGAATCAATAAAGATCGGGTCGGTGTTATCCGAACAGCGGAACTCCCGCACCTTGAAGGACGGAGAGAGGTTCTTCTCGCCGTCCTTCGCCCACGAATACGCGTTAATCGCCATTGTCGTTTTCTCCTTTCTGGCTCAATGCCATTTTGCAGCCGCTCGACCCACACTCAGCCACCAGCACGGCAAATTCGCCGCGCTCTGCGGTCGTGTCCACACCACTGGTTTCCAGCCGGGTCAACAGCTTCTCGCACAGCTCAGGCCACGTCATAGTCGTCACCGGTGATGCGCTTGTAATCCTCGGCGGTGATCTCGCCCTTGTTTACGCGCCCGGCCAGAACTTTCTTGACACCGGCGCGGCGGGATGCGGGCATCTCAGCCCAAGTCTTAGTGCCTGCAATCAGACGGTTTGCCCAAATGATGTTCATAACGGCTACCTCCTTATTCCTTGTTCAGTGCTGCGTCCAGCTCACACAGCGCGGTTTCGATGTCGGTCAAACGTTTCTCGTTGGCCGCGTCCTGTTCGCACATTGCGTCCTCGACCTCGGCCACGCGGTCAGGCAGGCGGTCTTTCTCGGCCTGCTCCTTGGCCTTGGCTTCCTTCTGTGCCCGCGTGGGCAGATCGTGTTTCTTCCAGTTCAGTGCCATTGTCCTGCACCTCCTTATTCAAAAGCGCCGCTGACGGCTTCGATGTAGCCGCCCTCGCCGGATTCGCCGCGCTCCACGCTGACGCGGAAGTTAAACGCCGCGCCGTTGGTGGCGGTCTTATTCTCAAAGACGATGTTCACGCCTTTTTTTGCCTCGGTCGTGGCATCCTGCCAGACCGGGGAGCTGTCGAGTGCGTTGTTGGTCACTTCGGCTTTGAACTTCGCATCATCGGGGATGGAGCCGGTCACCTGAAGCACGGCAACGGTAATGTCGCCCTCAACGGCCAACGGTTCAGCCAGCGTCACGCTTGCGGCGTGGACGGCCTTGGTAAAGGTCGCGGACGTGCTGACGGTTTCCTTGCCGTCGCTCACCTCAACGGTGATGGTGTGGTTGCCGTTCATGATTTTCTGGAATCCGGCAGCGCTGGCCGTCTGCTCAAAGGTCAGGGCCGTGCCGCTGGCAACGCCGGTGCGGGTCTTGGTGGTCTTGCCGTCCAGCTTTTCGGTGACGGTCAAGGTGTCGCCGTCGGCATCCCTGACGGTGTACTTCCACGCAAAGGCCGCGTTCTTCTGCCCCAGAGCTGCGCCGTCCGTGCTGACGGTAGGTGCAGTGTTGACACTGACCGTGCCGTCGTCAGAGACCACGAGTGTAGAGGGAAGAATGAAAGCGGGGCGACCACCATAGGAGTCGTCGTACCACTTGTAGTGGTTGGAGCCATCGGTGTTGACGTACCAGACGTTGCCGCTACTGTAGGTGAGCGGAGAGCGCAGCCACCAAATGGCAGCGGAGCTGCCATTGTATGCAATACGCTTGCTGTTACCGCCGGAGCTGTTGCCAAAGTATGCCAGCCTCACACCGTCTCGAGGGAAATAGCCGTTGTCGCTGGTCGTCCAGCCAACCTCATAACCAGACAGCAGGAACACTTTGGTGCTCAGGCCGTTGGAGCCGGTGGCAAGGCTGCCGCCGGAACCAGTGCCGTTCTGGTACGGAATCTTTACCTGTTTGATGGCGTTGCGGATGTCACCATCAATCAGGTTGAAGAACGTACTGTTCAGGTAGCTGTGAATGCTGGAATCCTTGTAGGAGTTATTGTTGCTGCTGAACGTGGACGTGGTGTAGATGTCCTTCATCAGAAGCCAAGTACCGTCGCAGCTGGCATCATAGGTGCCGGTGTTCGGGTTGCCCTGCTGCACAACAATAAAATCTTTGGACGCGCCGTTGACCTTGATTTTGACAATGCTGCCAACGGCTTTTGTGCCCAGTTTTACGTTTGCCATTGTTACCTCCTTGTTTTCGTTCAGGCCCACGGCAAAATGCCTGCGGGCCGCGTGTTCTGCGATACAGAGAGGGACAGGGCTTTGTGCTGCTTCTTGTAGATGCAGCGGCATTGCCTCGCCCGCCGTCTGTCACGCGCGAGTTTGTTCGAGTTGATTTTTCGATGGATAGGGATTTTACAGTCAAGCAATTTTTCGAGCCGGTCAGCGTACTTGCGGCGTAAAGAGTAGGTTTCACCATGGGCGGCATGGGCATCCCACGCATCAAAGCTCCGCAGGATTTCCTGCTTGGTCACTTCGCCTGCGGGGTATGCCGTCTCCCAATATCTGATTTTGTTCTTCATCCGCTTGGAGCTATCCCGGCGCAGCTTTTGGATGACCGCGCCGGTGTCGGTCAGGTAGCTATGGAATCCCAGAAAATCAATACCGTTCCGCAGCGGGAAGATGGCGGTTTTCTGGTTCAGCTCAAGGCCGTAACTGTCCATGAGCGCCCGCACATCCCGGAGAATGCACTGCAATTTCCGCTTGTCCGAACAGATGATGTAGAAATCATCCATGTATCGGCCATAGTATTTGATGCGGTACTTTTCTTTGATGATGTGGTCGAACTCGTCCAAAAACATGAGGGCGAAAAGCTGGCTCGTCTGGTAGCCCAGCGGCAAGCCGTCCTCCATCACGTCGATGTAGATGCAAAGCAGCTCATAGACACGCGGGTCAACGCCGCGCTTGTCCAGCACGGCTTTGAGCTTGCGTTTTAGCTTCCGGTGGTCGATGCTGGCGAAGAAATGCCGCACATCGCCTTTCAGCACCCAGCCGTCCGCGCCGTGACCCTCACGGCGGTAATAATCCACCATGTGAGTTTTCAGGCGCATCAGGCCGTCGTCTGTGCCTTTGCCGGTCTGGCTGGCGTGGCTGTCCCGGATAAAGCTCTTTGTCAGGGCATCATACAGGATGTTATCGACCAGCGCGTGCAGCACCACTTTGTCCACAAATGCCGGGGCATGTACCATGCGGCGCTTCGGCTCGTAGACGGCAAAGACCTCAAACTTACTTGGCACATAGCGTATCTGCTGCCGGATGCTCCCGTCTGGCTGCCGCACATTGCAGACAGCCAGCTTACGGGAGAGCTTTTCCGTGCAAGCCAATGCATGGGATTCATACTCGATTGTTTTGCTCTTGCTGCGTTTTCCCTTCCGGGCTTCGAGGTAGGCTTTGTAAAGCACCTCAAAGCTGCACAGTTCTTCGTATGTCAAAATGACCCTCCGCTGGTTCGCTGCTGCGGTAGTGGGCTGCATCCGGCAGGGATGGCCCACCTCAGCGGGATGTATTTATCACTTGCCTGCATCGGCAAGCGACAGGATGCGGTTTCCTTTGATGGGCGCACTGCTTTCAGCTTATGCCTACTCGTCACACGGTTCCATCAGAGCGGGGCGAACACCATAGGAGTTGTTGTACCAGTTGTTGTTGTTGGAGCCATCGGTGTTGACGTTCCAGACGTTGTTGTTATTGTTGGTGTTCGGAGAGCGCAGCCACCAAATGGCAGCGTCAGACAAACAAACCGCACCCTTTATGCAAAGCGGTTGCCCGCTGTGCGTTTACGGTTCCGGGTAAAGGACGGCTTTCAGGGCGGCAGCCTGCTCGGCCAGTCGTTTCCGTTCCGCTTCTGCCCGGAGTTTTTCGGCACGTCCGCGTTCCGACGTGAGCCACTTCATCGCCGGGTATTTTACGTCCGTGACCTTCTTTGTCCAGATACCGGCTTTCTTCGCGCTGATGATACCTTCCTCCGTGCAGATGGTCAGGTATTCCAGCAGCAGAGAGCAGCCGTCCACGACTGCGCCAATCTTCTCAACGCGCTTGTCGTAGTCGGTCTGGAAATTGACGTTATTCGCCGCGTGTGCATCCAGCAGGATTTGCCGGGCGGTCAGCCGGATGCCCTCGCCATACAGCCGGAACGTGCTCTTGGAAAAGCCCTCCCTGTCCCGTGTGTCAAGTGCATGGACGGCAGTGCCGCACACCTTCTGGATGTCGCGCACATCTTCGAGCGCCGCGACTTTCTGGATGATCTTCCGGGCATCGCTCCGGCTGATGTCGTCGGTGACAATGCGGGTCGCCCTTTGGGTGTAGCGCAGCAGCTCCCGCGCATTCGCGCCGACTTTGAACGTTTCAGCCATCGTCAGAACTCCACCCTTGCCTGCTCGGCGTTCCACACGCCGGTCACGGTCAGGCCGTCCAGACTGCCGAACGTGGCGCTGAACGGGTTCTTGGTCACGTTCGTTCCGAACTTCAGCTCAATGGCCTTGACGCTGGCGTTCATGGCTGCCACGCTGGCGCGGATGTCGCCGTGGGCGTTGGCTGCTTCGTTATGGGCATCCACCGCCGCGCTGATGCGCTGGTCGGTCTCGGCCTTTTTGTAGCTGTCCACTTCCCACCGCTGGCTCTCGGTCAGGTGGCCGTTTGCATCCAGCGTGGCAATGCCGCCCGGAATGCCGATCTGGTCAGTGCGGACAACATCTTCATCCGGCGCCTTGCCGGGGCCTGCGTTAAAAGAACCGTATGCCATTTAGGTTCCCCCTTCCTGTGCATCCGTGTATTTCACGGTGCTTGTAATGTGATACTGTGCAGAAATTTTCTCGGTCGGAGCTTTGGTGGCCCTCAGCCGCAGCTTTCCTTCGAGGCTTTCGGTCGCAATAAAGCCCACCGCACCCGCCACATCGTAAAATTCCGGTAGTACCGTAACATCCACAATGTCGGTAGCCAACAGGCCCGCAATGGGAATGTCACAATAAAAATGGCCGGGGGAGGAATCATCCTCGCCCCAGCCATCGACCGGGATAGTAAAAGGCACCGCCGCCATGACATCCTGCTTTTCGTGCAGGATGTCATCGGTTTCCTCGAATCCGTTTGCCGTTGCTTCGGAAAGGTCTCCGATTGCGGTGTTGCACTGCTTGATGTGGCTGCAAAGCGCGGCAAGCCCTGTGCCCAAAAGCGTTTTGACCTTCGCTTTTGCCATAGAGCTTACCTCCTCATGTCTTAGTCAGCGTCAGCCAGCAGAGCGGCGATCTCCTCTGCGGAGAAGTCCTCCACGTCCTCGTCGTGCAGAACATTCTCCGGCTCGGTGTACACGACGACTTCCTTGCCGTCGATGTTCACATTGCCGTTGGTGGAGCTGGCGGCAGTCTTGGTTGCGCCCTCAGAGACACCGGCCAGCTTTTCGCCCTCGGCATCGCTCATCAGGCGCTTGCCAGCCTCGGCGCCCACGAAGTCCGCAGGCTTCTTGCCGCTGTCGGTCAGATTGCCCTCGCCATCCAGCGCAGCAAAGTTGCCGGTGGTGGCACCGGTGACCTTATCGGCCTTGCCGGAGATGTCCACTTCCTCAGGGGTGGGAACATACAGACCATCGTCCTTCAGAACCAGGGCGTTGCCGGCAGCAGCGGAAACATTGACCTTGACATCCACCTCATAACCAGCGATGGTAACGGTGGTGGATGCGTCCTTGCCAGTGGCCTTGGCCTTATAGGTATCGACCAGAGCGGCCATGCTCAAGAAGGAGTAGGTGCAGGAGTCCGGGTTCTCGCCCTTGACGGCCAGCACCATGACCGGCTTGCCTTCCAGCTTGGGGTCGGTAGCGCCGGGATAGGTGGCGGCATCGAACTTGAACTTTGCCACAAAGGTGGTCTTGGTCTGGTCGAGGAACAGCTCAGAGGGGAAGTCAACGGAGAATGCAGCGGAGCCGGTCTTGTCAGTGCTGGTGTAGAAGTTCACAGTGTTACCGTCCACAGCCAAAGACTTGATGGCGGCGTTGGCGGCGGCCTGAACCGGAGTAAAGGCATCCTTCTTGACGAAGGTCTTCTTGATCTCGGCGGTCAGGTTGCGGATGGTGGTCTTGGTAGAAATCTGCTTAGACATAGTAGTGTCCTCCTAAAATTATTTCAGCATATCAACGATTTCCTGCTGCGTTTCTTCCTCGTTCAGCAGGTCTTCGCTCGTCATAACGGTTTCTTTGCGGACAGTTAGCGCGTTTGCGCTGTCAAAGTCAAGGCCTTCGCCGATGCGGACGGCAATAGCGCCGCTTGCGTCGCGCTTCAAGCCCTGACCGATGCTTACGCTACCGGTTTCACCCGAACCACCTCCTTTCCCGAACAGGGTCACGGTCGCCTGAATATTATCGGACGGGATGCGCTGTGAAAAGAATCTGATGAAGCCATCATGCGTTTCGCACCCGTTCAGGACGCCCGCTTTGGTCGTAGTATAGAAGCTGCCGGGAGATACAACGCCAACGGGTACAAGCTCGCTGGTGCTGTCCGACAGTTCTGCATCATAAATGCACTGGTAGTAATCCATACCGCCAGCGTTTTCGTAATCATCCTCGCTGCGAGCGGGCTTCCACCCGTCAGCCGCAAGGGTGAGTTCGTAGGAGCCATAGTAGCCGCCTGTGCCGCCGTCCACCTGCTCCTTGATAAGAGCCTTTACCTGTTCTTCGTTCAGGATTTCCCCGGATTCAGACAGGTTCTTCACGGCTGCGCTGACCGCTGCCGTGATGGTCGCTGCATGGGCATCAGCGGCGGCGTTGTGCTTCTCAATTTCGGCCTTGACCAGCTTCATCAAAGCCTGCATCTGCGGGCTGAGGGCAATTTCGATTTTTGCTTTGTTCGAGATTGCAATAAGGGCAGCAATCTCAATTTCAAAATCAGCGTTCACGCTGGATGCAGGGACTTCGATTCCACGTTCATCCTGCATGATGAACAGCAGCACTTCGGCATCATCATTCAGGCGGCCATATACGCCGATCTGGTGCATGATGTAAGTGCTTTCTGCTCCGGTAACCTGGATGCTGACTTTCCGGGCCGTTTCCTCTCCGTCCTTTACGGTGTCAATCGCAAGGATGGTCAGTTCGTGCGTTTCGCCGCTGACGGTCGTTTCTGCCGACAAGTCGGTTTCAACGATGCCGGTGCCGCTCACGGCGCGGGTGATGGTGAGCGCGCCGCCGGAGAGGGATTCCGACAGGAGCGCGGCACCGGCAGTTGTATAACTGGATTTTTCCCAGCTCATGTTGTCTGTCCTCCAATCTTGATGGTTACGGTTTCGTGCGTGTGCGCAAGCCCGCCGGTGGCGTATGCCTGCGCGGTGATGTTTTTCGGGTGGATGGCTCCGGGCAGCTCAACGGTCGTCCGCATCCGCGCTGCGCTCATAGCACCGGTAGCATAGCCACGAGCCGTGACGGCGCGGGGCTTGATGTTTCCGGGCAGCCGGACGGTGCAAAAGGCAGCCATTCCGCAGGGTGCTGCGGCGATGTAGGCAGGCGACCGTTCATGCGGTTCGACGATGTAGATGATGTGTTCAAGGTGAGCGGTACAGCGCCGGGCATAACCAAGGCGCTTTTCAATTTCTTCCGGTGTGTAGTAAATGACACCATCATCGGTAATGTCTACGTTCATTCGCCAGTAGCCCGGCCTTCCTCCGTAGTCATACCATTCACTTATTTTCACATTCGGATAAATCGAGGCCAGCGCCTTTTGGACTGCCCACTCCGTTCCGCAGTACCGACGGACTTCCAGCGCAGTTTTGATGATCCTGCGCTTTGTTTCAATCGGATAGCTGGTGTCGTACCAGTCAACGCGGAACTGAACCGCAAGAATATCCAGAACTGCCTCATCTGCACGGTCAATATCCGTGTAGATTTTCAAGCGTTCGGCAGCTTCCAGTTCCTTCTTGCGCCGCTCCCTGAAAACTGCATCAAGGATCTGTACCCATGGCTCTTTGGCAACATCAGGCGGTAGCCCTTCGACTAGGCCAACTTCGTGGAGTTCAATCATCTTCGATTCCTCCGTATGTCACCTTGCAGCTTCGGAGCTTTGCCACCTGAATTTCGGAGACAGTTGTTTCGACCGGTGTCAACAGACGTGGGCGTTTCGCACCAGCTTCCCGTACACGCATAATCAGCTCCGCCGGTTCGATGTCCCGGCCGATTTTTCTCTGCCAGGTTTCATACTCCTTCACAGCTGCTTCCACATTTTCCTGAATCGTCGATGCATTCTTGACATTGCTCAAGGCAATATGGTAAGTAAGCTCGATGTCATACGGGATTTCTTCCGGCGCATGGCAAAGAACCAGATCACCCATCGGGCGCTTTACCGTGTCGAAATATTCCTGCATTCCGGTACATTCTTCCCTTGTCGGAACTCTGCCTCCGGCCATCAGAAAGTAAATGTGGATCGTGTATCCTTCCTTGCAAACGATCTTCGTATCTGCCACATCGGACCGCCAGCTCGATGCAAAGTATTCATAGGCATCCACCGGACCGGCCACGGAGAAAATCGAAGGTGCATAGTTGATACGTCTGGTAAATGAATCGTCACCTTCCGTATCCGTACCGCCCGTGCTTGCCGAAACACTTTTTGCCCCGGACACATACGGGATAGGATCCACCAGCACATTGATTTCGCCTTCGGCAATCCCATCGCTGTTGCTTCCTGCCTCATCCGCCACGGCAACTACGTCCACGGTCAGTTCGCCGGGTAAGATCTCCGCATACTTTTCGGTTTTGAAATACCGTTTGTCTGCCGTTCTCACCTGTGTTCCTTCCGGGATTCCGGTTGCACTCGTTCTCGGCGCAGACAGTGTGAATCGAATAACCGCCGTGGCTTTTCCGGCTTCCAGGCGTTCCACTCCAACAAGCGGAGCAAGGTTGTCCAAATTCGGCCCCGTGCTCGTAGGCAGCAGTTCCGCTTTCAGACACGCCGTGCTGTACTCCATGTTGTGATGCGAACGATGTGCCAGTGTCAAAAGGACAAGCCGTGCTTCAGAACACCGTTCCAACGATACCTCACCGTTGAAAAGTTCTTTGTTGTACTTGCCAAACAGCGCCTTGCAATCGGCCACAGCTTCTTCCAGCGTTTCTTCGCCTTCAATGTCGATGTCCGGGATGTTCTCAAACTCTTTTATTTTAGACAAGCTCGTACACCACCTTTGGAATTACAACGCCATGCAGCACATCACTGTCCAGCCAGTCCACCCGCACCACTCTTGCCCGCGGCTCAAACGATGCGGTTTTCTCTGTTACCTCAGCCACATATAATCCCTTTGCCACCGGAAGTGGCTTATCGACAAATATGTTTGGATTGATTCCGAGTTCTCTGTCGCCCTCTTGGCTCCCGATTGGTGTGGAATACAGTGTGCGAAGGCACTTTGCAATGTCCTGCACTTCTTTTTGTTTTTCGCTGTCACCGGACAGCTCAACCACCGTGCTGCTGAAGTCGATCATATGTACTCCTTTATGGTCAGGCTCACCTTGCACTGCATCAAAAGCCCGTGTTTTATCACCGAATCCCAGCTGTCGCTTATTTCAGTGACCCGAAACTTGTTTTGCGATACCGGTGCAAACCCGATAATCAGGTAATGAATCTCTCCGTTCTCTGACATTTCTGTCAGACGGTTCAGCATCTTGCGAGGATTCACGCCGAGTGCTGCTTCCAGAAGAATATCCTCCAGAATACGGAGCACACCGGTAGCATCTACATCTGCTGTCTCTCAGTTTCGGTGATAAATACTCTGCTCGTGCTTTTCCTCCCAGAACTTCATGTTCCGCCCAGTTTGCGCCGGTCGTTCCCTTGAAGTTTGACAGGGTGAGCACACGCAGGTGTCCCACAGAGAAAATCACATCGCCGAAAATTCCAACATACATTCCAAAACCTCCTTACAGGGGTGCGGATGTTTTCTTGCCAAGGTTTCCGGTGTGTGTATGCGACACCAGCGACTTGCCGGACACAACAACGTCGCCGCCACCGCCTTGGATGTTCACGGTTCCAGCGGTTGCGGTGATGGTCGATGCCGTCATTTTCAGCTCACCGGATGCCGCAAGTGCAATCCCCGCCGGGGATGTCACTTTAATTTCTCCGCCCTCGCTGATGGTCACGGTTGCACCGCCCACCTGGATCTCAAGACTTTTCGCCTTCAGGATTTTCTTTCCGTCCACATAGTCGGTCAGTTCTTTTGCATTTGCATCAAACTTCCGATATGCCTTTCCTCGTGAGTTGGCATAATCCTTTCGGTAGACTTTTTCTTTTCCTTCAGGCGGTTTGTTCTTTTCATTCCAGACGGTGCCCACCACAACAGCATCCTCCGGGCTTTCTCCTGGATGCAGGACAAGCACAAGATCATCAACTTCCGGTGTCTGGTACTCGCCATTGGACAGAAACGGCACCATTTCCGTAACGGTGTCGTCCCTGTCTGGGTAAGTAACTTCGCACTTTCCGGCCTCATAGTCGATAGAACTCACATTGCCGAATCTCACTTCACTGCTCATGCGAAATCCTCCTTTTCCACTTTGCTGGCCTTGACCTGTGTTTTGTAGCCGCTGGATGGAGATATGCTGTGTTCCATCTGATCAACGAAATACTTTCCGTCCATCTTTCCATAGCCAACTAGGTTAAAGCACTGCGCTGAAGCGCCGGCCGGATAGCCCAACATCGTAAAACTGATCTGGGTTGCTCCGTGGTTGGCATTCTTGATGGCCGCTATCAGGCGGGCTTTTGCGTCTGCCTCGCTGCTTACCTTTCCAGTAAGTTTAAGCTGGCGTTCGTCCGTGCCCACCTTGACGTTGATGTTGATTTTTTTCTGTTTGTTGGTGTAGGTATAAAGGCCGCCCGTGTATGTTCCAGTCAGCTTTGTGTTCCACTTGAAACTTCCCGGCTCTACGCACAGGGCCGTCGGATTTCCAACGGGCCGGCTCTCATATACCGTCCATACAGGATCTTTCGCCTTGTACTTTTCCCGGTCGTACACCCAGAGCTTTGAAGTGTAGACTTTGATAACCAGTGCATAGGTGCTGCACAGATCTTGCAGAAAGGCACTATCTGTTCCGTCCTGTTCCTTTGCATCAATGCCGTGGTCGTCTCCCTCAAACTTCAGCTCCAATTTGTAACGGCCTGCAATGGTTTCAGCGATTTTCTTTACGCTGGTGTTCTTCCATGTAAAGGTCCGGTTTCTCTCGCTGAAGCTGGTGTCGTTCGGCTTTGCCACGCCGCCCATCGTCAGCGAATCAGGTGCACCGGCAAAGCTAAGATCATCCAGCACGAATGCCCCGCACTCGGCGCTGTAATCTCTGTAGCCGCTCTCAATGCCCCCGATATTCCAGTCCTTTACAACAATAGCCGGGTAGAGCTTCACGCCCTTTTCCGGCATCCGGTCATTTTTCCATTTGGCAGCTTTGGCATTGACTGTAATGCTCACACTGTCGCTTTG
>ERZ772865.3719-NODE-3719-length-11183-cov-4.227444_pt1 | contig 11183 bp, 7 predicted proteins | sample MGYA00512133_ERZ772865 | MGnify/ENA primary metagenome ERZ772865 (study PRJEB29015, sample SAMEA2737722) | human gut metagenome | biome: human gut; feature: human-associated habitat; material: faeces | place: China | collected 2012 ...
TACAACCTTGCCAAGGTTGGGGTCGCGGGTTCGAACCCCGTCTGTCGCTCTGAAGGCACTTGAGTTCCCGAAAGACTTCAAGTGCTTTTTTCTTTACCATAGATCATTTTAGGAGGTATGATTCATGAAATTTATATATCCCGCTGTATTTAAAAAGAAAACTGACGGAGGATACGCTGCTTACTTTCCTGATCTTGAGTTCTGCGAAGCATCCGGTGAGACACTGGATGATGCCATCGACAACGCAAATGAAGCTGCCAGAACCTGGATCACGGTAGAACTCGAAGAGGACGAGCCGATTCTTCCTCATGTCTCCGATCCGGAAGATATTCTCCTTGCCGAAGATGAACTGATCCGCAATATTTCTGTCAATATCCGTTTTTACGAAGGCTGGGACGAATAACCTTTCACAGCACAAAAGAACCATTTCTATTATCACACTATAGAAATGATACGCGAAAAAGACGGGAACAGCAGAGCCAATCCGCTGTTCCCGTCTTTTTATTTTTGTGGAAAGCTACTTTTTTATGAAAGACCTAGTTACCACATTCAATACTGATCTCATTAAATTTATCCAGGATCTGCTCCACCTCAAGATGTGCTTTTTCTTCTCCCTTTAAATCCATCACAATCCCGCCCTGATGCATCATCAGAAGACGGTTCCCATATTCTACCGCATAACGCAGGTTGTGAGTAACCATGATGGTTGTCAGATGCTTTTCTCTGACGATCTTATCTGTCAGTTCCATGATCAGCTCTGCTGTCTTTGGATCAAGTGCTGCTGTATGCTCATCCAGGATCAGGAAATCAATGGGTGTCATGGTTGACATCAGAAGTGCGATTGCCTGACGCTGTCCACCGGAAAGTACTCCGACTTTTACATCCATTTTATTTTCCAGTCCCAGGCCTAGCTGGCTCAACATTTCCCGGTACTCTTCTCTTCTCGCCTTATTGATTCCTGCACCAAGTCCAAAGAATTTTCCTTTATTATCTGCCAGAGACATATTCTCCAGAATGGTCATCGACGGGCAGGTTCCCATCGATGGGTTCTGATATACACGTCCGATGTTACGGTTTCTTTTAAATTCCTTTTTATTTGTAATATCTTCCCCGTTCATCAGGATCTTTCCGCCATCTACAGGAATACTTCCACAGAGGATATTCAGCATTGAGGTTTTTCCTGAACCGTTACTTCCCACAACCGATACAAACTCTCCGTCTGCTACCGTCAGGTCAAATCCGTCAAACAGGCACATCTCATTGACGGTTCCGGGATTATAATACTTATCGATTTTCCTTAATTCAAGCATTTTTCTTCACCTTCTTCTTTCTGTCTCTTCCGATCACCAGAATCAGAAGGAATAAAACTGCCGTGATCAGTTTCATATCCTGCGGCTCAAAAAACTTTAAGGCTGCAGCAACACAGGCTTTATAAATAATGGAACCGATCAGAACAGCCGTTGTGGTTTTCAGGAACGAAAGATTCTTGAACAGGCTTGTTCCGATGATCACGCTCGCAAGTCCGATAACAATGGCACCTGTACCACTGGAAATTTCAAAAACTCTCTGTTCCTGACAGAAAATAGATCCTGCCAGGGAAACCAGTCCATTGGCGATCGCAAGTCCGAGGATCTTGACATTCCCCTCATCTTTTGCAAGAGAAGTGACCAGCACTTCATTATCACCGACTGCACGGAGAAGGAATCCCGACTTTGTCTTCATATAAAGATCTAAAAGGACTTTGCTTACTACCGCAATGACCAGAACGATCACCAGAACCTTATACGAGGATGCTCCTCCCTGAAAGATCCCATTTACGGCTGCATTGTCAAAAATACTGTCCTCGCCAAAGATCGGTACATTTGCTGTTCCTGCCAGCCGGAGGTTGATCGTCCATAATGCTGTCATCATAATAATACCGGACAGCAGATCACGCACCTTACATTTCACATGGATCAGACCGGTACAGATCCCGGCAAGAACACCGATCAGAAATGATGCCGGAAGTGTGAGATACGGGTTCACACCTTTCGTGATCATTGTTGCAGTCAGTGCTGCTCCCAGCGGAAAACTTCCATCCACTGTCAGATCCGGGAAATCCAGAATCTTATATGTTATGTATACTCCAAGGGCGAGTATTCCATAAATCAGCCCCTGCTCCAATATTGTTATATAAATCCCCATCACTCTACGCCTCCGGATTCTTTCATTATTTTGTAATCTCATCAAAGCTTTCTACAGCTTTGTCCTGAAGATCCTCCGGAACTGTGATTCCGAGATTCTTCGCTACTTCATTATTTACATAAAAACCAGGTTCTGTAATTGTCTCAAACTGCATATCAGATGCTTTCTTCTCACCTTTCAGGATCTTGGCTGCCATCTTTCCCGTCTGCTTTCCAAGTGCCACATAATCCAGTCCTTCTGCTGCAAGGCATCCGATCTTCACCTGTTCGATCTCACTTCCGAATACCGGAATCTTCTTTGCATTTGCCTTGTCAAGGATCGTTGCCAGAGAAGCTACAACTGTATTGTCTGTCAGGTTCGTCAGGCAGTCAACTTCTCCGAGAAGTTCATCTGCCGCAAGAGAAATATCTGCGGTCTGGCTAATACCTTTTTCTACAATCTCAAATCCATAGTCTCCTGAAAGATCATCATATTTTGCAAGAGCGGATACGGAATTTGCCTCACTTGTCGTATAAAGGATACCAATCTTCTTTGCATCCGGCATCATCTCACGGATCATTTCAAGCTGTGCCTTGATCGGAAGCTCATCACTCGTTCCTATTACATTTCCGACTGCTGTTCCGTCATCTTTTGCAAGCTTTGCCGCAACCGGGTCTGTGACTGCCGTATAAACAACCGGGATTTCTGAATCCATCGCTGAATTGTATGCTGCCTGTGCACTCGGAGTTGCGATTGCACAGATCAGATCCACTTTATCGGATACAAATGAATCACTGATCTGCTTTGCTGTACCCTGATCTGCTGCTGCATTCTTTACAGAAACTGTCAGGTTCTTCCCCTCTTCAATTCCCTCTTCTTTCAGCCCTTCAAGGAATCCTTCCCTGCAGTTATCCAGTGAACCATGCTCTGCAAACTGGGAAATTCCGATCGTATAAGTCTTTTCTCCATCGGAGGAAGCTTTTTTATCCTCTCCTGATGTTCCTGAGCCGCATCCTGCCAGGCTCATTACCATTACCGCACCTAAAACTACTGCTAAAATTCTTTTCTTCATAATACTTTGTCTCCTTTTTTCTTTTCATTTTCTGCAAAAGCAAAGGAGCCGATCTTGGATACAGGCTTTCATTTCCGGCTGATGCAACAAAAAACCGCCTCAAGCGAAATGCTTGAGACGGTAATAAATTTCTTTACTATCGCGGTACCACTCAAATTGACCTGCGTCCACTTTCTCACGTACTAACATACGCTCCTGATTGATAACGGGTTCGGTTCCCGGCGACTCCTACTCTTTTCATTTCAGGCCACCCTCGAAAGTCCATTCGGAATTAAAATCCTTACAGCAATCCCACCACCTGCTGCTCTCTGCAAATTCTTTTAAAACTTACTTCTCTTCCTCATCGGTTTTTGCTTTTGATGAACTCTATTCTAGTCTTCCTTACTTCATTTGTCAAGAAGATTTTTATTTTCTTTCTCACATTCTCATTCTCAGCCTGATTCATCCTGAAGAGAACTTTTATTTTTCTTCTGTGACAACTTCCAGTCCCAGCTCCTCCAACTGCTTTGTATCTGCCGGCGTAGGAGCTTCCGTCATCAGACAGGATGCGTCCTTGATCTTCGGGAATGCAATTACGTCACGGATACTGTCCTGCTTTGCCATCAGCATCACCAGACGGTCCAGTCCGTAAGCAAGTCCTGCGTGCGGTGGAACTCCGTATTTAAATGCATCTAACAGGAAACCGAACTGGCTGTATGCCTGCTCATCTGTAAATCCAAGTGCATGGAACATCTTCTCCTGAATGTCATCCTGGAAGATTCTGACACTTCCTCCGCCGATCTCATTTCCATTGAGGACGATATCGTATGCTTTTGCACGTACCCTGCCCGGATCAGACTCAATATACTGAAGATCTTCTTCCATCGGCATCGTAAATGGATGATGCATCGCAACAAAACGGTTCTGCTCTTCGCTCCACTCAAGAAGCGGGAACTCTGTGATCCATACAAAACGATATTCATTTTTATCAAGGAGTTCAAGCTGCTTCGCAAGCTCTATACGCAATGCTCCCAGTGAATCCCATACTACTTTATTTTTATCAGCAGCAAATAACAGCAGATCTCCTGCTTCTCCGTTCATTGCTGCGATCAGTGCCTGCATCTGCTCCTCTGTCATAAACTTGGCAAAAGAAGATTTCACGGTTCCGTCTTCCTGAATGGCAACATATGCCAGCCCTTTTGCACCGTAATCTTTTACAAATGCTGTCAGCTTGTCGATCTTCTTTCTTGGCATGCCGCCCTGTCCTTTGGCATTGATACCACGAACACTTCCACCATTCTCCAGTGCTGCTGTAAAGACACCGAAACCACAGTCCTTTACCACTTCACTTACATCCGTCAGTTCCATTCCAAATCTGAGATCCGGCTTATCTGATCCAAAACGATCCATTGCTTCCTGCCAGGTCATTCTCTGGATCGGAAGCTGTACCTCTACATCCAGCACTTCCCGGAACAGTTTCTTCAGATATCTTTCGTTGACATCGATCACATCATCCACATCTACAAAGGACAACTCCATATCGATCTGCGTAAACTCCGGCTGTCTGTCTGCACGAAGATCCTCATCACGGAAACATCTTGCAATCTGGATATAACGATCCACGCCAGAGCACATCAGAAGCTGCTTGTAAAGCTGCGGAGACTGTGGAAGACCGTAGAAAGAACCCGGATGCACACGGCTTGGCACAAGGTAATCTCTTGCCCCTTCCGGTGTTGTCTTTCCAAGCATCGGAGTCTCCACTTCAAGGAATCCTTCTTCTGCAAAATACTGACGGGTCAGCGTCATAACCTGACTCTTCATTTTAAGATTTTTCTGAAGATCCGGTCTTCTTAAATCCAGATAACGGTATTTGAGACGGATTTCTTCTTTTGTCTTTGAATTTTCCTCGATCGGGAACGGAGGAGTCAATGCCTCGGAAAGAATCCTCAGTTCGCTTGGAATCACCTCAATCTCTCCTGTTGCAATCTTATCATTTACAGCTCCCGAACGTCTTGCTACCTTACCAACGATCGCCACAACATACTCTGAACGGAGGGATGCCGCTTTCTCGATCAGAGCCGATTCTGTCGTTCCCTCCTCACAGACTACCTGGATAATTCCGGAACGGTCTCTGACATCTGTGAATACGAGACCTCCTTTATTTCTGTTCTTCTGTACCCATCCCATGATGGTCACTGTCTCACCGACATTCACTGCAGACAACTCGCCACAACGGTGAGTTCTCTTCAGCCCCTGCATTGATTCAGCCATTGTATCTCATCCTTTCCTTTTTACTTTCTTCCTGTTCTGTCTATCGCTGCTTTTTATTGCTGCTTTTTCTATCGCAGCTCTTTCTTTTCGCTCTGCTCTACCGTCTTACAGGCTGTCCACAGAATCACGGTAACACTCTGTGATCTCTGTATATCCCTGCTCTGCAAGCTGCTCTTTCTGGAACTTTTTATTTTTCTTCATATTTACGATCATCACCTGACGACCATTTTCACGCTCTTTCTTTGCAAGAGCCAGCACTTTCAGCATGCCTTCCTGCGGCATATTTTTCTCGATCAGGAATGCTTTCTTTTCCTTACTTGTAGGTACTTTGTATCCGCGTTCCATCAGCAGCATGACAATCCGCTCAAATCCAATGGAAAATCCTACTGCCGGTGTGTCCTGACCTGTAAACTTTCCGATCATCTTATCATAACGGCCGCCTCCACCGACGGAACCTCCAAACTCATCCATGGAAATCTCAAAGATTGTTCCTGTATAGTAGGACATTCCACGTACCAGCGTCGGATCAAAGAACATACGGAACTCTGCCTCTTTTGCACTTTCTACACTTGTAATGATCCTCTCAAGTGAATCTGCTGCTTCTGCCGGAAGAAATCCCTCCAGCTTCTCCTTACAGGAACGCACTCCTGCAACATCATTCGTAATTTCCTTGAATAACTGCAGATATTTCTCAACTGACTCTTCCGCATAACCATTTTCTTTCAGCTCTGCGGCAACACCTTCCAGACCAATCTTATCCATCTTGTCCAGTGTAATGAAAACATTATCATAATCTTCCTCTGCAAATCCGCTGTAAGCTGCCATCGCCTTAAGGAAACGGCGATCATTGATACGGATTGTAAAATTCTTGAAATCCAGCTTTCCGAGAAGTGCTGTTGTCGCAAGGATCAGCTCGATCTCTGCCAGATTGGATGGCTCGCCAAGGATATCAATATCGCACTGCATAAACTGACGAAACCGGCCTCTCTGCGGACGGTCAGCACGCCATACATTTCCCATCTGAAGTGCCTTAAAAGGTGCCGGAAGCTCATTGGAGTGGTTCGCATAATAACGGGAAAGCGGCACAGTCAGGTCATACCTGAGTCCTCCGTCTACCAGATCTGCCTCTTCTTTTGCCTCTGCCAGCTTCAGTTTCTCACCACGCTTTAAGATCTTAAAGATCAGCTTTTCATTATCTCCGCCCTGCTTACTGCAAAGATTCTCGATATGTTCTACGCACGGTGTCTCAATGGATGAAAACCCAAATGTTCTGTATGTCTCTTTGATCAGACTGATCACATAATCCCGGATCTCCATTTCGCCCGGAAGAATATCTTTCATTCCGGTAACCGGTTTTCTCTTTAATGCCATAACCATTCTCCTTTTCGCTCTATCATCTCATCAATACGATGGATATACTCCATAATATTTTTCACATTCTCGATGCGGATCAGATTCGTCTTTTTTCCGCCTGCCGTCTGAATCTTCTCCGTCAATACAAGCTTGGTCGAAGCTCCCGCTCCTGCTGCCAGGATGGTCTGCTTTTCTTCCATAATAAGTATATTGTAAATTCCGGCTTTGTCAACCTCTGCATAACCAACATTCTCAAAATTTCCCGCAATATTTTTCTGACGGTACAGATAATACGGCTTTAACCCCATCTCTTCTGCACATTCAGCCGCATCCTCTACCATCCCGGAAATCTCAGAATGCAGATCCATCGTTCTTCCCTCCTGCCCGAATTTTGCCGCCCGTTTGATTGCCAGTGCATGCACCGTCAGACTGTCAGGAGCAAGTGCTTTGATTCTTCTCAATGTATCCTGCATATCTGCCCTTGTCTCGCCCGGAAGTCCTGCGATCAGATCCATATTGATATTATCAAATCCAAGCTTTCGTGCCATGCAAAAAATGTGTTCTACTTCTTCAACGGTATGCTTTCTTCCGACCAGATCCAGCGTCTTCTGCTGCATCGTCTGTGGATTGACAGAAATTCTCGTCACCGGATATCTGCGGATCACTTCCAGCTTTTCTCTCGTAATGCTGTCCGGTCTGCCTGCCTCCACTGTAAACTCTTTCAGTTCAGACAGATCAAAACAGTTCCGGATTGTTCCGAGAAGACGATCTAACTGTCCCGCCTCCAGTGTCGTCGGAGTTCCTCCACCGACATACACCGTATCCGGTTTCCGTTCTCCTGCCATCCTGCCAAGTGCTTTCAGTTCCTTGATCAGTGCATCCAGATAGGCATCAATCTTATCTTTCCACTCGCCGACCGGAGAAGAACTGAAAGAACAGTAGGAACAGATACTCGGACAGAACGGAATCCCGACATAAAGGCTGAATCCTTCGCTGGCATTCAGCTTTCCAAGCTGCTCCTTTTCCCTGCACGCAATCTCATAAGCAAGTTCTGCCTTTTCTTTCGTAACACAGTATTCTTCCTCCAGGAACTTCCTGATCTGTACCTGATCCAGTCCGGCTTCCAGTTTCTGCATCACAAGTTTCGTCGGTCTGACTCCCGTAAGCATCCCCCACGCCAGTTCCCTGTCGCATTTCTTTGAAAGAAAGCGGTAAACCTCCCGGGTCACCTCCCTCTTTTCTGTCTGTTCTTCCTCAGGAGTCATTTTTCTGTCTGTCCCCGTCAGACTTCTCTCTGCAAGGGAAAAGCAAGCTCCTCCCGGTAACTGCATCCATACCAGCGGCTCTTGCTCTTCATCAACAGTCTGCACGATCTCCTCCTCAGGAAAAAAAGCTTTCGTGACATGATATACATTATAGGTAAATTTATTTTTCTTATTTTTTATCTCTATCATTCTTTTCCTGTTCCGTTATTTCTTTTAGATAAAAGGATTAATCTCCTTTTCATAGCCAATCGTAGACTCATCCATATGCCCCGGATACAACTTTGTCTCATCCGGCAGAATCATCAGCTTTTCTCTGATAGAATGTGCCAGATCCCGGCTGCTTCCTGTAGGAAGATCTGTCCTTCCGATCGAACCACAAAACAAAGTGTCTCCGCAAAACAATGCTTCATCCTCCGGAAGATAATAGCAGCATCCGCCTACTGTATGTCCCGGTGTATGGATCACGTGAATTTCTGTTCCTGCACATTCAACTGTCTGTCCGTCTTCCAAAGCTTTTGCTCCTGTATATACACAATGATATCCGTACATAGATGAAGCATTCAGTCTGTCATCTGCCAGTAACGGCTGTTCCTCTCTGCCGACATAAACCGGAACATCAAATGCTTTCAGAAAATCTTCTATTCCCATAATATGGTCAAAATGTCCATGGGTCAGGAACAGTGCCTTCATCTGATATCCCTGCTCCCTGATATGATCCACATACGCCTTAGGACAATATGCCATATCAACTGCAAAGCACTCCTTTGTATCCTCATTTACTACGACATAACAGTTGGTTTCAATCGATCCAAGTACAAATCTCTCAATTTTCATATTTTTCCCCTTTGACCCGCCCAGGTTATCTGATTTCCTGATCAGCCTGTTGTTCTTTCTATATCAATGACATTTTCAATCTGCCGCAACTTTTTAATTACCCGGTTCAGTTCCTCACGTCCATGGACGATAAAGCCCATATCCATCGTTGCTGTTCCTTTTTTACTCGTTCTTGTATTCATCGATTTTACATCGATCTTTTCTTCCGTAAATACTTTTGTGATATCCAGAAGAAGTCCTCTTCTGTCATCTGCATAAAGCTTCAGCTCTGCAAGGTACTGACCTCCCTCTTCCGTATCACCTGGATCTTCCCACTCGGCAGTGATCAGACGGGATCTCTCTGCCGCAGACAGATGAATTACATTGACGCAGTCTGTCCTGTGGATAGACATACCTCTTCCTCTCGTAACAAAACCGACAATCTCATCTCCCGGAACCGGATTGCAGCACTTGGAAAAACGCACTGCCATATCATTGATTCCCTTGACAACAATTCCGCTTTTGGATCTGGCAATATGCACTTTCTGCTTATTTGCCTCAGAAATCTTCTCCAGAATATTTTCATCCGTGATCTCTTTCTTATGATCCTTTTCATATTCTTCCAGCAGACGGTTTACAACCTGACCTTCCTTCAGACCGCCATGTCCGATCGCTGCAAGCACCGCATCCCAGTCACGGAACCCATATTTCCGCTGAACGATCTGCTCATATTTGGGTTTCAGTATATTGACAAGATCTATGGATTTGCTGCGGCAGTAATTGCCGATCAGCTCTTTTCCACGGATAATATTATCTTCTTTAAATTCTCTTTTAAACCACTGGTTGATCTTATTCTTCGCCTGCGTACTTTTTACAATATTCAGCCAGTCTCTGCTTGGTCCCTTGGAATTCTGGGACGTCAGAATTTCGATCCTGTCACCATTCTGAATCTTATAATCAATATTTACAAGCCGTCCATTCACTCTCGCACCGATCATTTTATTACCGACAGCACTGTGGATCGCATAAGCAAAATCCACCGGCGTGGAACCATTCGGCAGATTCTTGACATCTCCGTTTGGTGTAAAGCAGTAGACATCCTCCTGAAAGAGATCCAGGTCACCCTTCAGCAGACTTAAGAACTCCCGGTTATCCGACATATCTCTCTGCCACTCCAGGATCTGGCGCAGCCAGTTCAGCTTCTCTTCCTGGGAATTCAGGCTCTTGCCATTACTTCCTCCGGTCTCTTTGTATTTCCAGTGTGCCGCAATACCATATTCTGCTGTCTTATGCATCTCCTCTGTCCGGATCTGGATTTCAAACGGCTGTCCTGCCGGTCCCATCAGCGTCGTATGAAGAGACTGGTACATATTTGCCTTTGGCATGGCGATATAGTCCTTGAATCTTCCCGGAATCGGAGTATACATCTCATGGATCACTCCCAGTGCGGCATAACAGTCCTTCACCGAGTCCACGATGATCCGCACAGCGAACAGATCATACACCTGATCCAGCGTCTTATTCTGGTTCACCATCTTCTTATAAATACTGAAGAAATGCTTCACTCTTCCATAAACCTTGGCTTGGATCGATGCATTTTCCATATGCTTTGAAACTTCCGCAACAATCTGCTGCACAAATTCTTCACGCTCTGTCTTGCGGGCATTCAGATCCTTTACCAGTTGATAGTATACTTCCGGCTGATAATATTTTAAAGAAAGATCATCCAACTCCGTCTTGATCTTGGAAATACCGAGTCTCTGTGCGATCGGTGCATAGATATCCATCGTCTCACGGGCCTTTTCTTTCTGCTTCGCTTCGGTCATAAATTCCAGAGTCCGCATATTATGAAGACGGTCTGCGAGCTTGATGATAATCACACGGATATCCTTTGCCATGGCCAGGAACATCTTTCTTAAGTTCTCCGCCTGTACTTCCAGCTTATCCTGCGAATAACTCAACCGCCCTAACTTCGTGACTCCGTCTACGAGCAATGCTACCTCTTCCCCAAACTCACGCGTAATATCATCCAGCGTCATCTCGGTATCTTCCACTACGTCATGCAGCATACCGGCAACAATCGTCTCTTTATCCATCTCCAGTTCAGCAAGAATGATCCCGACCCATAAAGGATGGATAATATAAGGCTCGCCTGACTTGCGTACCTGATCTTTATGAGCTTCTTTTCCGATACGGTATGCCTTTTCGATCATTGTGATATCCGCTGACGGATGATACTTACGCACCCGAGCGATCAGTGCCTGATA
>ERZ772865.3720-NODE-3720-length-11182-cov-6.247596_pt1 | contig 11182 bp, 7 predicted proteins | sample MGYA00512133_ERZ772865 | MGnify/ENA primary metagenome ERZ772865 (study PRJEB29015, sample SAMEA2737722) | human gut metagenome | biome: human gut; feature: human-associated habitat; material: faeces | place: China | collected 2012 ...
GATGAGGTCAGCCGGCACACAGCAGACCTGCGTACCGATGCGCCCGCCGGAAACATAGACTTTCGGCTGGCTCAGCACGCTCTCATCGAAGACGGTGGTGTACTGCTTTTTCATGCCCACCGGGCTGCAGCCGCCCCGGACATAGCCGGTGACTTTGTTGATGTCAGCGACGTGTATCATCGCCACGCTCTTTTCGCCCACGCTGCGGGCGGCGGCTTTCAGATCCAGCTCTGCCGCCACCGGGATGACGAAGACGAAGTAGTTCTTGCTGTTCCCCTGCGTCACCAGCGTCTTGTAGACGCAGGCAGGGTCTTCACCGATGCTGGCGGCGACAGTCACGCCGTCCACGGCCACGCCCTCTTCGTGGGGATATTCATGCGCGGTGTAGGCCACTTTGGCCCGCTCCAGAATGCGCATGGCGTTGGTTTTTGCTTCTTTGCCCATATGTAAGACCTCTATAATTGTTAGGATGGCCCTCTCAGTCTCGCTCTGCTCGACAGCTCCCCCAAAGGGGGCAACAGCGACAACCGCCGCCAGTGGCGGAAACAGGGAGTCATTGTTGGGGCAGCGGCCAGCAAGACGCAAGCGAAGCGCTGCGGATGCTGGGTGCCGCAACCCGGGTGCGGAGCACCGTTGGCAGACCGGGCAAGCAAAGCTGGACGCTTGAAGTCCGGCATGTCACAAAATGCCGGGCCTTGCTATAAAGGCCAGCATCTGCTGTCTTAGACAGCGGAGCTCTACAGTCTCCGGCACAAACAGACTTCATTCAATCTGCACAAATCTGACCGATACGCCAGTGGCTCCCCCTTTGGGGGAGCTGTCTGCGAAGCAGACTGAGAGGGCTACTTTATTTTACCACTTTCTCTCCCAAAATTCAAAAAATTTCAGAAAGGCTATTGACTTCATGAAACTGAAGTGCTATGCTATGTCCATGCTCAATCACTTCACGATACTGAAGTTTGCAATACGGAAACATCAACGGCAAGGCGGCCTCATCTCCCCTGCCGTACCAGAACAGGAAAAGGAGAACCCGCCATGATCATCGTACTCAAACAGGACGCCCCCAAAGAGAAAGTCCATGAATTCTGCACCGAGCTGGAAGGCATGGGCCTGCAGATCAACGACTCCAAGGGCAGCGACACCCACATCCTCGGCCTCATCGGCGACACCAAGGCCATCGCCGAGAGCTGGGTACTGGCAAACCCGGTGGTCGAGACCTGCCGCCGCGTGTCGGAGCCCTACAAGAAGGCCAACCGCAAGTTCCACCCGGATGACAGCGTCATCGACGTGGAGGGCGTGAAAATCGGCGGCGGCAGCTTCGCCGTCATCGCCGGCCCCTGCAGCATCGAGAGCGAGGAACAGATCACCTACTGCGCCCAGCGCGTCAAGGCAGCCGGCGCTTCCCTGCTGCGCGGCGGTGCGTTCAAGCCCCGCACTTCCCCCTACTCCTTCCAGGGGATGCGCAGCGAGGGTCTCGACCTGCTCAAGCTGGCCCGCCGTGCCACCGGCTCCCCCATCGTCACCGAGATCATGAACACCGAGCATCTGCCCCTCTTCGAGAACGTAGACCTCATCCAGGTGGGCGCCCGCAATATGCAGAACTTCGAACTGCTCAAGGCTGTAGGCCGTCAGAAAAAACCTGTCCTGCTCAAGCGCGGCCTCGCCAACACCCTCGAGGAGTTCGTCATGAGCGCTGAGTACATCATGGCCGAGGGCAACGAGAACGTCATCCTCTGCGAGCGCGGCATCCGCACCTTTGAGACCAGCATGCGCAACACCCTCGACCTTGCCGGTGTGGTGATGCTGCACAAGATGACCCACCTGCCCGTTATTGTGGACCCCAGCCATGCCTGCGGCCACGCATGGATGGTGCCGGATCTGGCAAAGGCCGCTGTTGCTGCCGGTGCCGACGGCCTGATGATCGAGGTGCACAACAACCCCGCCAAGGCAAAGTGCGATGGTGCCCAGAGCCTGACCCCCGACCAGTTCGACGAGCTGATGCAGTTCATTGGCAAGGAAGTGGAGTTCTTCGGCAAGAAGCTGAACTGATGATTTGAACTATCCTCTGCGGAATTATTATTTTGTGTTTGCAACGAGGAAGATCCTGCGGGATCTTCCTCGTTGCTTTTTTCACACTGCATCTTCCGGTTCTGCCCCTTTTCCTGTGAAAAAAACAACCCCGGGGCGCTTGCGGTCACCCCGGGGTTGTTACAAGAATGATCTAGTTTTCAGGAGATCAGGCTCTCTTCCTTGGCCTTATCCCAGACAAGGCAGGTTTGGAGCTTGGTCACATAGCGATAGGGGCGGAACTCGTTTTCCTTCACATCGTCCATCAGACCCTGCTCTTCCATCCAGCTGGCAGCCTGCCGCAGATGAAGGTCGGCGTCATCGATGTCGCTGAAGCTCTTCACCGTCTGCGGTTCCGGGCAGCCGGCCTTTTCCCAGATCAGGGTCGCCAGACCGGCGCGGTTGGAGGGCATGGGGACGCCGGGCATATTCAGCACGCGATAGATGCCGGTTCCGGCTTCGTAAATGCTCCACACGGCTGCACCGGTCAGCGCAACAGCCGCAATGCCGGCCACCACATCGCTGCTGCCGCCGCCGCTCGGGTTGTCGATGTCACCATTTCCACCCTGATACAGCGCTTCGACGGTCACGTTGCAACCGGGCATCTTAAAGTGTTCGGTCTGATCATCGCCCAGATTCAGCTCTCTGCCGTCGGCACGCACGGCGCTCCAGCCGAGGAACTCTGCGCCCTCCGGGATGTCTGCCGTCACGGTCACATCCTTACCTTCCGGCACAACGGTGGCAGTATCCAGCTCCTGCTCCCCGGCACCGAGGTCAGCGGTTGCCTTCGCATTTACAGCGTTGACGATGTTGCCGTTGGCATCTGCCAGATAGCGGTATTCCACGCCATCATCGCCGCGCTTATAGCCGATGATGTAGCCGGGATTCATGCTGAAAAGTTTCAGCTTGTTCTGATAGCTGAGATCCTCATTTTCCAGCGTGATCCGACGACCAATGTCTGCATCGTCGGTCAGGATCGTTGCCGTACCGGTAAAGGTCTTTTTGATGTCGATTTTCTGGCCATCGCACAGATGGACATTGTTGGTGTTGTTCTCAAAGGTCGCCTGCGTCAGGGTCACTTCGGAGCTGCCAAGATCCTTCAGAAGGATGCCGTCTTGGCCGCCCTTGATGGTGCCGCCGTTGATCCACGTACCGCCGTAATTTCCGGTGCAGTCAATGACCGCGGCATCTGGATTCGTGCTGGCGACCGTACCGTCGTTCATACGCAGGCTGCCGCGGTTTTCGATGGTGCAGTCTGCGCCCGAGGTAATGGTGCCGCCGTTGATCTCCACACGACCCCATTTGTTGTTGATGCAGCTGGCACTCCTTCCATCAAAAGCACCACGATCAATTTTAAGACCAGCAGATTCATTGCGGATACAATTAAATCCATTATCTGATGTATAGTTGCCGCCATCAATCGTTAACTCACCGTTAGAATTTGTGACTGCAACTTGACACGAGTTCACCGTAACATCGTGCAGTTCCATCGTACCGCCGCCGTTTCCGATTGCTCCATTTTCTGTACTGGAACTAATTGGACCACTGCGCGTATAAGTACCTCCGTTAATGATGACTGTACCGGCACTCGTTATTGCATAGCTGCTTTCAGTTTGTGCTGTAATATTATTCAGAGTCAAAGAACCGCTGAAGTTCATCATCAGGTGTGTTCCACCGGAGCCCTTGTATTTACCGTTCGTTACCGTTACCTGTGCCCCAGAATAACTTATGAACATGAAGTGACTCGGGCGCGTTGTACAGTCAACTTCATAGTTACCTTCATTTTCGATGTTTACAATTCCCGCTTTTTTGATATTAAAGAAAGGGTCACATTTGTCTGTAGCTGTAACCTTACCTTTAATGGCAATATTCACCGGCTGTGTCGTATCGGTTACATTGATCTCGATTGGACGAGTATAAGTCCCCTCCGGGATCTCGTAATTGCCGCCTTCGGTGATGGTCATGCCTGTAGTCGGGATCGTTTTGGCTGCGGTATCTTCCTGCGCAGTTACGCCATTTTCAGGCGTACCCCCCCCCAGAGCAAGTGCATTGACCGGAAGGACAGATGTCATCATGCATGCCGCAAGCACTGCACTGATGAACCGCATCTTCTGTTTTTTCATCCTCAAAACCTCTGCTTTCTGTTAAATTTCTAAGACTTATGTCTCGCATTTTTAGTATAGCACCTCTATTTTCTGCATACAATCTTCACCTGCACTGAAATTTGCCTTGTAATTTCTTCTAATTTTTGTTGCCTTTGTTCGAAATCCTCCGAAACTTCTCCCGGTAGTACCGGCCCCCCGGCATTCCATTTTTTGCGTATTTGTGTTATACTATAGTGTATTTGCAATCCACCCTGAAATGAGGTTTTTTTTATGAAAGCACATATCGCACGCAACCAGAACGCCGGTGTCCCGCTGATTCTGGGCTGGAATCTTTCCCCCGCCGACCGCGGCAAGCTGGAAGGCATGGCTCCTGCCTTTGGCATGAAGGTGCTGCTCGTCTCCCCTGCCGATGCGGGCAAGACCGTGGCACAGCTGCTGGGCGAGGTGGAGACCAAGGCCGCCCGCACGCTGGTGCTGGAGCCGGGTGCCTACCCCCCGGCGCTGGTGCTGGCCAACTTCAAGGAGAAGGATGTGGACACCCTGCTGGATCTGATGAAGCAGGCACAGGTCACCATTCCGCTCAAGGCCGTTGTGACTCCCTCCAACCGCAATTGGGTGTTCGGCGATCTGCTGGCCCACCTGCAGGAGGAGCACGCCGCCTTTACCGCCGCAAAGGAGAACCGCACCGTATGAAGACCCGCGCAAAACGTTTCGTCAGCGCCCTGCTGGCCGGGGTGCTCTGCCTGAGCCTGCTGGCAGGCTGTGCCTCCAAAAAGAAAGAGCTTACCCGCTATTCCACCGTTTTTTATGATGTGTTCGATACCGTAACGCAGGTGATCGCCTACTGCGAGAGCGAGGAAGAATTCAACACCCAGATGGATGCCCTGCACGCAGACCTTATTACCTATAACCAGCTGTATGATATCTACAACGATTACCCCGGCGTGACCAACGTCAAGACCATCAACGACAATGCCGGCAGCGCTCCGGTGGAGGTGGACGACCGCATCCTCTCCATGCTGGAGCTGGCCGACCAGATGTACCAGACTACCAACGGCAAGCTGAACATTGCCATGGGCAGCGTGCTGAATATCTGGCACAATTACCGCGAAGCTGCCGAAGCCGCCGAGACGGATGCCGACAACAAGCTGCCCACCATGGAAGAGCTGGAAGCAGCCGCCCAGCACTGTGATATCAACAACGTGATCATCGACGCGGATGCCAAGACCGTTTATCTGGCCGACCCGGAAATGTTGCTGGATGTGGGCAGCGTGGGCAAGGGCTACGCCGTGGAAATGGTGTGTCAGGCTGCCGAGGCCCGCGGCCTGACCAGCGCTCTGGTGAGCGTGGGCGGCAATCTGCGCGCCATTGGTGTAAAACCGGACGGCAGCCAGTGGACCGGCGGCGTGGAAAACCCGTGGAGCTCTTCGGATGTATACACTTCGGATTCCATGCTGGACGGTGCCATCAACATGAGCGATATGGCCCTTGTGACCAGCGGCGACTACCAGCGCTACTACGTGGTGGACGGCAAGCGCTACCACCACCTGATCGACCCGGACACCCTGTTCCCCGCCGCCTACTTTAACGGCGTGACCGTGCTGTGCAGCGACTCCGGCCTTGCCGACTGCCTGACCACCGGCCTGTTCTGCCAGCCGTTGGAGGACGGGATGAAGATCGTGGAAAGTCTGGACGGCGTGGAAGCCATGTGGTGCACACCGGATCAGCAGGTCATCACCTCTTCCGGCTGGGATTCCCATTTGAAAAAGTAACCCTTAAAACGGCAAAAGGCCGACGCAGTGCTGCGTCGGCCTTTTGCTGTTTTATCAGATGGTGAACTGCACCACACAGAATGCCGCGTAGATGCACAGCAGCGCAATGCCCTGCGGGCGGCTCAGCCTGCCCTTGAAGAGGGCGGGCAGGGTGAGCAGCAGCATCACAGCGAACATGACCGGGAACTCCAGCACCAGCGATGCATTGTGGCCGAAGAGCAGGGAGTTCTGCGGGATGGTAAAGGGTGCCACCGTGGCGGAAACACCGCTCACCAGCACCAGATTGAACACGTTTGCACCAATGACATTGCCCAGCGAAAGTGCACCGTGGCCCTTTGCCAGCGAGGTGATGGCCGTTACCAGCTCCGGCAGCGAGGTGCCCAGTGCCACAAAGGTGAGCGCGATCACCGACTCCGGCACGCCCAGTGCCTGTGCGATCAGGGTACCGTTGTCCACCAGCAGGTTGGCACCCACGGCAATGAGCACAGCGCCCACGGCCAGCAGGCCCAGCTCCTTGGCAAAGGATGCATTTTCTTCCGGTTCTTCCTCTTCTTCCGGGGCGGGGGCGTTCTTCATGGCCATCACGTTGCAGATGATATACGCTGCGAACATGGCCAGAAGGATCAGGCCCACCGGGCGGGAGAAGTAGCCGGTGGTGTAGGCCACACCGGCATAGAAGGCCGCTGCCACAAAGAAGAACAGCACCGGCGTGCGCAGGCTCTTGGGGTCTACCTTGCCCGGCTTTACCGCAATGGTGAGGGCCGCAATGAGCGATGCATTGCAGATGATCGAACCGATGGCGTTGCCATAGGCGATCTCGCCGTGGCCGGTGAGAGCCGAGGTGGTGGAGACCATCACCTCCGGCAGGGTGGTGCCGATGGACACCACGGTGGCACCGATGAGCAGCTCCGGCACATGGAAGCGGCGGGCAATGCCCGTGGCACCATCCACGAACCAGTCACCGCCCTTGATGAGGCACAGCAGGCCCACGATGAACAGCAAAACAGGAATGAGCATAGTTTTCTCCTTTTGTTTTTGGCAGAGCAGCAATAAAAAAGAGGCCTTTATTACATCCTGCCCAAAAACGGGAAAGTGTAATAAAAGTCTCAAGCTTCCGGTGACACAGCGGGCATTTCTGCCGGGATGTCGCTGCGCCACAGCGCACCGTTTTTGCAAAACTAGCGCCCTTTACTCCCTTTTATCCGAAAAATATTATACTGGTTTTTGCACCAAAGTGCAAGAGGAGCGTTGAAATTTCATCCGGCCTTGGCTACTTTCTTCGCGTTGGGATAAATACGCTCCATGCGGGCATCGTCAAAATGCGCATCCAGCAGCATATCGATGCTGCTTTTGGGCGCTTCACCGCTGGTGCGGGCATCGTAGCGGGCCAGCGCCAGCGCACTGGTGAGCATGTTCACCGCCATGAACACTGCCAGCAGGACGGTCATCCATGGGCGGACGCGGCTGCGCACCTTCTTCATGCCTCTGAGCACCAGCGGATAGCCGTAGCGCATCCATACCACCGCCGCAATGCCCCAGAAAAAGCAGTACAGCAGGTTGATGCGCCCGCCCAGATTGAACTTGAACTTGCTGTAGTCCCAGAACACGGTGCCGAACAGCAGCTCGGTGACGGCGCTGCACACGTATTCGTACACACCGCCCATGACGGTGCCAAAGGCGAACAGGTAGCGGTCGCTCCGGTCCTTTTCCTGACGCAGCAGCACCGTTGCCAGCACCAGCGCCAGACCCCACACCACGCTGAACGGCCCCCAGACCAGACTGGAGCGGCTCATCCAGACCCCGGCGGTCACGCGGCAGAACACCGTCTCCACCATGTCGCCCAGAAACGCGCCGATCACGAACAGCCACAGCAGATCGGACACGCTGAGGAAGTTCTTTTCCCCCTTCCGGAGCGCAGTCTGCTCCTGCCGGGCCGCAGCCGGGTAAGCATACTGGATGCGTTTTTCAATGTAAAGCGCGATCCTGCGGCGCAGCGTATCCGACCGCTCCCCCAGTCTCTGGTTGAGCTGCTCCAGCATCGGGTGCCGGGCCGCATACTGCTGCACCAGCACCGCCGAACCGATCTGGTCCAGCACCGCCACCGTCAGCGAGACCCATACTGCCGGGCGCAGCAGCCAGACAGGGATATGCGCACACAGCCGCAGCAGCACATTATTGCCCCACAGCACACTTGCCATGCCCAGTGCACCCCACAGCAGTGAATACTGCAGGCACACATAGCCGTTCAGATTGAATTTTTTGCCGGAATAGTCCCACCACTTGCGGCGGTGCAGGCGTTCCAGCAGCTTGGCGGTGATCCATTCCATCACCGTTGCCGCCATCATACAGGCAAAGAACAGGTAGACCGGCTCGGTGCGCAGGTCGCCGAAACTCACGGCCAGCAGCACGCCGGTGGTACCGTAGATAAAGCAGAACGGGCCTGCCGCCGCACCGCGGTTGGCAAACCTTCCGCCCCGGATGGTCGCGACTACCGTCTCAGCCACCCAGCCCAAAAAGGAATATACTAGATAAATAACACCCAGAGTATAGAAGTTCAGCGTCATAAGGTTCCTTTCGCTTCCAGTTTTTTCTTACTGCATTGATTGTACCTGTTTTGGGCGCTGTGTACAAGAGCCGTGCAGAAATTTTGTCACTCTGCGACGCGGCAGGCTCTCCGGGCATCTCTGAAAAGACGAAGATCCAGCCTGTTGCTTTGTTTTCAGATACATCTTAGAAAAAGGCCCTGCCATCCCGAAGGACAGCAGGGCCCAAAATTACAGCTTGAATTTACAGAGCGGAATCACAGCTGGCTCTTATACAGCTCCACGATCTCTTCCACGCTGGTGTCGCGGGGATTGCCGGGACGGCAGGCATCCGCAAATGCGGACTCGGCGAGGAACTGGATATCCTCTTCCTTCAGGATGCCGTGCAGATTTGTGGGGATGCCCACGTCTGCGCTCAGCTGCTTGACGGCGGCGATGGTTGCGTCAGCGGCTTCCACATCGTTCATCTCATCGATGCCCACAACGCCCATGGCCTTGCCCACGGCGCGGTAGCGCTCACCGGCAACGCTCTTGTTGTACTCCAGACCCACCGGCAGCAGGATGGCGCAGGCCACACCGTGGGGGGTGTCATACAGGGCAGACAGGCCGTGTGCCATGGAGTGGACAATGCCCAGACCCACGTTGGAGAAGCCCATACCGGCGATGTACTGGCCCAGAGCCATGCCCTCGCGGCCCTCCGGGGTGTTCTGCACAGCGCCGCGCAGGCTCTGGCTGATGAGCTTGATGGCTTCCAGATGGAACATATCGGAGATGGTGCAGTGGCCCTTGGTGATGTAGCCCTCGATGGCGTGGGTCAAAGCATCCATACCGGTGGCGGCAGTCAGACCCTTGGGCATGGAGGCCATCATATCGGGGTCGACCACAGCGATCTCGGGGATGTCGTTGGTATCGACGCAGACGAACTTGCGCTTCTTCTCGACATCGGTGATGACGTAGTTGATGGTGACTTCAGCGGCAGTACCGGCAGTGGTGGGGACTGCGATGGTAAAGACGGCGTGCTTCTTGGTGGGAGCGACGCCTTCCAGAGAGCGCACATCGGCGAACTCGGGGTTGTTGATGATGATGCCGATGGCCTTTGCGGTGTCCATGGAAGAGCCGCCGCCGATGGTCACGATGCAGTCAGCCTCTGCGGCCTTGAAAGCGGCCACGCCGTCCTGCACATTTGCGATGGTGGGGTTGGGCTTGATCTCGCTGTAGACGGTGTAGGCGAAGCCTGCAGCGTCCAGCAGGTCGGTGACCTTCTTGGTGACGCCGAACTTGATCAGGTCGGGGTCAGAGCAGACGAAAGCCTTCTTGTAGCCGCGGGCGGTCAGCTCGGGAACGATGTTCTCGATAGCGCCGTGGCCATGATAAGAAATAGTATTCAGAACGATACGATCAGCCATTGGTAAAACCTCCTGATTTTGCGCCCCGCCGGGCGGCGGGCACGACTCTCTTTGCTTTTACTTTACCACTTTGTTAAAATTTGTTCAATTCCATTTTCTTATGATTTCCATGAATTTTTTATACTATTTTGATTTTTTGCAGAAAAAGTAGACAAAACCGCAGGTTTATTGACAGCAAAGCGCCCTCCGGCGCGGGCCGGAGGGCGCTTTGAATGATTCTTTACTTTCCTGCGCCCTCGCCCGCGAAGAACTCCTTCGTGAGCTTTGCCACCGTGCCGGACAGCAGGAGCAGGGCCATGAGGTTCGGAATGCTCATCAGTCCGTTAAAGGTGTCGGCGATGCTCCACAGCAGGCCCAGATCGACCGTCGCGCCCAGAATGGACACGAAGGAGTAGACCACGAGGAAGGGGCCGACCACCTTGTCGGTGTGGAACAGGAACTCGATGCACCGGGAGCCGTAGAGGCCCCAGCCGATGATGGTGGAGAATGCAAAGCTGCAGAGCGCCACCGCCGTAAAGATGGACGACCAGCCGCCGTAAGTCGCGGTAAAACCAGCGATGGTCAGCTCGGCGCCAGCGGCAGCCCCGTAGCCCACCGGCACGCCGCTGCACAGGATGACCATGGCGGTCAGGGTGCAGATGACGATGGTGTCGGCAAAGACCTCGAAGATGCCGAACATCCCCTGCTTGACGGGCTTGCGGGTGTCGGCGCAGGCGTGAGCGATGGAGCCGGTGCCGAGGCCGGCCTCATTGGAGAAGATGCCGCGGGAAACGCCCTTCTGCATACTGAGGAAGATGCTGCCGATGGCACCGCCGGTGAAGGCCCGCGGATCAAATGCACCGCCGACGATGGAGGCCAGCACCGCCGGGAAGCGCCGGTAGTTGATGACCACGACACCCAGCGCCAGCACGACGTAGAACAGCGCCATGAACGGCACCAGCTTTTCGGTGACACTGCCGATACGCTTGACCCCGCCCAGCAGCACCATGGCCACCATCATAGCCACCACCACGCCCACGACGAGGTTGACCGTGGGCAGGATGCTGTTCAGGCTGCTGCCGTAGGCCAGCAGGGCCGAGTCGATGGCTGTGACGATGGTGTTGACCTGGGTGGCGTTGCCGGTGCCGAAGACCGTCAGCACGCCGAACAGCGAGTACAGCACCGCGAGGAACTGCCACCGGCTGCCGAGGCCGTTTTTAATATAGTACATGGGGCCGCCCACCAGCTCCCCGTTTTTGTTCCGCTCCCGGAAATGGACGGCCAGCGTCACCTCCCAAAACTTGGTGCAA
>ERZ772865.3723-NODE-3723-length-11176-cov-8.834457_pt1 | contig 11176 bp, 7 predicted proteins | sample MGYA00512133_ERZ772865 | MGnify/ENA primary metagenome ERZ772865 (study PRJEB29015, sample SAMEA2737722) | human gut metagenome | biome: human gut; feature: human-associated habitat; material: faeces | place: China | collected 2012 ...
AACCTTTTCATCGGAAAGCGTCTGCGCAATTTTAGCCATACTGGAACCGTTTGCGCCGCTTCTTACGCTGTCGTTGATGAAGAAGAAATGGTCTACCTGGACGGTGGTGCCAGCGACGCTTACAACAGCTTCCTGAATGTTGGTAAGGTGTTCAACTACATCGCCCGCATCTTCTCCGGCGCAAGCTCCATCATCAACAACGTCAACGTGATCTATCAGTCCTTCCTGAGCCTGAACAATCTGCTGAAGGGCTTCGCAAAGGCCTAAGCCTGCTCTTTTCATAAGCATTCTCTGAGAGCTGTCCCCAGCCGGGGGCGGCTCTTTTTTGTTGCCCGCTGCCGTTCGGCTGCCCGTTTTGTACATATTTTACAAACGGCATGAGCGTTTCCGCTTTTTTCGATAAAAGTATATCTTTTTCGATTAAATGATGTAAAATATATGGATTTTTCCTATACAAATGCTTTCTTTTGTGCTATCATATGATTTGATACGACAAGTCTAAATCTGCGAAGGCAGGTCACAAATTGATATATCAGTTCTTCCGGCAGGCGACCCAAAAATCCATCTATCTATCCGGTGTCGCAAAAACCGGTTTTTGCAGTGCAGATGCCGTGCCGAAGAATCACAGGGAGACACATCACTATGCCAGATCGTGAGCTGCGGCACATGAGCCGCACCGAGCTGGTCGAGATCATCTTTGCGCTCAAGCAGAGTGAAGACCAGCTCAAAGCCGAAAACGCGGCGCTGACCGCGCAGCTGGAGGACCGGCAGCTCCACATCCAGAACGCCGGTTCCATCGCGCAGGCGGCACTGGAACTGAATAAAGTCTTCGAGGCGGCACAGGCCGCAGCGGACGAATATCTTGCATCGGTCCGCGCAGCCGCTGCGGCGGACGGCCCGGCTGACGCGCAGCTGACCCTGGCGCAGGCCCGCGAACAGGCCGAGGCCATGAAGCGGCAGACCGAAGAAGCCTGCCGGGCCATGACCGACGAGGCCGAGCGCAAGCGTGCACAGACCGAAGCCGACTGCAAGGCGATGGTCGCCAAGGCCGAGCAGGAGGTCCGGGCGCGCTGGGCCGAGTTCGACCGCCGTGCCAGCGAGGGGCTGGACAACTACCAGAAGATCGACTTTCTGCCGGAGGGTCAGCACACAACATGAAAGAGCACGACATCAAATTCGCGGCCATTCCTTCCACCGAGGAAGTGAAGGCCGAACGGGAGCGGCTGGCCTACCGCTCCCGCTACACCCGGGTGCTGCGCAGCACGATCTACGCGCTGGTGGTGGTGGCAGCCGTTGCGGTGCTGCTGGCCACCCTGTTCCTGCCGGTGCTGCAGGTGTCCGGCGACAGCATGAACCCCACCCTGCAGGACAAGGACGTGATCGTCCTTGTCAAGAGCGGCAGCCTGAAAACCGGCGATCTGTGCGGGTTTTACTGGCAGAACAAGCTCCTGCTCAAGCGGGTCATCGGCCTGCCGGGCGATATCATCTCGCTGGATGAGAACGGCGTGGTCACCGTGAACGGCACGGTGCTGGACGAGCCCTATGTGGACGAGCTGGCCCTGGGCGAATGCGACATCAAGTTCCCCTATCAGGTGCCGGAGAACCGGTACTTCGTTCTGGGCGACCACCGCGCAACGTCCATCGACAGCCGCAGCAGCGTCATTGGCTGCGTAGAAAAAAATCAGATCGTGGGCAAGGTCTTTATAAGGGTATGGCCCTTGTCCAGTTTCTCATTGATCCATTAAATTAGGAGGGTTTTGGGGCAATGAAAGACATTGTGGGAGATTATCGGGAAAGGTTCCGTCTGCAGCGGAAAGCACTGCGGCGCTACACGGCGCTGCTGCTTGTGCTGGCCATGATCACGACGCTGTTCGTGAACTGGCAGCTGCACAGCGATGGCATTGCGGCCACCGCGCAGTACCAGTGCAACCAGGAGGAGCACACGCACACGGCGGACTGCTACACCAAAGTGCTGGTCTGCGGTTATGAGGAAGGCCAGCCCGAGGACTGGAACGCCACCTTCGATGACAGCGCTTCGCTTGACGAGAGCTTTGGCGTGGACGCAGAAGACGACGGCATTGCGCTGTTTTCTGCCGAACCGGAGTACATCTATGTGCCGCATGAGCACACCGACGACTGCTATCAGGAAGTGCAGGAGCTGACCTGCCGGGAAGAAGAGCACGAGCACACCGACGACTGCTTTGACCCTGAGGACGGCAGCCTGATCTGTGAGCTGTTCGAGCACACCCACGACGACAGCTGCTACACCACCACCTATGAGCTGGTGTGCGGTCTGGAAGAGGGCGAGCTTGTAGAAGAAGTGAACCCCGATTATGACCCGGTGGCCCTGTTTGAGGAGCCGGTGGCCGCAAAGCCCGTGGTGGTCGATCCTGTGATCGAGACCCCGGTGCACCACCACACCGATGCCTGCTACGAGGAAGTGCTGGTCTGCGGCCTGCCGGAGCATCACCACACGGTGAACTGCCTGTCCGACCCGCTGGACGGCACGCAGGACGAGGACGAATGGCTGGCACAGACCGGCACCACGCTGAGCGGCAACTGGGCCGACGACCTGCTGGCCGTAGCCGAGAGCCAGCTGGGCTATGAGCAGAGCGAGCGCAACTTCCAGCTGGACGATGCCGACGGCGAGACCGTGCGCCACTACACCCGCTACGGCAACGACTACGGCAACGACTACGGCCCATGGGACGTGATGTTCCTTTCCTACTGCCTGAAATATGCCGATATCCCCCAGAGCGCGATCCCGCAGGTTTCCAGCGTGCTGTCTTTGCACAGCCAGCTGCGCAGCGCGCTGTACAACGAAGAGACCGGCAGCGGCTATGCCATGGATTTTGACGGTGATCTGCCGTCTGATGCCGCAATGCCCGGTGATATCGTCATTTACAATGGCACCGTGACCAAGGCTGTGGCCGCGGAAAGCCAGCCGTTGCAGGTGCAGGATGATTCCGCCGATGCCGACATTGCCCTGCTCTCCATGGATGCTGCGGCCACCACCGACACCGCGCCCCACATTGAGGAATACACCGTGGATGCCAGCACCGTTGGCATCGTGAGCGATGTGGACGAAGATTTCGGCACCCTGACCGTGATCTCCGGCGATGTGGATGGCAAGGTGGCTGAAGTCACGCTGAATGCTTCGCAGGTGACAACGCTGGTGTCTGTGGCAAATGCGCAGCAGGCCGATTACGGCGTTGCTACGCTGGATTTCAAAGTCAAAGATGACGCAGATGCCATTACCACCATCAAAGGTCTGGATGCACTGGATTACCTCACTGCTCTGGAGGTGCAGCGCAAGAATGGCACTGAATACGAGGATACCAACGTCACCACCATTTCGGAGCTTCTGCACAGCAGCCTTACCGTCACAGATATCCCGGCCAAAGAGATCCAGGACAACGACTACTATGTCCATGTTAAGCTGCCCAAGAGCTTTGATGTGCTGAACGATGAGCTTATCTCCGGCAAACTGGAAGATACCGGCAATTATGACACCTGCGGCAGCTACCGGCTGCTCAAGGGGAATGACGGCTGCTGGTACGCCGTGCTGCGGTACGACCAAGACTATATCCAGCAGAAAGAGGAGGCAGCCGCAGGCGCGGATACTTCCGATGCCAAGGTCACCAGCAACGTTTCCTTCAATTTCCAGTGGAACCAGAGCGAGGTCACCAGCAGCGGCTTTAATCAGATCGAGGTCAACAAAGATTACGCCCTTGATATCACCATCAACCCGGATGAAACCCCCGATGAGGATCAAAAAGACGATAAGAACTATGACCTTAACCAGAGCGTGAAGGACCCGCGCTGCGATGGCAATGATGCCTATCTGGATTACACTGTTACGCTTGTGGTCCAGAACGAACAGGCCGGCCCGCTGACGCTTGCGGACAGCATGACCCTGCCCACCGGCGTAACCGCCGAATATGTCGAAAACTCGCTCCAGCTCAGCATGGAAAACGGCAATACAACGCCCGGAATCACTTGGGAAAATGTTAATGGTGAGCGCAAGATCACCTTGGGTTCTGCCGGTTCCCCCATTGCCGCAGGCACCTATTATATCCGCTACACCGTCAAGCTGAAGGACTTTGGCAAAACGGCTGTTGACGGTGAAGTAATCAATAACATCAAGATTCTGGATACGCCCATCAGCGATGATGCCGAAAAGTCGGTAAAAACCGACAGCCTTGTGATCACCAGTCAGGCCGATCCGTCCGACTACGAACTTCCCTCTACCGGCGGGGCCGGTACCAAACTGTATACAGCAGGCGGCGGCGCGCTGATGCTTGCCGCTCTGGTGTGCGGGGTTTGCAGAAAGCGCAGACGCGAAAGGAGGGCACGTTAAAAAACCTGCATCCTTCCTGACACGGCGGCAAAATTGATTCTGCGCCGGAAGCAGACCCTGAAAATAGGAATCAGAAAAACTTGAAAGGAGACTTTCGCAAATCATGATGAAGAAAACAATCAAAAAGCTGCTGGCCGCACTGCTGGCAGTTGCCATGGTGTGCGCCATGGCGATCCCGGCGTTTGCATACAACCCTGGGGAGACTGAGGAGAACCTCAACGGAACCCACGGTTACAGCGCTTTCCAGATCTTCAAGGGTGTTATTAGTAAGGACAATCCGACGCTTTCCGACGTTAATTGGGGCCGAAACATCACTGAACCTGATATTTTTCTGGCCAACTTGAAGAACGATCCTACCATCGGCGAAAAGTTTGAAACTGCTGCCACTGCTCAGGAAGTTCTTGCGGTTATCAGCCAATGGAGTAATTCCGATGATAACAGCATCGCTTTTGCGCGCGTTGTATGCAGCTATCTCTACCCGAATGCAGACGCAAAACCGGAACCCGTCATTACAGATCACACCGGTGGCATCAACATTCCAAAGTCAGGTTATTATCTGATCGTTGATACTACCTACTTTAACCCTGGCGATTACTATCATGCCTACAATTCCTTCTTCCTGCTGAATGTTCCCCAAGTACCCTATGTCGTTCCAATTAATCGTAAGGTTGTAAAGCCCACTGTTGAGAAGGAAGTTTATGACAATCAGGATGGCGCCAACGAAGCAGGTTTTGGTTCCAGCGCTGACCATGCAATCAACGAAGAGTTCCAGTTCAAGCTGACCGCTACCTTGCCCGCAAACCCCGACCGTGCTTACGATTACTATGACGAGTACATGGTTACCTTTTGTGATACTTTGTCTGCAGGCATTACCTTTGACCGCTGGGATACTGTTGTGATCAATAATGGCGGTGCCGATATCCCCATTCCGGCTGAAAATTATTATTCTGATGCTTCCAATCAGGATCTCACACTGAGCATTGAGGATGTCAAGACCTGTGCACCAGGGCTCAATTTGAATAACGGCGCTACTATTACGGTCACCTATACTGCACACCTGAACGAAAAGGCCTATGTCAATACTGCAGGCGGTGCTTCTAATACTGAGAACAAGAATAGTGTTTATCTCATCTATTCCAACAATCCCAGAAGCAGCGCATTCTTTGATAGGACTCCCGAAAGCGCAGTCTGTGTGTACACCTACCAGCTGAACAACACCAAGTATCACGATGATGATACCCAGGGCAACGAGTTGGAGGGCGCTGGTTTCAAGCTGTACAGCGATGCGGATTGTAAGAATGAAGTGGAGCTCTACCAAGACGGCGAATTCTACTACCCCATCAAGAACGCAACCGGTAAAGAAGCTGTTGAAATGAAATCCGCCGCTAATGGTCAGTTCAATGTCAAGGGTCTGGACGCTGGCACCTACTACCTGAAGGAGACCACCCCTCCTAAAGATTACAATGCCTGTGCCGATAAAAAAATCGTCATTTCTGCAACGCACACCGAATACAATGTTATTCTGTCCGGTGAATCCAACCTGAATAATAAAATCATCAACAAAAAAGCCGGCGGCATTACCCTGCCCTCCACCGGCGGCATCGGCACTACCATCTTCTATGTGGTCGGCGGCGGCCTGATGGTTGCGGCCATCGTTCTGCTGGTCACCAAGAAGCGCATGGAGAACAAGTAAGCTCCATTTCCCCCAAGAACCCGGAGCAAAGGGGCCGCAAGGCCCCCGCTCCTATCCTTATAACATTAGGGAGTAGCCCATGAAAAAGAACAAAAGCACCGTCATCCTGATCCTCGTCTTTTTCGTGGGTCTATCCGTGATGTTATACCCCACCCTCAGCGATTACGTCAACCAGCTGCATCAGTCCCGTGCTGTGGCCACCTATGCCGAGGACGTGGACAATCTGACCGATGCCGACTACAGCGCCTATTTCGAGGCGGCAGATGCGTTCAATGCGCAGATCGCCGCCGACCCGGACGCGCTGTTCCATGCCGACCGGTTCACCAGCTACAACGCCACGCTGGATGTCACCGGCACCGGCATTATGGGCTACATCACCATTGAAAAGATCGGTGTGGAGCTGCCCATCTACCACGGCACCAGCGATGGCGTGCTGCAGATCGCCGCAGGCCACTTGGAGGGTACCAGCCTGCCGGTGGGCGGCGAGAGCACCCACGCGGTCATCTCGGCGCACCGGGGCCTGCCCAGCGCCAAGCTGTTCACCAATCTGGACCAGCTGGAAGTGGGCGACACCTTCACCATCACGGTGCTGGACCGGGTGCTGACCTATGAGGTGGACCAGATCTCCATTGTACTGCCCACCGAGACGGACAACCTCAAGGTGGTGGACGGCAAGGACTACGTCACCCTGATGACCTGCACCCCCTACGGCATCAACTCCCACCGCCTTCTGGTGCGGGGACGGCGCATCGAAACGCCGGACAAGCTCAAGCACATCCGTGTAACAGCCGATGCCATCAAGATCGAACCGATCATCACAGCTCCCATCATGGCACTGCCCCTGCTGCTGGTGCTGCTGCTCTGGCTGCTGTTCTCCAACCGCAAACGCAAATCTACAAGAGGTGAAAAACATGAAACGCACTGATCTCAAAAAGCACGTTGCGGCCCTGCTTTTGGTGCTGTGCCTTCTGGTAACAAGTGCGCTGCCTGCCCTTGCCACCAGCGCAAACATCAAGCTGGTGGACAGCAGCGGCAATCCCACTACCGGCACCATCCGCGTTACGCTGTACGACAGCGCCAACGATAAGGCGCTGAGCGGCGGCAAGCTCACTTTGTACCGTGTGGCCGAGGTAAAGCGCCAAAACGGCAACCTGAGCTACGAATACTGCGGCGATTTCTACGGCTGCGGCATTGCGCTGGGTGATTTGACCGACAGCACCCTTGCGGCCCAGCTGCAGGAGTATCTGCCCCAAAGCGCCGAGGGCACCACAAAGACCATTGATGCGGACGGCAACGTGACCTTCTGTGGTCTGGAGCTGGGCCTGTATCTGATCGTGCAGACCGAGGCTTCCAAGGGCTATGAGCCGATCAATCCGTTCCTTGTCTCTCTGCCCATGGCGGAGGATGGCAAGTGGAATTATGCGGTGGATGCCAGCCCCAAGGTGGGTGCTTACACCCCCACCAAGCCGGACACGCCGCCTACGCCCCCTACCCCGCCTACGCCCGATTATCCTGATACGCCTACCCCGCCGGACAACCCGGATAACCCGGTCTCTCCCGGTAATCCGGACAATCCCGTGGCTCCGGGCCATCCGGACAATCCCGTGGCCCCGGGCCATCCGGATCATCCGGTAGCACCCGGTAATCCAGACAGCCCCGTTCTGCCGGGCCACCCGGATAATCCGGTAATGAGCGGTCTGCCGCAGACCGGTCAGCTGAACTGGCCCGTGCCGGTGCTGGCTGTCAGCGGTGTGGTGCTGTTTGCATTCGGCTGGGCGCTGGATCGCAAATACCGCACAGTATAATTTTATTCTGATACAACAAAGAGGGCCCGATGCAGATGCATCGGGTCCTCTTTTTCGGTTTCTTTTATGCAGTCAGGGTTTACTGCTGCTGTGCCTGCTGCTCGGCGCGCTTGGCTTCCAGCGCCAGAATGGCATCGCGGCGGCTCAGGTTGATACGGCCCTGCTGGTCGATGTCGGTCACCTTGACCACGATGGCATCGCCCACGGCCACCACATCCTCCACGCGCTCCACACGCTTGGTGTCCAGCTTGGAGATGTGCACCAGACCTTCCTTGCCCGGTGCGATCTCAACGAAGGCACCAAAGTTCATCAGGCGGGTCACTTTGCCCTTGTAGATGGCACCGATCTCGGGGTCCTCCACAATGGTCTTGATGGTAAAGATGGCGCGCTTTGCGTCCTCCTGATCCACGGCGGATACGAACACATGGCCGTCCTCCTGCACGTCGATCTTGCAGTTGCAGGTGGCGCAGATATCCTGAATGACCTTGCCGCCCTTACCGATCACGTCCTTGATCTTGTCGGTGGGGATCATCATGCTGAACATCTTGGGTGCCCAGCGGCTCAGCTCCTGACGGGGCTCGGCGATCACGGGCTTGATGATCTCGTCCAGAATATACAGGCGGCCCTTGCGGCACTTCTCGAAGGCCTCGGCAATGATGTCGTAGGTCAGGCCGTCGATCTTGATATCCATCTGGATGGCGGTGATGCCCTTGCGGGTGCCGCCAACCTTAAAGTCCATATCGCCGTGGAAGTCCTCCACGCCCTGAATGTCCAGCATGGTCATCCAGCGCTCGCCCTCGGTGATCAGGCCGCAGGAGATACCGGCAACCGGAGCCTTGATGGGCACGCCTGCGTCCATCAGTGCCAGCGTAGAGCCGCAGATGGAAGCCTGAGAGGTGGAGCCGTTAGAGCTGAGCACCTCGGACACGCAGCGGATGGTGTAGGGGAACTCCTCCAAGGAGGGCAGCACCGGCACCAGAGCACGCTCGGCCAGTGCGCCGTGGCCGATCTCGCGGCGGCCGGGGCTGCGCGGTGCGCGTGCCTCGCCCACAGAGTACGGCGGGAAGTTGTAGTGGTGGATATAGCGCTTGGTCTGCTCGTCGGTCAGGTCATCCATCAGCTGGTTGTCCTTGGTGCCGCCCAGCGTGCAGGTGGTAAGCACCTGCGTCTGGCCACGGGTGAACATACCGGAGCCGTGCACGCGGGGCAGGATGCCCACCTCAGCGGCCAGCGGGCGGATCTCGTTGATGCCGCGGCCGTCCACGCGCTTGCCCTCATCCAGCAGCCAGCGGCGCACCACGAACTTCTGCATCTTGTAGCTTACCAGATCCAGATCGGCGGCGGACAGGTCGGGGTATTCCTCGGCGATCTTGTCCATGATGGGCAGCAGGGCTGCGTCACGCACGTTCTTGTCGTCGGTGTCCATAGCAGCCTTGAAGTCGTCCAAGTACTTGTTCTGGATGGCGTGGAACACATCCATGTCCAGACCCACCACCTGGAAGTCGATCTTCGGCTTGCCGCGCTCGGCCACGATCTTGTTGATGAACTCGATGATCTTCTTGATCTCAACGTGTGCGGTCTTGATGGCGGTCAGCATGGTGTCCTCGTCCACCTCGTTGGCGCCGGCCTCGATCATCACGATCTTATCCATAGTGGCGGCAACGGTCAGAGCAAGGTCGCTCACCTTGCGCTGCTCCTGGGTGGGGTTCAGCACGATCTCGCCGTCAACCAGACCCACCTGCACGCCGCCGATGGGGCCGTTCCAGGGGATGTCGGACACGGCGGTCACCAGAGAAGCGCCGATCATACCGGCGATCTCGGGGCTGCAATCCGGGTCAAGGCTCATGACGGTCATGGTGATGCACACGTCGTTGCGCATCTCCTTGGGGAACAGCGGGCGCATGGGGCGGTCCACCACGCGGCTGGTCAGGATAGCGCGCTCACCGGGGCGGCCCTCACGGCGCATAAAGCTGCCGGGAATGCGGCCTGCGGCGTAGAGCTTTTCCTCGTACTCCACGTTCAGCGGGAAGAAATCCACACCCTCGCGGGGCTTGGGGCTCATGACCACGTTGCACATCACGCAGGTCTCGCCGTAGCGGATCAGCGCACTGGCGTTGGACAGACCGCACATTTTGCCCATTTCTACCTTGAACGGGCGGCCTGCCAGCATGGTCTCGTAGACCTTGTAGTTCTCAAAGGTCTCTCTGCGGGAACCAAATTCAATTGCCATTGTTTTTGCCTCCTTGTTTTTTCGTTGTTGTAAGTCTTCTCTTAAGAAGTGGTCTAAAAGTCTAGAGTCAACTGTAGAGTCAGCTTTAGCAACACCTATTTCATTACAGAATGCTCTTATAGCTTCTGGAGTGAAACCTCTACGTCTAACACCTGATATAGTAGGCATACGAGGGTCATCCCATCCATCAGTTACACCTTCGTCAACTAATAATTTTAATTTTCTTTTACTCATAACAGTGTTTGTTAAGTTAAGTCTAGCAAACTCAATTTGTCTTGGAACACTTTCCATTTCACATTCTCTAACAACCCAATCATAAAGTGGTCTTTGGTCTTCAAACTCTAGTGTACATATAGAGTGAGTTATTTTTTCTATAGCATCTTCTAGTGGATGAGCAAATGCATACATTGGGTATATACACCACTTATCTCCAGTATTGTGATGAGTAGAATGAGCGATTCTATATATTACAGGGTCTCTAAAGTTTATATTAGGAGAAGACATATCTATTTTTGCTCTTAGAACTTTTTTTCCGTCTTCAAATTCACCATTTTTCATTCTTTCTAGAAGATCTAAGTTTTCTTCAACACTTCTATTTCTATAAGGACTTTCTTTTCCAGGAGCAGTTAAGCTTCCTCTATAGTCCTTCATTTCTTCTGGAGTTAAATCACATACATAAGCTTTTCCTTTCTTTATAAGAAGTTGAGCTTTTTCGTACATAATATCGAAATAATTAGAAGCAAAAAGTAGTTCATCCCAATCGAATCCTAACCACTTTACATCTTCTTTAATTGATTCAACATATTCTGTATCCTCTTTTATTGGATTAGTATCATCAAATCTAAGATTTGTTTTACCATTAAACTCATCTGCTAATTGGAAGTTTTTATTTTTCTTAGCTTCTGTTCTTTGTTCTATTAGTTTTTCTATTTCTTCATCTAATATATCTTCTTTTTGATCTTTGTTTACTATATTTAATACGCTAGTTAATTCGTTGAATTCATCTATTACTTTTTGTGCAAATTCTTTAGAAGAGGCTAAGCTCGTAGCTTCCTTGAAACCTGATGTGATGGTTTGTGAGCCTACGG
>ERZ772865.3735-NODE-3735-length-11128-cov-17.042987_pt1 | contig 11128 bp, 13 predicted proteins | sample MGYA00512133_ERZ772865 | MGnify/ENA primary metagenome ERZ772865 (study PRJEB29015, sample SAMEA2737722) | human gut metagenome | biome: human gut; feature: human-associated habitat; material: faeces | place: China | collected 2012 ...
GATGGTGCAGGCCGGAGGCCGACGTGGAGCCGATATACATACCGGGCCGCTTGCGCACCGCCTCCAGCCCCTCCAGAACCTGAATTTCCGAGGCGTCATAGGTGGTGTCCACGGCGGTGACTTTTTCCAGTTCGCTCATTGGGTCATCTTTCCTTTCCTTGGGTCTTTCCTGTCATTCCCGGGAACCCGGTGTCTGCCGATCTCCCGGCAATGACAGGGAATTCTTTACTTCTTTTCCGCTCTTTTCACCAGCGTCTGGGTATTCAGCTGGGAAATATATACGATCTGCCGGTGATACGGATGGTCGCACACCAGAAACGACTTGGGAATGTCGTCGCACACCGGCAGCACCACGCTGTCCTTTTCCGCCTGGTCCAGAAACCGCCGGGTCTGAGCGGACTGGGACGTGATATCCAGGTCGAATATGCCGATGATGCGCCGGTCGTTGACCATGACGTTCTGGCCGATATGCAGAAAGCCCATCACAGCACCTTTCCTTCCCGAACGTGATACACCCGGCCGGACAGCAGCGCATCCAGCCGGTCGTTTTCGCAGCAGGTGATGAACACCTGTCCGCCTGCAATGCGGTTGAGCACATACTCCTGCCGCCGGGGGTCCAGCTCCGACAGCACGTCGTCCAGCAGCATCACCGGATACTCTCCGATGGCGGTTTTGTGAATCTCCCGGTCCGCCAGCTTCAGGCTCAGGGCTGCGGTGCGCACCTGGCCCTGGGAGCAGAAATGCCGGGCCTCCAGGCCGTTGACCGTTACGGCGATGTCGTCCTTATGGGGGCCGGACAGGCACAGCCGGGAGGCCAGCTCCGCCTGATGATGCTGTGCCTGGTGCTCTGCCAGCGCCGCCGCAATGTCCGCCGCCGGACCCAAAGGGTCCTCCACGGTTTTCACCGTCTGATAGGTCAGGGCCAGGTCCTCCCGCTCCCCGGAGCACTCCCAGTGGGCCCGCCGGGCATGGACCGCCAGCGCCTGGACATACCGGGCCCGGTAGCTGATCAGCACCGCCCCCACCTGACACAGCCGGTGGTTGAAATCCGGCAGGGTGTCCAGCAGCTGGGGATATTCGTCGCTGTCCCGCAGGATCCGGGTCTTGTGGTCATACAGCCGCCCGTATTCCGCCAGGGCCTCGGCATACCGGGGCCGCAGCTGGCACAGGGACTGGTCCATGAACCGCCGCCGGGCTGCCGCCCCCTCCCGGATGAGAAACAGGTCCTCCGGGGAGAAAAACACCGTGTGCAGCACCTGGGACAGGTCGCCGCCGTTTCTGGCGGCCACGCCGTTGACGGTCATCCTCCGCCTTCGGCCCCGGTTCAGGAGAATTTCCGTTTCAAACTCCCGCTCCCGGGCCTGAATATGCCCCACCAGCCGGGCCCGGTCCCGGTCAAAGCCGATGAGCTCCCGGTCCGCGTGGGTACGGGGACTGCGGCCGCAGGACAGGTATACGATGGCCTCCAGCAGGTTGGTCTTTCCCTGGGCATTTTCGCCGTATATGACGTTGCAGCTTCCGTCGAAGGTCAGCTGCTGGCTGTCGTAATTGCGGAAGCCCTCCAGCAGCAGGCGGTCAATCTGCATACTGCACGCCGCAGCTCCGCCCCAGGGCGTCCACCACATCGCCGGGACGAAGCTTCTTGCCCCGCATGGTGCATACCTCCCCGTTGACCAGGACCTCTCCCTCCTGAACCAGCAGCTTGGCCTCGCCGCCGGTGGCGGTGATGGCCGCCAGCTTCAGAAGGTCCTGGAGCTTGATATACTCCGTGGTAATGGTAATCATTTCCATATCTATCACGCTTTCAGCCGCACCGGCAGCACCATATAAAGGAAGCTCTCCTCTCCGTCTGCGGGCACGATCACCGCCGGAGAGATGCTGGTGTTCAGCTCCAGGGTCACGGAGTCCGCCGGAGCATAGCGCAGGGCGTCCATGAGATAGCGGTTGTTGAAGCCGATCTCCAGGACATTTCCGTCGCCGTCCAGGGGGCAGATGTCCTTGGCCTCGCCGGCGCCGGTTTTGGCGGACAGCAGCACCCGGCCATTTTCAAACACGCAGCGCACCGGGCTCTTGAGCTTTTCGCTGATGACCACGCTGACCCGGTCCAGGCTCCCCAGCATGGTCTTGGTGTCCACCGTCAGGCGGATGGGATTATTCCGGGGGATGGCGTTTTTATAGTCCAGGAAGTCCCCCTCCAGGCGGCGGCAGATCAGCTGGGTGGCCCCAGCCTCAAACAGCAGGTGGCGCTTGCCCTGGATAATGGTGACTTTTTCGTCGGAATCCTCGCAAATTTTCTCTACTTCGTTCAGAGCAGAGCCGGGGGCCACAAATTTGAAGGTGCCGCCCTCAGCCCGGTCCAGAGGCTCCCGGCGCAGGGCCAGGCGGAAGCCGTCCACGGACACCACCGTCAGGTCCCGGTCGCCTACCTCAAACAGGGAGCCGGTATGGACGGGGCGGCTCTCGTTGGTGGACACGGCGAAGCTGGTCTGGTTGATCATGGCCTTCAGGGTACCCTGTCGGATGTCCACGGAAAACTGGTCATCCACCTCAGGCAGCTCCGGATAGTCGTCGGCGGACAGGCCCAGAATCTCAAAGCTGGCGTCGCCGCAGGTCAGATGGACGGACAGATTTTCGTCCGCCGCGAACACGATCACATCGTCCGGCATTTTCCGGATCATCTCGCCGAACAGCCGGGCGCTGAGGACGATGCGGCCTGGGGACTGGACCTGGGCGTCCACGATGGTGCGGATGCCAGTCTGCATGTTGTAGCCGGACAGGGTCAGGGTGTCGCCCCCCTCCAGCAGGATCCCCTCCAGGGCCGGAATGGAGCTTTTGGCGGCTACCGCCCGGGAGGTGGTGTTGACGGCGCTTTGCAGCAGCGCCTTTTCGCAGGAAAATCGAAGCATAGAGACGCGTTCCTTTCTTTCAGAATGAAAAGAGACTCCGTTCTCCAAAAGAGAACAAAAAGATATCTTTATTTTAGTAACAGTCGCCGTAGGGAAAATTCATGTGGAAAAGTGCCGGAGGGCCTGAAATCAGCGGATTCTTTCTCCACACCCGGGTGGGGAGAGAGGGCGGGAGTTTTCCACCGGAAAATCCAGGGTCCGGTACTCCACAGGTTTTCCCCGTGGAATCCACAGAGAATGTGGAAAGAGGGTTACTTCTTGTTGTTGATGTTGGTGGTGATCTCCTTGACCTTTTCGGCGTAGGCCGGGTCGGAGCGCATTTTCTTTTCCACCTGGTCCAGGGAGTGCAGCACCGTGGTGTGGTCCCGGTCGCCGAACTCCTTGCCGATGTCGTTGAGGGAGAGGTTGGTCATCCGGCGGATCAGATACATGGCGGTCTGCCGGGCCTCCATCAGGTCCCGCTTCCGGCCCTGGCCCCGGACCTGCTCCTCGTCCACGTCGTAATAGCGGCAGATATACTCGATGATCAGGCTTGGCGACGGCACGAACTCGTTGTATTTCTTCAGCATGTCCTTTACGGCACGGCTGACGGCCTCGCCGTCCACCTGGTTGCCCAGCAGGTCCCGATAGGCCAGGAGCTTGTTCAGGGCGCCTTCAATCTGGCGGACGTTGGCGGTGAGGTTTTCGGCGATGAAGCTGCTGATATCGTCCGGCAGCTGTACCCCCAGCAGGGCGGCCTTGTTTTTGATGATGGCGAGTCTTGTCTCAAAGTCCGGCGGCGCCACATCCACCATCAGGCCCCACTCGAACCGGGTCTGAAGCCGGTCCTCCAGCTGGGTCATCTCCCGGGGAGGACGGTCCGAGGTCAGCACGATCTGCCGCCCGGATTCGTACAGGGTGTTGAAGGTGTGGAAGAATTCCTCCTGGGTCTGCTTCTTGCCGGCGATGAACTGGATATCGTCCACCAGCAGCAGGGTGGACTGGCGGTATTTCTCCCGGAATTCGGCGTTTTTTCCCTCCCGGATGGAGGCAATCAGCTCGTTGGTGAAGTCGTCGCCCTTGATGTACACGATGCGGGCCTCCGGCTGCCGCTGGCGGACCTGGTGGGCGATGGCGTACAGCAGGTGGGTCTTGCCCAGGCCGGAGTCGCCATAGATGAACAGGGGGTTATAGTGCTCCGCAGGCTTTTCGGCCACGGCCCGGGCGGCGGCATAGGCCATCTTGTTCTGGGGACCCACCACATAGGTGCCGAAGGTGAAGGCGTCGGACTCCAGCAGGGAGCCGGGCCGGTCCGGAGCCACCCCGTGATAGGCGGAAAGCTGCTGATCGTCCAGAATTTTTACCTCCAGGTCGGAGGAGAAGATGTCCTTCAGCGCGGCCTTGATATGGCTCATGAACCGGGCCTCGATGGTGGATTTTTTGAAGGAGTTGCTGCAATGGAGCACAAAGGCGGAGTCCTCCATGGTCACCACCTCCACCTCGTCGAACCAGGTGTTGATAGTGGTTTCCGACAGCTGGGACCGCAGCCGGTCCAGCACGTTTTTCCATACGTCTGCGATTGAATTCAATGAAAGCGCCCCTTTCCCGCGGATCATGCGTTTTTCTCTCTCTGTTTCAGGCAAAATAACACCTCACATTATATCAAATCAGCGCCGGAAAGTCCACACATATACTAATACTAAGTATAAAATTTTTTTCTTCTCCCTAAACAGATTCCGGAAGAAAATACGCCCATTTCCGGCGTATTTTCTGAAAAATGGGCCGAATGGAGTACCCGAAGTGTCCAAAATGCACTTTTCGTGGAAAATGCAGATTTCTGTTGACAGCGGGGCCGGGATTCTGTATAATGTTTACCATGCCGTTTTGCGGCATCCGCTTTGTCAACTGCGGCCGCGGGGGACAAGTCCTCCGCCCGCCGTCGAGTATGTGCGGCAGCTTCGATCTGCCGCCGGATTTTTACAAAATGGAGGTGTCATGCAATGTTCCGTACCTATCAGCCCAAGAAGCGCCAGCGCTCCAAGGAGCACGGCTTCCGCAAGAGAATGGCCACCAGCAACGGCCGTAAGGTTCTGGCCCGCCGCCGCGCCAAGGGCCGCGCTCGCCTGACCCATTGAGGTCGCGGAAAGTGCATCGCGCATAAAGGATAGACCAGGGACGGTGGAAGGGAAAACTGCCGTCCCTTTTGGCCTATGCTCATTTCAGCCGCCGCACCGGCGGAGAAGGTGCTTGTTTTCATGAATCCTGCCGTCACGGTAAAAGAGAACTACGAATTCCGCCGGATCTACCGCAAGGGGAAGTCGGCGGTGTCGCCGCAGCTGGTGATCTATTGCCAGCGGAACCGCCGGGGGCTGAGCCGCCTGGGGGTCTCCGTCAGCACGAAGCTGGGCGGCGCCGTGGTCCGCAACCGGGTGAGAAGGCGTATCCGGGAGATTTACCGGCTGAATAAGCCGAAAATGGTCCCGGGATACGACATCATCGTGGTGGCCCGGGTCCGGGCCGTGGAAACCGGCTATCAAAAGCTGGAGAGCACCTATCTGCGCCTTCTGAGGCAGCTGAGCCTGCTGCGGGAGGACCCGTCATGAAGCGGGCCATCCTGCGGGCCATCCGGTTTTATCAGGCGTCCGTGTCGCCGCTGTTTCCGCCCCGCTGCCGGTATATCCCCACCTGCTCGGAATACGCCCTGCAGGCCGTGGAGAAATACGGGCCGCTGCGGGGCGGCTTTATGGCGCTGCGGCGCTTTCTGCGATGCAATCCCTTTCACAAAGGCGGGTATGATCCTGTTCCCTGAAAACCTCGTTTTTCCCACCCAACAAAAAACGGAGGTAACTACCCCATGTTTGCAACGCTCGGATATTATATCTGCGTTCCCTTTGCCTTCCTGACCCGGCTGTTCTACAGCTGGACCGGGTCCTATGGCGTGGCCCTGATCCTGTTTACCCTGGTGGTGAAGTTGGTGCTGCTGCCCTTCCAGCTCAAGAGCAAGAAGAGCATGCTGCGCATGAACCGCATGCAGGGCAAGCTCAACGACATCAAGACCCGCTATGCCAACAACCAGCAGAAGCAGCAGGAGGCCATGGCGGAGCTGTATGCCAAGGAAGGCATCAACCCCATGTCCGGCTGCCTGTGGTCCTTCATTCCCTTCCCCATCCTGATCGCCCTGTACTACATCATCCGCGTGCCCATGCGGTACTTCATGGGCCTGTCCGAGACGGTGATCGCCGAGATCACCACTCTGGCCGGAAGCCTGGGCTTCACCGTGGCCGACGGCAGCCAGGCCTATGAACAGATCTATCTGGCCAAGTTCATCCATGAGCATTGGGCGGAGTTTGCCGGAAAGTTCGACGGCCTCATCGACCTGAACTATAGCTTCCTGCACATTGACCTGGCCAACCGGCCCAGCGACCTGTTCAGCCAGTTCCCCGGCGGCGGCTGGCCCGTGTGGGGCGCCATTCTGCTGCCCATCATCTCCGCCGGCATCCAGTTCGCCATGAGCTTCATCACCATGCGCACCAATGGCTCTGCCCCCAACGGGTCCACCAAGACCATGATGTACATGATGCCCCTGATGACCCTGTGGATGGGCTATATCCTGCCCTCCGCTCTGTGCATCTACTGGATTGCCAACTCCGCGTTCTCCCTGATCCAGGAGGTCACCCTGAACGAGTATTTCAACAAGATTCTGGACCGCGAGGAGACGGAGAAGGAGAAGGCCGCCCGGGAAAAGCGCTATGCCAAGTATCAGCGCCAGAAGGAGCTGATGGCCCAGCAGCAGCTGGCCAACGGCGGCAAGAAGCCCCAGAATCAGCAGGGGAAGAAAAAGCCCTCCGGCGACAAGAAAAAGTCTGCCGGAAGCAACGAAAACGGCCGCGTGGGCCAGCGTCCCTATGCCAGGGGCCGCGCCTATGACAAGAGCCATTACGATGACTAATGATGACTAAGGAGTTTTGTCTATGAGTTATATTGACGTAACGGGCAAGACCGAGGAGGAAGCCATCCGAAAAGCGCTCCAGCAGCTGCAGATGGACCGCGACGACGTCTCTGTTGAGATTCTGGAGCGGGCCAAGAGCGGCTTTCTGGGCATCGGCAGCAGCCCTGCCCGGGTCCGCGTGACCTATGGTCAGCAGGAGCCCGAGGCTCCCGCCGCCCCGGTCCAGCCGGAGAAGAAACCCGAAAAGAAGCCCGAACCCAAGCCCCAGCCGAAACCCCAGCAGCCCAAGCCCCAGAAGCCCGAGACGCCCAAGGCCGCCCCTAAGGCTCCCGAAGTCCCCAAGGCTGCGGAGACCCCTGCCGCCCTGGTTCAGGAGTCCTGCCAGGACGACAACGCCCGGCGCATCACCGAGTTCCTGACGGGCCTGCTGGAGCATATGGACAGCCCCGCCCAGGTGAAGGTCACCGAGACGGAGAAGGGCCGCTACAGCGTGGTGCTGGAGGGCCAGAAGCTGGGCCAGCTCATCGGCCGCCGGGGCGAGACCCTGGATGCCATCCAGCAGCTGACCAACTATGCCGTCAATTCCGGCCGGGAAAAGCGCATCCGCGTCCATGTGGACGCCGAGAACTACCGGGCCAAGCGCGAGCAGAGCCTGGAGTCCCTGGCCCGCAAGGTGGCCGGAAAGGTCACCAAGTATCGCCGCAGCGTCACCCTGGAGCCCATGAACGCCTATGAGCGCCATGTGATCCACGCCGCCCTGCAGGATGTCCCCGGTGTGAACACCTACTCCATCGGCACCGAGCCCAACCGCCGGGTGGTGGTGTCCTACGACCGCGACAAGCGGTAAACGAATACGAAAAAAGAACGCCTGCGGGCGTTCTTTTTTTATGTGATGCCGCCGGACCAAAAAAGAACGGCAAGAATTTAACATTTTTGCGAAATTGTTTCCTTATAGTAGAAAAAATAGTTTACACGGCTTGACCGACTGTTGTATAATACAGTAAAGTCGTTATCAGGCTGTTTTTTTACGGAACAATTCAAAAAAAATAACAGGAGGAAAATTCCCATGTCTTACAGAATTCTGGTCGTCAACCCCGGCTCCACGTCCACCAAGATCGGCGTCTATGAGGACGAGAACCTGCTCTTTGACAAGACTCTGCGTCACAGCGCCGAGGAACTCGAAAAGTTTGACTCCATTCCCGCCCAGAAGGACTGGCGGCGCAAGCTGGTGATGAAGGCCCTGGAGGATCAGGGCTTCGATGTGAAGACCCTGTCCGCCGTCTCCGGCCGCGGCGGCCTGCTGGCTCCTATCCGGGGCGGCACCTACGCCGTCAGCGACCGTCTGGTCCGCGACTGCACCGTGGGCGTTCAGGGCCAGCACGCCTCCAACCTGGGCGGCATCATCGCCCGGGAGATCGGCGACCAGCTGGGCATCCCCTCCTTCATCGTGGACCCCGTGTCAGCAGGTCCAGTTTGGTCGTGTAGGACACCAGATACTCGTCGGGCATCGGACGCGCGGGCGTCCAGTCGAAGGTCAGTACCGTAGCCGAAAGGTCGTTTTCGTCCAAAGCGATCTGGGAGGCGGAGGCGGTCAGCTCCAGAGTTTCCCGGACCGGGTCGCTGTCGTGTTCGTACGGGTCCCATTCACAGGCCCACTGGCCGAGTGCGAAAAGGGTCAGCAGCGACAGGTTGCATGCAAATTTTATCTTTTTCATAACTGTTTTTTTCGTGGTTGCTGATACGGTCCGGAATCTGCCGGACACATTCTTGTCTGATCCGCCCGGAGGCGGGGACGAAGGTTTTTAGCCTTCGTAACCTTCATATCCGGGATTCTGCGGGAAATTGCCGACATTCGCGTCGCGGATAGCCTGCGGAATGGGCCACAGCACGTGGAAATCCTGGATGAGGTCGCGCGCCTCGGGGTTGTACTTTCTCACGCGTTCGAGCAGTTTGCCCGTGCGTATCAGCGTGAAGCGGCGGCTCTCTTCGCCGTAGAGTTCGCGGATGCGCTCGTCGAGCAGGAAATCCATCGTCATCTCCTCGTCGGAAACGTCGGACACTTTGGCGCGGCGGCGCACTTCGTTCACGGCATCGGCGGCCTTATCGGGCATGTCCTGACGCAGGTAGGCTTCGGCCAGCAGCAGGTAGGTCTCGGCCAGGCGGAATTTCATGCGGTCTTTGTATGCGCCGGTAAGCTGGAGGTTTTCCTCCTTACCGAAGAAAAATTTCTTCAGCGCCGGGAAGAGCTGGGCCTGCGACCACGATTTGTCGTCGATGGGGCATTTTTGTCCCAGCTTGTTGGGCGTCAGCGGGTTGTTGTAGTACCAGTTGCGCTTGATGTTGTACTCCGAGTTGCGGATGTCGCCGTCTTCGAAGATGCCTTTTTCCTGAATATCGGGGAAACCCTCCTTTTCTCCGGCCGTCGTGGCGTTGGTTCCCTTGACGCCGATCCACCACTTCAGCGGATAGATCTGCGCCAGGCCGCGGCCGCCGAGCGAGTCGGCCAGTGCGAATCCGTCGATGGCGTGGTACTGGGGATTCCAGGCGCGGCGGGTCCAGTCGTCGGAATTCGTGCCGCCGCCGACCGTGTTGTACTGGAACTGCATGACCCAGATACCCTCGGTGTTGCCGGCTGAACGGTTCTGATTGTTTTCGACGAACATGTCGCTGAAATAGTCGCCGGGATCGTTCTTGGCGTTGCCGAAGCGGCTTTTCATCAGACTGTAATACGGGCAGTCGATCACGTCCTGGGCATTCTCCTCGGCCAGCTTATAGTCGCCTTCGGCGCCGCGCAGCAGGTACATTTCGCTCAGCAGGTGGCGTGCGGCCCACGTCGTAAGCTTGCCCTCCTTCACGTTGTCGGGATTGTCGGGAAGGTACGTCTTGGCAAATTCCAGGTCTTTGATGATGTTGCCCTGCACCTCGATCTTGGGATCGCGCGAGAACGAGAGCAGGAAGGGCTTCTGGATGGTTTCGACCCAGGGCACGTCGCCGTAGAGGTAGACCAGCGTGCGGTAGGCGTAAGCCCGGAAGAAACGGGCTTCGGCCTGGTAAAGCTGTTTGTCGGTGGGATAGTCCCAGTTGTCGTTCTTTTCGGAATAGATCAGCAGTTCGTTGGCCGAAGCGATCAGGTTGTAGGCCCAGTTCCAGTACGAACCGACGAAAAGCGTCGACGGGTTGAGCGTCATTTCGGCGAACGGAACCAGCGAACCGTCGCGGACGGTTCCCATGCGGCAGAGGTCGGTCGAAATCTGGAGCACCTCGTAGGCGCAGGCGCCGTTGTGCATGAAAGCGCCGTTTTCACCCCAGGTGTTGTATTCCGAGCGGGCGATGGCGTAGAGCCCCGTGGCTCCCACCTCGAAGCCCAGTGAACTGGTGTAAGTGTTGTCGGGGGCCAGCGAACTTTTCAGATCCTCTTCCAGGAAGGAGGTGCAGCCCGCAGCTATCGAGAGGATCGAACTCGCGATGCCGATCTTGATATAATTCATCGTTTTCATAGTCAGGTCTTGATTAGAAGGTTAAGGTTAATCCCAGTACGTAGGAACGGGCGGTCGGGAACGATGCGAACCAGGTGTTGTCGTAGTTCAGCATCTGGCGCATGTTGGAGAAGGCGCAGACGTTGTTCACGCTGAAATTCCCGTCGATGGCGCTCAAGCCGATCCGGCGGACGAATTTCTGATTGACACGGTAGCCCAGCGTGATGTTGCGCAGCTGCACGTAGTTGAGCTTCTTGTAGTAGCCGTGGCTGAAGGAGGCCTGGTAACCCGGCGAAACGACCTCTGCGTCGGGGGTCTCCGGCGTCCAGTATTTCACGCCGTGGATGTAGTTGCCCGAACCGAACGTATACGAGGAGATGTTGGCCACGTTGTCCGTCATCCACTTGCCGAAGACGCCGTTGAACAGGAACGAGAAATAGAGGTCCTTGTAGGAGAAACGGTTGCCCATCGACATCGTGAAGCTCGGCTGTTTGCTGCCGATCACCTTGCGGTCTTTGGAGTCGATGACGCCGTTGCCGTCGACATCCTCCAGTTTGGCGGCTCCGGGCGTGGCTCCGGTCTGGTGGGCCACCTCCTTGCCGTCCTTGTCGATGAACGTGAACTCGTCGCCTTCCTGCCAGATGCCGATCATGTTCCAGTCGTAGTAGACCGACAGCGGCTGGCCGATGAACCACTTGTTGTTGATGTCGTCTCTGCCGTCGCCGCGCAGCGCGACGATCTTGTCGCGGTTGAGCGAGAAGGTGAAGTCGGTCTCCCACCTGAAATCCTTCTTGCGGATATTCTGCGAATGGAGCGTC
>ERZ772865.3756-NODE-3756-length-11078-cov-3.256282_pt1 | contig 11078 bp, 11 predicted proteins | sample MGYA00512133_ERZ772865 | MGnify/ENA primary metagenome ERZ772865 (study PRJEB29015, sample SAMEA2737722) | human gut metagenome | biome: human gut; feature: human-associated habitat; material: faeces | place: China | collected 2012 ...
AATTGAAACATACGATAAACCGATAAGACCATGAAACGATTCATTATTTACGGTGCGATCCCGCTGTTGGCAGCCTCCTGCGGGGGCGACGGGGATTTCGATGCCACGGGGACGTTCGAAGCCACGGAGATCGTCGTGTCGGCCGAAGCTGCCGGGCGTATCCTCCGCTTCGACGCCGAAGAGGGTGACGTGCTCCGAGCCGGCAGGCAGGTCGGTGCCATCGACACCGTACAGCTCTATTTGCAGAAATTGCAGCTGGAACGTCAGCGCGCTTCGGTGCGGAGCGGCCGTCCCGACATCGGGAAACAGGCCGCGTCGCTGCGCGAGCAGATCGCCAAACAGCAGACCGAACGCCGCCGCGTGGAGAACCTGTTGAAGGACGGTGCGGCCACGACCAAACAGCTCGACGACATCGACGCGCAGTTGAAGGTGCTCGGCGGGCAGTTGGACGCGCTGTTGTCGACGCTGGAAAACAATGCCGTGTCGATCGACGAGAATTCGTCGGCCATCGAGTTGCAGATCGCGCAGGTCGAAGACCGGCTCGCCAAGTGCCGCATCGCGTCTCCCGTGACGGGAACGGTGCTGGCCAAATATGCCGAGGCGGGCGAACTGGCCTCCGTCGGTCGGCCGTTGATGAAGGTCGCCGACCTCGACCGCATCTACTTGCGGGCCTATTTCACGTCGGATCAGTTGGCCGACCTGCGTCTGGGCCAGGAGGTGACGGTGACGGCCGATTTCGGCGGGGAGCGGCAGCTCGACTATCCGGGACGCATCGTGTGGATCGCCTCCGAGAGCGAATTCACTCCCAAAACCGTTCAGACCCGAAATTCGCGGGCCGGACTGGTCTATGCGGCGAAGATCGCCGTCGAGAACGACGGCCGGTTGAAGATCGGCCTTTACGGAGAGGTGAAACTCTAAGTGCGACGACGATGCGGAATGCCATAGAGATTCACGCCCTGACCAAACGTTACGGTATCCTCACGGCGCTCGACGAGGTGTCGTTCAAGGTCGGGCGGGGCGAGCTGTTCGGCCTGATCGGTCCCGACGGAGCCGGCAAGACGACGCTTTTCCGGCTGCTTGCGACGCTCGTCGCACCCGACGGCGGCACAGCCTCGGTCGACGGGCTGGATATCGTGGCCGACTACAAGCGCATCCGTGAGCGGGTAGGCTACATGCCCGGACGGTTTTCGCTCTATCCCGACTTGTCGGTGGGGGAGAACCTCGCTTTCTTCGCGGCGCTGTTCGGGGTGGAGATCGCGGAGAACTACGATCTGGTCGCGCCGATCTATCGCCAGATCGAACCGTTCCGCGCACGCCGTGCGGGAAAGCTTTCCGGCGGTATGAAGCAGAAGCTCGCACTCTGCTGCGCGCTGATCCACCGGCCCGCGGTGCTCCTTCTCGACGAGCCGACGACGGGCGTGGACGCCGTGTCGCGCAGCGAGTTCTGGGATATGCTCTCCGAGTTGAAAGGCAAGGGGATTTCGATGCTCGTTTCGACGCCCTACATGGACGAAGCGGTGCGCTGCGACCGCGTGGCGCTGTGCGATGGCGGGAAGATCCTGGCCGTCGACACGCCGCAGGGCGTCGTCGGGCGGTTCGACGAGCCGCTCTATGCGCTTGCGGGCGACGATATGTACGGCCTGCTGCTCGAAGCGCGCCGCCATGCCGACGTGAAGGAGTGTTACCCCTTCGGCCAGACGCACCACCTGATCGCGGGCGAGGGGTTCGACGCCGGACGCTTCGTCCGCGAGACCACCGCGCGGGGATTCCGCCGTGTGACGCTCCGACCGGTCGGGGCGGGAATCGAGGACGTGTTCATAAAACTGATGCGCCATGCGTGAACCGATCATATCCGTCAGGGAACTGAGCAAGCGGTTCGGCGATTTTACCGCCGTAGACCGCATTTCGTTCGATGTGGCGCGGGGCGAAATCTTCGGATTCCTCGGCGCCAACGGCGCCGGAAAGACCACCGCCATGCGGATGTTGTGCGGATTGAGCTATCCCACGTCGGGAAGCGGTACGGTCGCCGGTTACGACGTGATGCGCGAAGGAGAGCGGATCAAACGCCGCATCGGCTACATGAGCCAGCGCTTCTCGCTCTACGACGACCTCACGGTGCGGGAAAATATCCGGCTTTTTGCCGGAATCTACGGTCTTCGGCGGATGCAGACGTTGCGCCGCACCGTCGAGCTGCTGCATCGCCTCGATTTCCGCTCGGAGGCCGATACGCCGGTAGGTTCCCTGCCGCTGGGCTGGAAGCAGAAGCTAGCCTTCTCGGTGGCGACGCTCCACCGTCCCGAAATAGTCTTCCTCGACGAACCGACGGGCGGTGTCGATCCGCTGACGCGCCGTCAATTCTGGGAGATGATCTACGAGACGGCCGCCGCGGGGACGACGGTCTTCGTTACCACGCACTACATGGACGAGGCGGAGTACTGCTCGCGGGTGTCGATCATGGTCGACGGGCGGATCCGCGCGCTGGGAACTCCGGCCGAATTGAAAGAACAATATGCCGCAGGGTCGATGGACGAGGTGTTCCGCATCCTGGCCCGCACGGCCAAACGCTCGGAATAAGATGAAAGGATTCTTCTCGTTCGTCCGAAAGGAGACGCTGCATATCCTGCGCGACCGGCGCACGATGCTCATCGTGCTGCTGATGCCCGTGGTGCAGCTGCTGCTGTTCGGCTTCGCCATTTCGGTCGAGGTCAACAACATCGACTTCGCCGTCGTCGCGTCCCATCCGACCGAAGCGGTGCGCCGGCAGGTGGAACGCATCGCGGCCAATCCCTATTTCACTTTCGAAGGGTACATCCGCCAGGACGAGGCGGACGAAGTACTGCGCACGGGAGAAGTCGGGGCCGTGGTCGTCTTCGCCGACGACTACGACCGGCGGACGGCTGGTTCCGGCGAGCCGGACGGTGCGGCGATCCAGTTGATTTTCGATGCCTCGAATCCCAACGACGCCTCCTCCGGCGCAGGGTACCTGCGAAGCGTCCTGCTGGCGGAGGGGACGGGCGGCGCACCGACGCCCGAACTGCATCTGCTTTACAATCCGCAGATGAAGAGCTCCTACAACTTCGTGCCGGGACTCATGGGGTTGATATTCATGTTGATCTGCGCCATGATGACCTCCGTGTCGATCGTTCGAGAGAAGGAGACCGGAACCATGGAGGTGTTGCTCGTGTCGCCCGTGCGGCCGCTGCGGATCGTCGTGGCCAAGATGATTCCCTACTTTCTGCTGTCGTGCGTCAACCTGGCGACGATCCTGCTGCTGGCGCGTTTCGTGCTGGGCGTGCCGATGTCGGGCAGCGTCGTGGGACTGGTGGGGCTGTCGCTGCTCTATCTCGTCCTGGCGCTCGCGCTGGGGCTCTTCATCTCGACGATGGCCGACAGCCAGGTGACGGCGATGCTCATTTCGGGCATGTTGCTGATCTTGCCGCTCATCATGCTCTCGGGGATGGTCTTCCCGATCGAGAACATGCCCGGCGTTTTGCAGGGAATCTCCTGTATCGTTCCCGCCCGCTGGTATATCGAGGCCGTGCGCAAATTGATGGTCGAGGGGTTGCCCTTCGCTGCCGTGCTGAAAGAGTTCGCCGTCCTGGCCGTCATGACCGGTGCGCTGATCGGCGTGGCGCTCGGAAAGTTCAACGATAAACTCGAATAACGATGCGAACACTACTCGTTTTACTCGACAAGGAGTTCCGACAGTTCTTCCGCAATCCGTTCCTGCCGAAAATGGCGGTCGCCTTTCCGATGATGGTGATGCTCGTCATTCCGTGGATCACGACGATGGATGTCCGTCATGTCGGCGTCTCGGTGGTCGACAACGACCGCTCGACCGCTTCGCGGCGGCTCGTCGGGAAGATCGGAGCCTCGGACTATTTCCGGCTCTACGGTGTCACGGAACATTACGGCGCTTCGCTGGCAGCGCTGGAGCGGGGCGATGTCGACGTGATCGTCGAGATTCCCGACGATTTCGAACGTTCGATCGCGGAACGGTCGCCCCGCAGGGTGAGCATCACGGCCAACGGCGTGAATGCGTTGAAGGGGAGTCTCGGTTCGCAGTATATGGTGCAGACCGTCATGGGAACCCTCGCCGAACTGCTCGCAGAAGAGGGTGTCGCACCGTCGCCCGACCTGATTACGGTGCAGAACCGCTACAATCCGACGCTCGACTACCGTGCCTACATGATCCCTGCGCTGATGATCATGCTGCTTATCATGCTGTGCGGCTTCCTGCCTGCACTCAATCTGGTGGGAGAGAAGGAGCGCGGGACGATCGAGCAGATCAACGTCACGCCCGTCGGCCGCCTGACCTTCACGCTGGCCAAACTGATTCCCTATTGGATCATCGGTCTGGCCGTGCTGACGGTCGCCATGTCGCTGGCATGGCTCGTCTACGGACTGACGCCCGTCGGCGCGGTCGGTGCGGTCTATCTGGCCGCCGCGCTCTTCATCGTCACGATGTCGGGACTGGGCGTGGCGATCGCCAATCGATCCGATACGATGCAGCAGACGATGTTCGTGATGTTTTTCTTCGTGATGATCTTCGTGCTGATGAGCGGACTGATTACCCCGATCGCGTCGATGCCCGGCTGGGCGCAGGCGATCACGCGGCTTCTCCCGACCCGTTATTTCATCGGGATCATGCGTGCGGTCTATCTCAAAGGTACGGCGCTCGGGGAACTGTGGGGCGATTATGCGGCGCTGGCCGGTTTCGCCCTTGTCTTTGGTATGTCGGCTATACTGACTTGCAGGAAACGGACGTAGGACCGCAGAGCGCTTGGAAACGGGTATTTCGGTAGGAAAAAACGAATTTGTCCGACAAGATGCATGTATTCGAAAAATAATCCGTATCTTTACGAAAGTGCTCCGGTAACCGATCACGAACGATGTGCTGTTCGGAGGGGCCATTGCGGATATTCTGGCCAAAATCTCTGCATGATGTGCGAAACGGAGATTTTGGCTTTTTTATTGCTACCCGAATACCTCGGGGTTTGGACGACCTCGAACTGACTGCTTAAATCGAAATAAACATGGAAGAAAAACGAATTTACGAAACACCGGAACTGTCGCTTTGCGACACGGCCATAGAGCGAGGATTCGCGGCATCGATGGATACCTCGACCGAGGAGATCACCCCCGGAGAAGAGGTGGATTGGTAATTTAAAAAACACAGCTATGAGAAAAATCTTATATTTACTCCCCGTCGCTGCATTTTTCGTCTCCTGCGTCGCCGACAGTATACAAGAGGAACTTTCGACCTCGCAGGGGCAGCACGGCGTTTGTCTGTTCGACGCTTCCATTTCGGAACGGGAGGGGACACGCGTCGTCGGAGAGTGGGGTACCGACGGCATTCTCGCCGAATGGGAATCCTCCGACCGGATCGGCGTCTTCGCCGGCGACGAAACGCAGGCGGCCGTTTTCACCGTCAAGGAACTTGACGGTACGAACGCCGTATTCGAAGGCGAGACGATTGCGGACGCAGCCTCCTATCTCGCTTTCTATCCTTACAGCGAGTTGTTGGGACGCGAGGGAACGTCCCTCTCGGGGAAGATGAATTTCCTGCAACGTTATAGTTCGCCCGGATACGGCGAGAACCGGATCGGCATCCAGCCGGATTTCTTCCCTATGCTCGCATACTCTCCGACGGGCGCGCACAGTCTCTCATTCAGACAGATGTGTGCCTACATCCGGGTACGGGTACGCGCCTCCGCAACCCTTGCGGGAGATACCTATCTCAAATCGGTCATTCTGCAAGGCAACGACGGCGAGGTGCTCGCCGGCGAAGGCATCCGGGTTGCGGTCGCCGCGGCGGACGATGCGTCGCTGAATATCCGTACCGGCGACCCTGTTCTGAGCGTCGATGCTTCGGAACAGACCTATTCGGCCGTGGCGCTCGATCTGACCGACCCCGACCAGCCGGAGGGCGAGACGAACGGCAGTCTGCTCTCGCAGAGCGAATTCACGGAGTTCTACATCGCCCTGCCTCCGCAGAATTTCGCGAAGGGGTGCAAACTGACCTTCATAGATACTCGCAACCGGTACATGGGCACCCTGACCTCGAAACCCTTCAATGCAGCGCGGGGGCAGTTCGTAACCTTCCGCGCCGGCGGCGCGGAGAAGGTGTTCGAATACATCGCCGACAACGCCCTGATCTGGCAGGACACGCCGAGGCTGCTCCTGCATGCGAACCGGCAAGCGGAATCCCCGAGCGGGTACGATCTGACGGGCGGCAGCGACGCCAATCTCGCCAATTGCTATGTGATCACTCCGTCGATGCTGGCGGCGCATCTCGACGGTCTTTTCTGCTTTCCGGCCAAATCGCCCGTCCAGTCGGGAACGGTCTATTGGGACGACCTGCTGCTCGACACGAACGACTACATGGTTTTCACCGTCGACAAGACGATGGCCCGGACGGGAGGCAACGCGGTCATCGGCTATCTCGATCCGGCGACGGGTCTCGTGAAATGGAGCTGGCATATCTGGGTGGTGACCGACGAACTCTTCGCCAAGGATCAGGACTACGAACGGCAGGAGGGAGAGCAGACGCTTATCTACCGCATGATGGACCGGAATCTGGGGGCGAACGATCCGACGGGTTCCGGCGACAGGTCCCGTTCGTGTCTCTACCAGTGGGGGCGCAAGGACCCCTTCTCGAATGCTACGACCGTGTACGGCCCCGAGGGCAATACGCTGGACATGCACTCGTGGCCCAGTTGCGAGGGGTATACCATCGATCCGGTATGGAATGCCCAGATCGGCCGCAAGTCGGGGGATTATCTCTACAACGGCACCGTGGAGTTCACGCTCTCGCATCCGGCGACCTACATCTCCTATGCCGATGAGAAGGATATATCGAACCCCAATCAGACATGGCTGCGCAGCGATGTTCCGGGGCATCGGAACGACCGTCTCTGGGGCACCTATTTCGAGAAGGAGGCCGTGGGCGCCGCGACCGTTCTGCTCTCGAAAAGCGCCTTCGATCCCTGTCCGGCAGGGTACCGCATCCCCCTGATCGCACCTTTGAAGTTCACGGGAAACGATGTCGAATCGTATACGACAGAGGGCGTGTGGCTCTACATCGATTCGCAGCGTTCGGTGAAAGCTTGGTATCCCTATGCGGGATCGCGTTTCTCGAAAATGGACGCTTCGGGTAAACAGATCGGTATTCTGGGATATACGGAAGGGGCTTTGGGGCTTTACCAGTTCAGTTATGCGGCATCGATTTGGAGCGCCACGCTGGAATTCGTGCAGGAGATCTCCGTCGGCACCTCCTGCAATTCGGACGATTTGACGGTTACCGGGTACAGTAGCACAGGCTATCGGCCGGAGTTCGTCTACGAAGGACCCTATGCCCGGAGTTTCGCCCTCGCTGTCCGCTGCGTCAGAGAGGATGCGAACGGAATTGTACGGTAGCCGGACGAAGCAGGCATGGTATCTGCGGGAGATGAAAACAATGGAAATACCGTTCGAAAAGTCTGATCCGATGGACTTGCGGTTGCCTCCTTTTGCGAAGGTTCGTAATTTTATTGGAGTATGACCTCTCCGCCGACTTTTGAATGTGTACAGCGTGGTGAAATCCCCTCGGTGAACGCTTTGTTGCGAACGGCTTTCAGCACGTCGAATTTCGGGCTGTCGAGTTGCTCTTGTTTCCATTCGGGGGCAGGAGCATTCGAGATCATGCAGGTAGCCGACCGTAATTTCGTCGAAACGGATATTGGTCGAGCGGAATTGTTGCAGGAGTGAAAACGTGACCTTGTGTTTCGATGCTGAGCCGATTTTACCAACCGATTCCAACTGTGCAATCGTGTGGCGGAAATATTCGGCGATCATGCAATAAACCCTCCGGCCGTCGGTTTCCGGCACGTTGCCGAGCGTTGCGCGAGAACCTCCAACGCTTCGAGCCGTTCGATGCGCTTGCTGTATTTCTCGATTCGTTCGTAGATCCGCAGCTGAACGGCGGGATTCTGCGTTTTAAGCGTTTGGGTGTCGAAATCCCAATCGTCGGCGGGGATATTGATTCCCGTGCTTACATAGCGGCTGCGGCGATTGACGGTAAAACGCAGGTAGATGTTCGTGGTGCGGTTTTGATTGATGCGGTCTTTTCTGCAAATGGCATTGATGCTGACACTCATAATGTTGCGGCATTATGCAGACAAGCGCGAGCGGTGTTTTACCGCCGTAAAACATGGTTAAACAAATGGTAAAACATTCTTCGGGAAACGGCGCGAAAAAGGCATTATGGAGAGTTTTATTTCGCACCCGTAAAAAGAAAAACGAGCGATAATTCATTGATTATCACTCGCTTACCCAGAGCGGAAAACGGGACTCGGACCCGCGACCTCAACCTTGGCAAGGTTGCGCTCTACCAACTGAGCTATTTCCGCAAAATGTTATCTGCTACCCCGTTCGAGGCTTTTTGCGAGTGCAAAGATAAACCGAAATTTTTATTCTGCAAAATATTTCCGCAAAAAAATCGCAGGCCGCCCGACTCCGCATTCGTCCAAAACCGTTCCAATGCACAAGCCGTACGGCAATTACTGAAATTCGACACGCGGATACAATTTTCCATTGTACCTATACTGCCGCTGCACGCCCCACACGATGCGCCACTCGCCGACGCGCTCCCCGATCTGCGTACCCTGCTCGGCCGCATAGCGGTAACGGAAATCGGCTACCAGGTAATTTCCGCCGGCGGCATCGGGTAAAAAACTCAATGCGGTCGTCGCGGCAGCACAGTCGACGCCGTAGGCCCGGTCGATCAGTTCCGCGGGCGGAACGTCGCTACCGTCCAGATGCAGAAACATATATTGCACCGGCGCCGCCGGACTCTCGCCGAGGATGTCGGTCGGAAAGAGCAGACAATTCCCTCCGGGATAGTAAAAACGCACGTAGAAGGGTTCGACATACACCTCGCCATGCTCATGCAGCGGGAAGAGACCTAGAAACTCTTCGCGCGACAGCCCCGGATCTTCGGTCTCCTTCCCGCACGCAGCCAGCGACAAAGCCAGCAGGACACAAAACAGATATTTCATGGCAATTCGATATTCGGTAATCGCCCGGATCGTCCGGCGGCGAGACTCCCGCAGACAGGGCGCACACCACCGTGCATCCCGTCTGCGGGAGAAACGGAATTATTCGTCCTTTCCGTCGAAGAAATAGGTCGCGTAGTTGTAGCCCGCACGATCGTAGACCTTGCGGAACTGCCGCATGCGTCGGCTGAAATCCTCGAAATCCTTGCGGTCGTAGGCCCAGCCCGTCTCGGCGATCGCCGCCAGACGAGGCAGCAGCATGTGTTTCACCTGCCGGAAATCGGGAATGTACTCCGTCCAGAGGTTGCCCTGCACGCCGAGGATGTACTTACGTTCGTCGGGAGTCAGTTGTTCGTAGGGATCGAGCGCATAGACCTGCCGCATGGGCAGGTACTTCACCTGTCCCAGCGGCTCGAACTCCTGCTGCCGCGTCTGACGATAGTCCAGATAGCAGTGGGTGTTGGGCGCCATGATGACCGTGTTGCCCGCCTTGGCTGCGGCGATTCCGCCCTTCGAACCGCGCCACGACATCACGGTGGCCGTTTTCGAGATTCCGCCCTGCAAGATCTCGTCCCAGCCGATGATGTTGCGGCCGTGGTCGTTCAGCCACTTCTCGATCCGCTGCATGAAATAACTCTGCAACTCCTCCTCGTTTTTCAGGCCGTTCTCCTTCATCCGCCGCTGGCAGAGCGGGCACTCCTTCCAGCGGGCCTTGGGGCACTCGTCGCCACCGATATGGATGTATTTCGAGGGGAACAACTCGATCACCTCCGCGAGCACGTCCTGCAAGAATTCGAAGGTCGAGTCCTTGCCGGCGCAGAAGACATCCTTGCTGATGCCCCAGCGTGTCCAGACCTCGTAATTCTCGCCGCGGCAGCCGAGCCACGGGTAGGCGGTCAGCGCCCCCAGCCCGTGGCCGGGCATTTCGATTTCGGGAATTACCTCGATATGGCGTTCGGCGGCGTAGCGCACGATCTCGCGAATCTGTTTCTGCGTATAATACCCGCCGTAAGGAATCCCGTCGTATTCGGTCGAAGTACGCAGATTGCCCACGAGCGTCTCCTTGCGGACGGAACCCTTGCGTGCCAGGTCGGGATATTTCTTGATCTCGATACGCCAGCCCTGGTCGTCGGTCAGATGGAAATGGAACCGGTTGAGTTTATGCATGGCCAGAATGTCGATGAAGGCCTTCACATCCTCCACGGGCATGAAATGCCGGCAGACGTCGAGCATCGCGCCGCGATAGCCGAAATAGGGTTTGTCCTTCACCGTCACGGCCGGAACCGTCCCCTCGCCTTCGATCACCAGCTGGCGCAGGCTCTGCAAACCGTAGAGCACCCCTTTCGGCGAACCGCCGCGCACGTCGGCGCCCGCAGGCGTCACCCGCAGCACGTATTCCTCCTCGCCGAGCTCGGGATCGACCGCCAGGTCGATCTTCGCGCCGTCGGCCGCGGTCTTCACCTTGACGGCACGCCCCGTGACCGGCTCGATCATCGCGGCGAAAAGTTCCCCCACGGAGCGCAACGAAGCGTCCCTGCCCACCGTGACGACGGTCGCGGCATCGACCGTGAAGGAGCCGTCGCCCGTCTCGACGCTCAGCGGTTTGGGTACGATATTCACTTCGGGAGCCGCCCAGGCCGCCGCCCAGGAGGGCTTTGCCCAGGCGGAGGCAAAGCTGGAGAGCGGCAAGCGCCAGCTGGAAAAGGCCCAGGTAGAGGTGGAGAAGATCGATCATCCCTCCACCTATGTCCTGGACCGGACGGTCAACACAGGCTATCTCTCCTTCCGGGGTGACTCCTCCATTGTGGAGGGCGTAGCAAGGGTTTTCCCGCTGTTTTTCTTCCTGGTGGCCGCCCTGGTTTGTATCACGACCATGACGCGCATGATCGATGAGCAGCGCACGCAGATCGGTGTGCTCAAGGCGCTCGGCTACGGCAAAGGACGGATTCTCGGAAAATACATGTTCTACGCGGGCAGTGCCTCGCTGATCGGCGGTCTGATCGGCTTTTTCGGCGGCATCTATCTGTTCCCGTCCGTTATTTG
>ERZ772865.3758-NODE-3758-length-11074-cov-3.010255_pt1 | contig 11074 bp, 9 predicted proteins | sample MGYA00512133_ERZ772865 | MGnify/ENA primary metagenome ERZ772865 (study PRJEB29015, sample SAMEA2737722) | human gut metagenome | biome: human gut; feature: human-associated habitat; material: faeces | place: China | collected 2012 ...
TATATAGAAATTAGTATCAACCATATCGTTTTTATCTAATAGTATGGTAAAAATACGATTATTTTGTTAGCTTCTGCTATGAAATTCCTTCTGAGGAGCAGCATCCGTTTGATGACAAAATAAAAAAACACTGTAAAATTTACTCATGTTCATAAAATTATTACTTTAAAATTATGAGGCAAAAGTAAGGGACAAAAGTATAAATGTCAAGAACCATACAGTAAGTACTTACCATATGTAACTCTATATTGAAGTTATACAATCCTTTAGTATATCTTTCATTCGGTTTTCAAACTTATCTAAAGTAAATTCTTTCAAAAATTTCTCTTTTCCTGCTTTCCCCATCGCTGTACATTGTTTGGGATGTTCCATTAGATACTCTATCTTTACAGCAATTTTTTCTGGGGAGTGTTTTTCTATTATATATCCGGTTTTTCCATTATCTATAATGGCAGGGATACCTCCTTCATTGGTGCTGATACAAGGAATACCTTGTCCCATAGCTTCTAACAGGACTAATGGAAAACATTCATTATTATAATAGGTAGGAAATACAAATACATCGGATTTTTGTAGAAATGTATCTTTCTCATTATTATATTTCGCTCCGTAAGCAGATACGCATTCTTTAAGAGTTGTTTCCTCAGCTCCACGATTTTTTTCTTTCTCGTCGGGCCTTCCGCGCCGCAGTTCCAGGAATAGTTGTAGTCGCTTCCGTCCCGGTTCTCCTCGCCGTTTTTTTCGTTGTGCTTCCGGTCATAGGAGACGGTATCCATCAGCGTAAAGCCGTTGGTGTTCGCCATATAATTGATCACGGCATACTCCATCGGATTTCTGCGGTTCCGGAGCTCAAATGCCGATAACATCCCCTCATCACCCTTTAGGAACCGGCGCATGTCCTCCATGAACTGCATATTGTATTCCGCGAGATTCTTTTCCTCCACCGATACCGTGCCATCCCCCGGAGTCACATAGCCCTGTTTCGGCCGGCGGTTCATGACATCGTTCCAGTTTTCCGCAAAAAGCTTCGTCCGCTTTAAAAACGGATCCTCCGCTGCCAGAGAAAGATCAGGGAATCCGGTCAGATGGAAACCATCCACATGATACTCTTCCACCCAGTACCGGAGCACGGAAAGGATCTCCCCCGGAAGTTCTTTTCCTGTAAAGTACATCTCCGGGATGCACTCGATCCCGGCCTTATGCAATTCTTTGACTAATGTTTTAAACTCACCTTCCGCCGACATTGTCTCACGGGAGGCATACGCCGTCTTCACCGCGTAGAGATAGGACGGACCATATCCCCAATAATTTACGTATCCTGTCGGCTCCTGTTTCGCGTTATGGAAGCCGCTTCCGGAGGATGACATCATGATCTCGTCGAACTCTGTCACCGGCATCAGCTCCACCGCCGTGATCCCAAGCTCTTTTAAATATGGGATTTTCTCCACGACACCGGCATACGTTCCGCGGGCAGATACCCCGGAGGACGCATGTGCCGTAAATCCTCTGACATGGAGCTTGTAGAGGATCGTTTCTGCATAAGGGATTTCCGGGTTTACATCATCTTCCCAGTCAAACTCCTCCGACAGTATCCTGCCACGCACCGGTTTTCCGGCACGTTTCCGGTCTGCCCATTTCTCCCGGCCTGTGATGACGCGCGCATTAGGATCTGTCACAATTTTCCCATCTATCATGAAATTGTATTCAAATGATGCAAAATCTGTCCGATCCAGTGCCAGCTCCCACACATCTCCCATCCGGTATTTCGGATCAAACGGGATCTCCTCGCATGGCTTTTTCTCTCCTGGCCTGTACAAGAGCAGCCGAACCTCCCCGGCACGTCCCTGTACAAGGATGTGGACGCCGTTCTCTTCCTGCGTGACACCAAGTGGATACAGGATTCTGTTTCTGTTTCGATATTCTGCCATTCTAAAATCCCCCGTTTTCCCTGACGTATTCTATTTTACTGATTTCAGCAACGGTTACCTGCGGTCCTGAGTTTCCGATGATCACTACCAGTAAAAATACATTTCTAACAACTGCTGCTCTGGCCTTTTCCTGCTGCCAGGTCTCGCATAACCGGCACAACAAATACACAAGTCCGCTGACAGTTATAATATTACCTATTCTTCTGCGCTTCAATCTGCTCTGCCAGATCGTTTAAGTAGACCCAACGATCCATCTTCTCCTCGAGCTGCGCTTCCTTCTCTTCTTTTTCTTTCATAAGCTCATTGAGCTTTGTAAAGTTCGTCGCAGAGGCCTCGATCTCCTTCTCGAGATTTTCTACTGCCTCTTCCAGAGCGGCGATGTCATCTTCGATGGTGTCCCACTCTCTCTGCTCTTTGTAGCTGAATTTCAGTTTTTTCTCCCTTGGTTTTGCGTTTCCGCGGGACACGCTGTCGGTCTCAGCCGCGTCATTCCCCTTATTCCCGGACTTTTTTACCGCAGCTGCATTCTCTGTCCCGCTCTCCGAAAGCTTCGCCTCCCGCTCCGCCTTCGCTGCCTGATAGTCTGTAAATCCGCCCTCGTACTGTTGGAGCTTTCCGCCTCCCTCAAAAGCGAAAATCCTGCCAACCACGCGGTCAAGGAAATACCGGTCATGGGATACCGTGATGACGATCCCCTGAAAGCTGTCAAGATAGTCTTCCAGGATCATCAGCGTCTGGATATCAAGGTCATTCGTCGGCTCGTCCAGAATCAGGACATTCGGTGCACTCATGAGGATCTTTAAAAGATAAAGACGTCTTCTCTCGCCGCCGGACAGCTTCTCGATCACGGTGTACTGGACAGACGGCGGGAATAAAAACCGCTCCAGCATCTGGGACGCGCTGATGCTGCCGTCCTTTGTCTTTACATACTCCGCAACATTCTTAATATAGTCGATGACCTTGAGGCTCGTGTCCATGTCCTCATTCTCCTGGGAGAAATAGCCGAGCTTTACGGTCTGTCCGATCTCGATGGTACCGGAATCCGGCTTTACCCAGCCGGCGATCATCTTCATCAACGTCGATTTTCCGCTTCCATTGGGACCAATATAGCCGATGCGGTCATCCTTTAAGAAAAAGTAGGTGTAATCCTTTACAAGGACCTTGTCCCCGTAGGATTTGCAGAGATCCGAGATCTCGATGGTGGTACGGCCGAGACGGCTGGAGATGGACTCCATCTCGACTTTTCCGTCCTCCACCGGTCCCTTTTTATCCCGCAGTGCCTCAAATCGCTGAATTCTGCCTTTCTGCTTTGTAGAGCGGGCACGGGCGCCTCTCTGCATCCATGCGAGTTCTGTCCGCAGGATCGACTGACGTTTGCGCTCAGAGGCCTTTTCCATATCCATGCGCTCTGCCTTCAGCTCCAGAAAACCTTCATAGTTTGCCTGATAGCTGTAGAGTTTTCCGTTATCGAGCTCCACGATCCGGTTTGTCACGCTGTCAAGGAAATACCGGTCATGGGTGATCATAAGGAGTGCGCCCTTGAATTTCTTTAAATAATCTTCCAGCCAGTCTGCCATCTCACTGTCCAGATGGTTTGTCGGCTCGTCTAAGATCAGAAGCTCCGCCGTCGATAATAGCACGGATGCCAACGCCGCACGTTTCTTCTGCCCGCCGGATAAATGCTCCACCTTCTCGTTGAAATCCGGGATTCCGAGACGGTTTAACATGGATTTCGCCTGACTTTCGATATCCCAGACGTGTTCATGTCCCTCATTTTCCCTTAAAACGCTCTCCAGCACCGTCTCGCCCGGATGGAATACCGGGTTCTGAGGGAGATATCGGATATCCAGATTCCGCCCACGGACGATCCGGCCGGAGTCCGGCTCCTCAAGTCCCGCCACAAGCTTCAACAGGGTCGATTTCCCTGTTCCGTTGATTCCGATGAGACCGATTTTGTCACCTTCGTTGATGGAAAAGTCGGTGTCATCAAAGAGCAGCCGCTCCGTATATGATTTTGTCAGATGTTCTGCCGTCACTAAATTCATGTTATGTCAACCTACTATTTCTTTCTAAAATTAATATCTGCGCCAGGTATGTTCCAGGCACATTGATTTTCTAAATCTGAAAATACGTATTTTTGTGCAGATAACTGCACAAGGCTTTTACCCATATATACAATTTTGCCTTAAGCCGATCACTGCACAAAATCTATTCTACTGGATATCTAATTCCACCGGACAGTGATCGCTGCCTAATACTTCCGTATGGATCTTCGCGTCCACAAGCCTGTCCTTCAGACTTTCTGAGACACAGAAGTAGTCGATCCGCCATCCCGCATTCTTCGCTCTTGCCGAGAACCGGTAAGACCACCAGGAGTAGATCCCTTCCTGATCCGGGTAAAAATATCGGAACGTATCAACAAATCCAGCCTCTAAAAGCTCCGTAAATTTCGCTCTTTCCTCATCAGAGAAACCTGCATTCTTCCGGTTCGTCTTCGGATTCTTTAAATCGATCTCCTGATGTGCCACGTTCAGATCACCGCAGAAAATTACCGGTTTCTTCGTCTCCAGTTCCTTTAAGTACGCCCGGAATGCGTCCTCCCACTGCATCCGGTAATCGAGGCGCTTTAAGCCGTCCTGGGAATTCGGAGTATAGCAGGTGACCACATAGTATTCCGGAAATTCTGCCGTGATCACCCGGCCCTCATGATCATGTTCCTCGATACCAAGACCGTAGGTCACTGAGACAGGCTCTTCCTTCGTAAACATCGCCGTTCCGGAATATCCTTTTTTCTCCGCGTAATTCCAGTACTGGTGATACCCCGGAAGCTCCAGCTCCACCTGTCCTTCCTGCAGCTTGCTCTCCTGAATACAGAAAATATCTGCATCCGACTCCTTCAAATATTCTAAAAATCCCTTTCCCAGGCAGGCACGCAGCCCGTTTACATTCCAGGAAATCATTTTTTTCATAGACAACTTCTCCGTTTCTATCGCACTTTTTCGGCCACTGGACTGCTCCGGATTTTCTTCGATAAATGTCGGAACATTCAGAAAATGTGTGGCCCGCATATAGGTTCAGTATAACATTATTCCTAATGTTTTACCATCGAAAAAATAATTCCACATTCCTGTTACATAAAAGAACAGGTCCCCACACAGCATACCGCCACATGAGGACCTGTCTATTTTCAGCCTACCACACTCTTATCGATCACTTTCCAGTAAAGCGCCTTTTTCTCGATCAGCTCCGAGATCAGGTAAAGCGCCAGACCGATCACACTCAAAAGAATGACCGCATTCAGGATCATCTTGATATCGTATGTCTCACTGCCCAGCGTAAGCAGATATCCAAGACCTGCTTTCGCTCCGATCATCTCACCGATGACCGCGCCTGTCATCGCCTGCGTTAAGGCAAGCTTAATTCCAGATAACATCATCTCGATCGAATACGGAACTTCGATCTTACAGAAGGTCTGCCATTTGCTGGCCTTTAACACCTTCATCAGATTGTATACATTATCCTCTATGGAGCGGATCGCCGATACCTCATTGATCATGATCGGGAACGATACGACCAGAATAACTAACGCCGCCTTGGATTCGATTCCGAGTCCCATCCAGAGGATGAAAAGCGGTGCCAGAGAGATCTTCGGAGCTGTCTGGATAATGATGACGAACGGCATGATCAGACGCTCAATAAAGCGGATCTTCGCCATAATATAGCCGAGGACCAGTCCGATCACGATACCGATCACCGTTCCCACCAGGATCTCTTCCATTGTAACGCGGATATGTTTCATCACATCACCGCTCACAAACAGCTTTACCATCGAGTTCGCCAGCTCTGCCGGACCGGGAAGCAGGTAGTTCGGTACATGAAAGATCCGGATATACAGTTCCCACACGATCAGAAACAGCGGCAGAAACAGTGCCGGAAGAATGGTTTTTCTATATTTTCTGTAAAACATCTCTCACCTCATAGCTCTTCCCGTCCGAAGCGGGGAAAATTCTTTATTTTGCCGGTGTGTAAAGGAGTTCAGATGCATCGAAGGTCTCGTCGATATTGCCAATCTCCTTGGACTCATCGATCAGTGCCTGCCACTTCTCCGGGTTGGACGCGCCGATTCCGTTTTCCTTCGTGTAATCGCTCTGCCATAAGGTCTTTACGAATACATCGTTTAAGATCTGGACAACAACATCTCTCTTCTCAGCGAAGGTCGGTGCATATTTCTCGATGGACATATCAACAGCTTCCTCAACGTGACCGTCGATGATGTACTCGATCGCCTTGTTTAACGCGCGGCAGAATCCGTCAACAGTCTCCGGATCCTCTGCTACTAACTTGTCGCCTGCAACTAATACGTTGCCGAAGGACGGAAGGAACTGGTCGCATGTGATCTCGCTTGCCGCGTAACCGGAGTTGTTTAACTCGATGGTTCTGAGTTTTGAGAACACGATCGCGTCAACCTGACCCTCTGTGAGTGCTGTCAGAATTGCGCCTGTACCAACGATCTCAACCTGTACATCGTCGATCGTAAGGCCTGCAGACTCCATAGCTGCCTGAAGCTGGAAGTAGTTTGCGCTTCCAAGACTTGTAACTGCTACTTTTTTACCCTTTAAGTCAGCCGGTGTGCTGATTCCGGAATCGCTTCCGAAGATGATCGCGCCGAGACCTTCCTGATAGGTTGTATGAACAACTTTAACCGGGATACCCTGTGCCTTTGCCGCTACAACTGCATCTGCGTTCGGGAAACCGAACTCAACATTGCCTGCTGCAACGTTCTTTACGATATCGGCGGCGGCTGCATAATAAAATTCAACATTCAGTCCCTCTTCCGCAAAATATCCGTTCTCCTGCGCAAGGTATAACGGTGCGTAATACGGAACTGCGGAACCATCGATCTGAATGGAAACCGTCTTTAAATCGCCTGTGTCCTTTGCTTCTGCCGCCGTTGTCTCCTCAGCCTTTGTCTCCTCTGCGGCTGTCGTTGCCTCTGCGGTCGTTGCTGCTGCTTCGCTTGCTTTGCCTGCGCTCTCAGAGCTGCATCCTGCGAGCATGGACACTGCCATTGCCGCTGTCAGTACGGTTGCAAGAATTTTTTTCTTCATGGTACTCTCCTTCTCCTTTTTATAAATACATTGGTTCTTTGTCTTACCGGAACTGCATTTCCGGCATCTATAATTTCCCTCGCCATTTTGGGCCGGGTCATTATCTATATTTTATTTGATCGCGGTCAGCGCGCGGGCCCGCAGACCTTACAATCCGTTACTTTCTGTGCAGATATTCCTTATAAAGCTTTTCTCCCGCGGCAAGAGCCGTTCTGCACATCTCCTTCTGCGCCGGTTCAAAATCCACCAGCCACTGGTCCGTGATCCGGTTGCAGTGTACTGCACAGATACTTCCGGAAAGAACATTGTTTAACGATGCCAGCGTAAAGATCGTCTCCGCCTCCATCTCCATGTTCAGAATGTTCCATTTTTCATACTGTTCCAGAACAGCATTTTCATCATATCCTGTCTCAAACGGCATCTGGCGTCCCTGTCCATGATAGAAGGAACCGACCGACATACAAATTCCCATGGAATATTCGTTCTTTCTCTCCTCACACGCGCGCTTTAAGCAATCCAGCACTTCAAATGAGGCTAATGCCGGATACTCAGACGGAGCGTAGAAGCAGGAAGCACCGCCTTTCCGGACAGCACCCGTGTTCAAGACCATCGCCCCGCACGGTACATCTTCTTTCAGCACGCCGGTCCCGCCGATGCGGATCAGAGCTTTCGCGCCGAGAGCAATCAGCTGGAGCACAGCGATCTCCGTTGACGGACCACCGATTCCAGTCGAGCACACTGTAACTTTGATTCCGTTGTAATATCCGGTTCCAACCACATATTCCCGGTAGTTGCTGACGATCTTATAATCCTCTAAAAGATCCTCGAACATGGCAACGCGCCCCGGATCACCCGGAAGCAGTACGATCTCTCCGATCTCCTCAGCCGTACACTGGATATGCGGCATTTTTCCATTCATCGTCGGTGATGAAGCCGATGTAAAATTCACACTCATTTCCTCCCAAAATCTTTCTCTCATTCAGCACACCGCATTTCTGTCAGAAGCGGCGGGCTGAGCACTAATTTTTCGATTCGTGCCAGTACAGGAACTTATCCTCCAGCACACTGATCACCTGATACGTCGCGATTCCCAGAATGATCGTGACGATGATGCCTGCGAGCAGCATCGGGGTGTCATAGGTCGATGACGCGTAAGTCAGGATATATCCGAGACCCTGTTTTCCGGACATCCATTCGGCAACGATCGCACCGATGACTGCCTGAACGATACCGACCTTCAGACTTGCAAACAGCGCCGGTAATGAATACTGCATTTCAACCTGTGAAAACACCTGCCATTTTGACGCTTTTAAGATCTTCATCAGGTTTCTGACATCCGGCGGGATCGATTCCAGACCCAGCATCATTCCCGACAATACCGGGAACAGGACCATGGATATGATCAAAACAACCTTTGATACGAGTCCGATTCCGAACCATACGACGAATAACGGGACAAGTGCGATCTTCGGTGCCGTCTGAAGGAAGATCAGGTACGGCATCAGCATCGTTTTTAAGGCATCGATCTTGATAAACACATACCCCAGAACAATTCCTAAAAAGGCGCCGATCACAAATCCGAGAATGACCTCATAAGTCGTCGTCCAGAGATGTGCGTATACAGTTCCTTTTACAAACATTTTGACAAGGCTGCTCCAGACCTTCGGCGGAGACGGCAGGATGTACGCCGGGACATGCTTTACCGCAACGTAGATCCACCAGAGCGCGATAAACACGCCGACGGAAAGCGCGTATTCCCCGATGGTTCTCAGGAGTCCCTGAAGTTTTCCGTTCTTTTTCATCCGATGATCCCCCTCAGATACTTATTGTATTCCGTGAACTTCGGATCATTTCTCGTTGCCTCTCCCCTTGGACGCGGCAGATCGATCTCCACCATCTCCTTGACTCTTCCCGGTCTTGCCGACATGACGAGAACACGGTCGGAAAGGAAGGTTGCTTCCTCGATGCTGTGGGTAACGAAGATAACCGTCTTTTTCGTCTTCTGCCAGATCTTTAAAAGCTCCTCATTTAAGTGGTCACGGGTCAGGGCATCCAAAGCTCCGAAGGGCTCATCCATCAGAAGTAACGGAGCGTCATAGGAAAGCGCCCGGACGATGGACACACGCTGTTTCATACCGCCGGAAAGCTCTCTTGGAAGCGCAGTCTTAAACTCCGAAAGCCCTGCAAGTTCCAGAAGCTCGTCAAGTTTCTCTTCATTCTCTTTCGTCTGCTTTTTCTGGATCACTAATGGAAATTCTGCATTCTGTCTCACATTTTTCCACGGGAGAAGAACGGAATCCTGAAATACGAATCCCATCTGCTGGTCTGCCCCGTCGCGATACTCGATCGTACCGGAGGTCGGTTTATCAAGGTTTCCAATGATCCGCAAAAGTGTCGATTTTCCACAGCCGGACGGGCCGATGATAGAAATAAACTCCCCCGGACGGATCTGGAGGTTGATATCCTTCAGTGCGATCGTATCCTCTTTTAGAAGGTTACTGTACACCTTATTTAAGCCCTTTAACTCTACACTATACTCGCTCATAACAAATCTCCTTTTTTCTATCGGATTGCCTCGGAAATTTCTTTCGCACATTCCTTAAGCTGACAGATCCTCTGGAACATTTTTTCTGCATCCCCATCCTTCATGGACGTAAACGCGATCGCAGCCGCCAGCTCTCCGTTTCTGTCAAATACCGGGCACGCTGCGCCGAGGATCCCCATCTGTAATTCCTCGTCAATGACAGCATACCCCTGATTATGAATGCGGTCCAGCTCTTCATTCAGCTCCTTCAGATCCGTTTTCGTATTCGGCGTCATTTTCGTGCGTTTCTCACGATCAAGAATATCCAATGCCTCGCTCCGGTTCATATAAGCCATAAAAACACGGCCAGCCGACGTGGAATAGAACGGGATCTCATGTCCGATCTTAACCATATACATATTGGAATCGCCGCGTTCGCTGCATGCCACATTCATCACTGCTCCATGCTCCATGATGCAGAGGACCACATTCCGGTCGATCTTTTCCGCCAGTCTCCGCATAGGCATCTGTGCCGCCTGCGTCAGCGCACTTCCCTTTACGACCCCGGTAGCGATTGCGCAGATCTTATATCCAAGACGATATTTTTTCGTATGTTCGTCCTGAACGACAAAATGATTTCCCTTTAAGCTTGAAAGGATCCTGTGAGTGGAGCTTGCCGGGATCCCAAGCTGCTCCGCCAGATCCGTCACCGACATTCCATTCATATTTTGGCTCAGTATTTCCAAGGCATTCAATGCCCGATCGATCAATTGCATAGTCTCCTCCAATTTCTGTAATGTGCGCAGCCACAGGATCCGTGGCTGTCTTATGTCAATGAGTTATCGTTTCTATGCTATTCCGTGTAGCGGAATACTGTTCCGTTTATCGAAATATTACAATTTCATTTTAGCATTATCCAATCTTCAATGCAAAGCTTTTGCTACATTGAGCCGGAGTTTTGGCATATGCGACAATTCCCCTATTTTTTTTCGTATAATTTCACGAAAACATGTTCCAGCTAGCGGAAAATCAGATTTTTTCCATTCCGTGGTATGGAAAAAGGAGGCAATACTCTGCCCCCTTGCATTCTCACGTTTTTATCTTATGATTCTTTGATTCCGGATTGCTATATGCTTTTCGCTCCGATATCTTGTTATTTTAAAAAACGCGCTTCCCAAGCATACTCCTGCATCTTCTCGATCTCCTCATCGGTGAAACCAAGTTCCTCCTTCAGCACTTCCTTCTCTTTCTGAAGTGTAGTTCTGGAACAGGTGCGGTTGTCGGAGTTTACGGTCACATGGACACCTGCCTCAAGAAGCTTGTGGATCGGGTGCATGTTGATCGCCGGAACTACTTTTGTGTGATAATTGCTGGTAACGCAGACCTCGAGGGTCACATTCTCGTCGATGAGTCTCTTTATCAGCTCCGGATCATTGATGGCCGCAACGCCATGTCCGATCCTCTTGGTTCCGAATGACAATGCCGTCTTCATGCTGTCCGGACCGGCCGCCTCC
>ERZ772865.3763-NODE-3763-length-11052-cov-6.597708_pt1 | contig 11052 bp, 5 predicted proteins | sample MGYA00512133_ERZ772865 | MGnify/ENA primary metagenome ERZ772865 (study PRJEB29015, sample SAMEA2737722) | human gut metagenome | biome: human gut; feature: human-associated habitat; material: faeces | place: China | collected 2012 ...
AATTAGAAAAGGTAGGTAGATGATATGAAACTATGTTATGAAAGAAAAGACATATATAATAATGTTGATGAGGAAGAAATATTAAACGCTAAAAAATATTCAAAAAAATATATGGAATTTTTAGATAAGGCAAGAACTGAATATTTGTGTGCTGCTGAATGTCTAAAGATGTTAAAAGATGCTGGATTTAAAGATATTACTGAATGTGAAAAATTAAATGTGGGAGATAAAGTATATTTTGTAAATAAAGAAAAATCTATATTTGCCTCAGTAATAGGTAAAGATGATCTAAAAAATGGTGTAAATATAGTAGGTTCACATATTGATAGTCCAAGACTTGACTTAAAACCAATGCCACTTATAGAAAACCAAAATATGGCGTTATTTAAAACTCAGTTTTATGGTGGTATTAAAAAATATCAATGGCTATCTATACCACTTGAAATGCATGGAGTTGTATATACTGAAGATAATGAAAAAGTTGAAATTTCAGTTGGTGGAGAAGATGACGATTTTTGCTTTACAATAGCAGATTTACTTCCACACCTTGCAAAAGATCAACTTAGTAAAAATGCAACTGAATTTATTGATGCAGAAAAAATGTCTGTACTTGTTGGAAACATAAAGGATGAAAAAGCAAAGAAAAACAAGGTAAAAGAAAATATTTTAAAAATCTTAAATGAAAAATATGGTATTAAAGAAATTGATTTTGTAAGATCAGATATTTCATTTGTTCCAGCTTTTAAAACTAGATATATTGGTTTTGATAAAAGTATGATAGGTGGATATGGACATGACGATAGAGTTTGTTCATATGCAAATGTAAAAGCTATAATAGATGCAGCAAGTGAAAACAAAAAATTAAATAAAACTGCTATTTGCCTTTTAGTAGATAAAGAAGAAATAGGAAGTGTTGGTAATACTTCAATGAGTACGCAAGCTTTTGATTTGTTTTCAAAAATGATTATATCAAAGACTGGAAATAAAGAATTAAGTGAATTAGAGATGTACTATAATTCAAAAATGTTATCTGCTGATGTTACAGCAGCTGTTGATCCAGACTATGATGAAGTGTCAGATGTTCCAAATGGTAATGTTATTGGTTGTGGTGTTGCTATTGAAAAATATACAGGTGGAAGTGGTAAATATAGTGCTAGTGAAGCTACTGCAAAATTTACATCTGAAGTAACACAAATATTCGATAAGAATGATGTTATATATCAATTTGGAGTACTTGGAAAACAAGGAAAAGGTGGTGGAGGAACAATCGCATATATACTTGCAAACAAGGGAATAGATGTAATTGATTGTGGTACACCAGTACTTGCAATGCATTCTCCATTTGAAGTAGTAAGTGTGTATGATACATACATGACTTATCTTGCATACAAAACATTCTTTAACTCATAAAAATATGTAAGGGGGAAATTTTATTGCTTAAAAGTTTATTAAAAAATACAGATTATGTTGTAGTAGTTACAGTTCTTCTTCTTTTTGTAATTGGAGTTATAGCAATATTTTCGGCAGGATATAACACAGATGTAAATAAAGATGAATATATAAAACAAATAATGTGGATGGCTGCCGTGTTTGTAATGATGATTGTAATATGGGCAGTCGATTACAAGGTGTTTGATATAGCAGGATATATATTATATGGCATAAATTTAATTTTGTTAATGTTAGTTCTATTTATGCCTTCCCTTATGGGAGCAAGCAGCTGGTTTAATTTAGGAGGTATCCTATATCAGCCATCGGAACTTATGAAAATTGGATTTATCATATGTGCAGCAAAGCTTGCAACAATTTACAAAAATAATATAAATCAAAATGATAAAAAGAAAAAAATTATCATGATTGCAGTAATGTTACTTACTTTTTTACTCCCTGTTATTTTAATTATGTTACAACCAGATTTTGGAACAGCAATGGCTTTTGTTGTAATAGCTATATTTATGTTGTTTAAATTTGGTATAAAATACAGATATATATTTATAGGAATACTTGCAGTAGCTATTCTTATACCACTTGTCTACTTTTTTGTACTTAATCCAACACAACAGGAAAGAATTAAGGTATTTATAAATCCTGAACTTGATCCACTTGGAAGTGGATATAATGCAATACAATCAAAAATTGCTGTAGGATCTGGAATGTTATTTGGAACTGGAATACTAAAAGGAGCACAAACACAATATGGCTATCTTCCAATTAAATCCACTGATTTTATATTCTCAGTTATATCGGAAGAAATGGGATTTATTGCATCAGCAATAGTTGTAATTTTATTTACTATACTATTAATTAGGTTAATTAGAATATCAAAATATGCACCTGATGAATTTTCAAGTTTTATGACAATAGGTGTAGCAGGCCTTATATTTTTCCATTTTGTTCAAAATATTGGTATGACAATAGGGCTTTTACCAATAACAGGTGTACCACTTCCATTCGTAAGTTATGGAGGTAGTAGTTTAATTACAAATGGTATGGCTATAGCAATTGCGCTTAATGTTTCTGCTAGAAAATCAAGGAAGTTATTTATGTAAAGTAGAAGATAAATTAAAAAATGTATTGATAAAAGTTTAAATATAATGTAGTATATTTATGGAGGGGAACATTATGAAAAAAAGTTTAAAATTTATTATTACTTCTTTTGTATTAGCACTTGCAATTCCAGTTATATTTGTATCAAATATATTTTGCGCTGCATATGAAAACACAATAACTGAGGATAATGCCCAAGTAATAGTGAGTGTAAACTCAAATAAAACAAAAGTTGCTCCAGGTGAAGAATTTACAGTTACATTTTCACTAGATAAATTACCAGATAATGGTTATGGCCTTGCAAGCTTGAGTCTTAGAATGTACTATGATTCTTCAAAAGTAGAAGTTACAAGCATAACAGAAACTGATCTTGCAAATGAATTTAAAATGGCTGTTGGACCATCAGATGAAGATGCAAACGGAAGTGAATTTACATCAGCAAGATACATTGTGTTTGGAGGTGCCAATGGAGGTGCAGACGCTGTATGTTCAACAGGAGAACTATTTACTGTAAAATTTAAAGCAAAAGATAATACATATGGAAATGTCAAAATGTATCTTGGAAGTACAGATGGATTTAATGCTGGTGCTGTTACACTAAATTCTGATGGTAATCCAGTTACTGATACAAATCCGGTTTCTAAATATTTAAAGTCAAATTTAAGTGAGTTAAATATATCTAGTACAACAGGGTATATAAAAGGTGATGTAAATAAAGACGGAAGAGTGGATGTAGCAGATGTAATATATGCAATGAATAAGCTATCAAAGGGAACATTAACAGAAGAAGAAAAAAATATAGGAAATGTAAATGATGATAATATATTTGATGTGGCAGATATAATAAAAATAATGAGATACTTATCTGGAAAAATATCTAGTCTATAATGAACACAAAGAGTGGTTTAGTTTTATATACTAAGTCACTTTTTTCTATTAATTTATATAAAAGAGTATATTAAAGTAACTTTTTTAGTCAAAAATATTGTATATTTTCGTAATTTAATATAAAATAAAGTCATATAGAGGAATGAGTAGATATGAAATTTAAAATATTAGGAATTTTTAGCATCTTTTTTTGTTGCTTTGTTTTCTTAACTGATTGTAAGGCATCAACAAAAGTTAAATTTGATTCAGATGTATATAACATACAAAATGGAACTGAATATTCAAGTAATAAGGATATAAAATGGATTACTATACCTAGTGATAGACAACAGCCTAGGATATTTTTAGAAATTGATATTTCTTTAATAAAGGAATATGACAGTTCGAAGGGTAAAATATCATATAAGGCTATAAAAAATTGGTTGAATAATCTAGAAAAAGTTTATAGTTATTTTAGTGAATTAAATTTAACTCCTAGATTTAACAGTATAAATTTGGAATTTACTGGAATATCTAGGCAGTTTGCCAGTGCGTATGTTGGTTCGGGAAATAGGGTCGTATTTAATAAGGAATATCATTTAGCATCACTCGAAATTATCGAAAGAGATTATAACAATGGAATTAGTAATTTACTTGGGACAGCCCTTCATGAAATGGGGCATCTTTTTACTAAATCAGGTCAATACTCTGATAATTTTAATGTTCCATGGAATTTTGGAACTGAATATATAAATATGTTAATGGTACAATACGTATTAGATAAAATGGTAGAAAATAATGATAACATTGTATCAAAGATATACACATATGATGATGTTATATGCGCATCTAAGAATATAAAATCATATAATTATTTAAATGGAAATAGTGTAGATATTGCATATTCATTTAAGGATGGATGGGGCTTAGTACATAATAAGTATAAATATTTTAACCCAAATGATCCTTCGTATAGTATGGTAATTTATAATATGTCAATTATTCTTGATAAAATTGGTAGAGAAAATGTAAAAAAAGTGTTTAATTATTATTGTAACAATTATGATAGTGTTAGCTATTTATCAAGCAAAGATAGCTATACTAAATTTAATAAATTTATTGATACAATAAAATCAAACACAAATTCGGTTACATGGAATTCACTAAATGAAAACTATAATGATTTATACAATAAGTTTGTTGTAAATATTTTGCCTTATTCTTCATCTTTAAAAATTGTTAAAGGGAGTAAATTTAATTTATTATATGATGTGACATATAATAATGAACATCACGATAAGTACGCTCCATTAATAGATCTATATAACAAAAATATATTAAGTTTGAATGAAGATGGAAGTATAAATGCAGATAATATCGGAGATACTAGTATGGCTATACAAGTTGGAAATCAATATAAAGTTATAACTGTTAGTGTTGTTGATGGAATTAAGATATCAAGCATCAAACTTTCAGAAACAAAACATGTATTTAACAGCTATAATGAGTCATATAAGCCAAAATTAGAAGTAAATCCATCAAATGCAACTAATAAAACAATTATTTGGAAATCATCTGATAATGATGTTGCAAGAGTATCTAGTGATGGAACAGTTAAATCACAGAAAAATGGAAAATGTAAAATAATAGGGTATTCAATGGATGGTTCAAATGTTACAGTAAGCTATGATGTTATAGTGGATATAAAAGCCAAAAGTATAAGCTTTAGTTCTACAAGTTATAAAATAACAGATAAAGCTCAAACACCTTCATTTACACCAAAAATATTACCAGAAAACACAGCAAATAAAAATGTAACATGGAAAAGTAGTGATACTAGTATTGCAACAGTAAGTTTAACTACAGGAGTAATAAATGCAGTAAGTAATGGAGCATGTAAAATAATAGCTACAACAAAGGATGGTACAAATTTAAGTGCAAGTATGGATGTTATAGTAGATATAAAAGCAAAAAGTGTAGCTTTGAATAAAACAAGCATGCAAATAACAAGTAAAAATAGTATAAATAAATTAGTAGCAACAGTAACACCAAGTCAGGCAAGTCAAAAAGTAGCATGGAGCAGTAGCAATGGAAAAATAGCAACAGTAGATAGTAAGGGAAGGGTAAAGGCAGTAAGTAATGGAAAATGTAAAATAATAGCAACAACAACAGATGGAACAAATAGAACAGCAAGTTGTGATGTTACAGTAGATGTAAAATTTGTAACAGGGATAAGTTTTGATTTTAATAGTTATACAATAACAAATGTAAATCAAACACCAGTGTTTAATCCAAATATAACACCAAGTGATGCAGAAGATAAAAATGTAAGATGGAGTAGTAGCAATACAAAAGTAGCAACAGTAAGTTCAAGTGGAGTAATAAAAGCAGCAGGAAACGGAACGTGTAAAATAACAGCAACAACAACAGATGGAACAAACTTAAGTGCAAGTTTTAATATAACAGTAAATATAAAAGCAACAAAAATAACAATGGATAAAACAAAAATAGAATTAACAACAGGAAAGGAAACAGAGAAAATAACATCAAGTATAGAACCAAGTATAGCAAATAAAGCGGTAAAATATACGAGTAGTAATACAAGTATAGCGACAGTAAGTAGTGATGGAGTAGTAACAGCAGCAGGAAGTGGAACATGTAGAATAATAGCTACAACAACAGATGGAAGTAAAGTAACAGCAAGTTGTGATGTTACCGTAGATATAAAAACAACAGGAATGAAGTTAGATAAAACAAACTATACATTTAATAAAGCAGAAACGATAAAAATAAATCCAGTAATAACACCAAGTAAAGCATCAAAGAAATTAACATGGACAAGTAGTAATACAAAAGTAGCAATAGTAAGTAGTGATGGAAAAGTAACACCAGTAGGAAAAGGAACATGTAAAATAACAGCAACAACAACAGATGGAACAAATTTAAGTTCAAGTTGTAATATAACATCAAATGTAGAATATCAAAAAGGTGATGTAAATAGAGATGGAAAAGTAAATGTAAGTGATGTATTATATACAATGAATAAATACATGAAAGGAATATTAACAGATGAAGAAAAAGAAATAGCAGAGGTAACAGGTGATGGAAGAGTAAATATGAATGACGTATATAGAATACTTGCTTATGCTATGGGAAAAATATCTAGTTTGTAATCAATAAAAACAAAGTGGTTTACATTATAAAATCACTTTGCTTTTATTAATATATTTGGAGGCGAAAATATGCGAAAAGCAAAAGTGTTTGTTTTGATTTTATTTAGTTCTTTATTTATGCTATTTGCAAGTACAAGCATATTTGCATCAAGTAGTTTGATAAATAAGGAATATAAATCGATAAATGTGTATGAAAAATTTGATATAAAAACAATACAAAATGATTCAAGCAAAAAATATAACTATTCATCATCAGATAACGCTGTAGCAAGTGTAAATTCTGATGGAATTATGATAGGTGAGAAAATGGGAGAATGCTATATAACTATAACTGATGATAATGGCAGTTCTTCTAAGCTTAATATTAGAGTTGGTTTTTATAAAGGGATAGATGTTTCAACTTTTAATGGAGATGTAAATTATAATAGTATAAAATCTCAAGGAATAGATTTTGTTATGATAAGATCATCATATGGATGGTATGATAGTTATGATGCAGCTGCTGGAAAAGAATATGGATTTCAATATGATTCTAAACTATATAATAATGTAAAAGGTGCAGTTGAAAACAATGTTCCATTTGGAATATATCACTATTCTTATGCAAAAAATACAAGTGAGGCTGCATTGGAAGCAGAGTATACTATTAATGCCCTTAAAAGTACAGGGGCATATGCAAATAGTATGTCTCTTCCAATTGCTTATGATGTTGAAGATAACAAATATCAAGGTTCAATAGATAAAGAAACTTTAACAGATATTGTAATTACATATTGTACAAAAATAAGGGAAGCTGGATATCAACCAATGGTATATGCAAATAAAAGTTGGTTTGTTGAGCATTTAAATATAACTAGATTAAATTCATTAGGCTATGATTTTTGGTACGCTTTATGGCCTGGTGGAAACATTGATTTTTCAAATAAAATACAAATTGCAAATTCTGGAATTTATCCATTAATTTGGCAATATACAAGTAGTGGTAGCGTAGATGGAGCAAATACAAATTCTGGAAGAGCAGATCTAAATGTAATGTATATGAAAGAACAAGTAAAACTTACTTTTGTAAGTGATGGACAAGTTGTTGAAGAAAAAGGAATTGATAAAAATTCATCTACTACATTTCCAGAAGTTTCAAAAAAAGGATATTCTTTTGTAAAATGGATAGATAGTAATGGTGATACTTTAACAGAACAAACAAAATTTAATTCAAATACAACAATTACAGCTGTGTATGAGTTAGAAGAATATCAAAAAGGCGACGTAAATAGAGATGGAAAAGTAAATGTAAGTGATGTATTATATACAATGAATAAATACATGAAAGGAATATTAACAGATGAAGAAAAAGAAATAGCAGAGGTAACAGGTGATGGAAGAGTAAATATGAATGACGTATATAGAATACTTGCTTATGCTATGGGAAAAATATCTAGTTTGTAATAAACACAAAGAGTGGTTTAGTTTTATACTAAGTCACTTTTTCCTTTGTAATAAAAATGTAATAATTGTGTAACTAAAATGTTAGAATAGCCTAATTGTGTAGCGTTGACTTTTTTATACTTTGGAAGTATAATAATTTTGTTGAAATATTTAGAAATAAGTAGAAGAGAGAGGACAGAATATATGAAACAAGTTTTAAAGAAATTACCATTAATAGTACTAGCATTAGTGTTGGTCTTAGCAATAAAAGATAAAACATATGCAGCAACATATGGCAAATTAACATATGAGGTACAATATGATGGTACAATAAAAATAACTGATTGTGATAGAAGTGCATCAGGTGCTTTAACAATACCAGATACAATTGATGGGAAGAAAGTAACATGGATTGGATACCAAGCTTTTATGAACTGTAACAGATTAACTAGTATAACAATCCCAAATAGTATAACGGGTATAGCAAGCGAGGCTTTTATAGATTGTAGCAGTTTAACAAATATAACAATACCAGATAGTGTGATAAGTATAGGTGAACGTGCTTTTTATTTTTGTGAGAGTTTAACAAATATAACAATACCAGATAGTGTGATAAGTATAGGTTATAATGCTTTTTATTATTGTAGAAGTTTAACAAGTATAAATGTTTCAAATAATAGCAAAAATTATAGCTCTATAGATGGAGTTCTATTTAATAAAGATAAAACACAAATAATAAGTTATTCGGCGGGAAAGAAAGAAACAAGTTATATAATTCCAGATAGTGTAACAAGTATAGCGGATTACGCTTTTGATAATTGTACCAGGTTAACAAGTATAACAATACCGGAAGGAGTAACAATTATAGGAAGTAGCGCTTTTGATAATTGTATCAGGTTAACAAGTATAGCAATACCAAACGGTGTAACAAGTATAGCTTATGGTGCTTTTAATGAGTGTAGAAGTTTAACAAATATAACAATACCAGATAGTGTAACCTATATTGGAGCTATTGCTTTTTATGGCTGTAGCAGTTTAACAAGTATAACAATACCAGATAGTGTAACAAGCGTAGACAAGTATGCTTTTGTAGACTGTATCGGTTTAACAGGTATAAATGTTTCAGATAATAACAAAAATTATAGTTCTATAGATGGAGTGCTATTTAATAAAGATAAAACAGAAATAATAAAATATCCAGCTAAAAAAGAAGGTCCAAATTATGATATACCAAATAGTGTAACAAATATAGGAACTTCTGCTTTTTATAAATGTAGTAGTTTAACAAGCATAATAATACCAAGTGGCGTGACAAGTATAGGAGATTATACTTTTTTTTACTGTGGCAGTTTAACAAGTATAATAATACCAGAAAGTGTAACTAGTATAGGAGAGGCTGCTTTTAATAATTGTTTCAGTTTAAAAAATATAATAATACCAGAAAGTGTAACTAGTATAGGAGTGCATGCTTTTTATGAATGTAGTAGTTTAACAAGCATAACAATACCAGAAAGTGTAACTAGTATAGGAGAGCATGCTTTTGATGAATGTAGAAGTTTAACGAGTATAAATGTTTCAGAAAAAAATAAAATTTATTGCTCTGTAGACGGAGTGTTATTTAACAAAGATAAAACGGAATCAATACAATATCCTAGAAAAAAAGAAGGTACAAACTATAAGATACCAAACAGTGTAACAAGTATAGGAGATTGGACTTTTTATAAATGTAGCAGTTTAAAAAATATAATAATACCAAATAGTGTAACAAGTATAGGAGATTGTGCTTTTTCTGATTGTAGCAGTTTAAAAAATATAATAATACCAAATAGTGTAACAAGTATAGGAGATGTTGCTTTTTCTGATTGTGGCAGTTTAACAAATATAATAATACCAAATAGTGTAACGAGTATAGGAGATTGGACTTTTCATCAATGTAGCAGTTTAACAAGTATAACAATACCAGATAGTGTAACAAGTATAGGTGATCATGCTTTTTATGATTGTAGTAATTTGAATAAGGTTTTATGCTTAGGTAATGCTTCAAAATTAGGTAGTGATGCTTTTAAAGGATGTTCATCAAACTTAAGAATTTATGCAAAAAATGGATTGACAGGATATGAAACAAATGGCTGGGAAAATTATAGTGATAAAATAGTAAGGTATGATGAATCATTAAAGAAGATAACATTTACAAGTAGAAAACAAACAGGAAAAATAGAATTATCAAATGATATTTTTAAATCATTAGCAAGCATAAAATCATATGAAATAGAAGATAAAAGTATAGCTTCAGTAGATAGTTCTGGAAATGTAACACCATTAAAAAATGGAACAACAAATGTAAAAGCAGTAGTACAGTATTTTGATGGAACAAAGGTTAATTTAACTGAAAAGATAGTTGTAAATGTAAAATCAACAGGAGTAGCAATAAATCCATCTACATGGTCATTTGTGGATAAATATCAAACTCCTACAAAGAAAATGGCTGCAAAAGTACAACCAGTAGATACAGCATTTCAAGATGTAACATGGAAAAGTAGTAATACTAGTATAGCAACAGTAGACAAAGATGGAAATGTAAAAGCTGTAGGAAATGGAACATGTAAAATAATAGCAACAACGACAGATGGATACAATAAAAGTGGTTCAAGTGATGTGACTGTGGATATAAAAGCTGAAAGTATAAATTTAGATAAAACAAGTTTAGATATTACTAATATGGGAGTAAAGGAAAAAATAAAAGCAAATGTATCACCGAGTTTTTCAACAATAAATAGGCCAGTAAAATGGAGTAGTAGTGATACAAATGTAGCAAAAGTAGATAATGATGGAAATGTAACAGTGGTAGGAAATGGAGCATGTAAAATAACAGCAACAACAGCTGATGGAACAAATTTAAGTGCAAGTTGTGATGTAACAGTTAAAGTAGCAACAAGTATAAGTTTGAATGTAACAAGCTATACAATAACAGATACAGCTCAAACACCATCATTTACACCAAAAATATTACCAGAAAACACAGCAAATAAAAATGTAACATGGA
>ERZ772865.3766-NODE-3766-length-11051-cov-4.538559_pt1 | contig 11051 bp, 12 predicted proteins | sample MGYA00512133_ERZ772865 | MGnify/ENA primary metagenome ERZ772865 (study PRJEB29015, sample SAMEA2737722) | human gut metagenome | biome: human gut; feature: human-associated habitat; material: faeces | place: China | collected 2012 ...
AAGCCAATATCATGAAGATCCTTGCAAAGGAATATGATATAGAGGAAGAGGATTTCCTCTCTGCGGAGATTGAGGTCGTACCGGCCGGCGAAGCGAGAGACTACGGCTTTGACAGAAGCATGATTATGGGCTACGGACACGATGACAGAGTGTGCGCATATCCTTCCTTTGAGGCGATTGCGGCGATGGAGAATCCGGAGATCACAAGTGTATGCCTTCTGGTAGACAAGGAAGAGATCGGAAGTGTCGGTGCGAGCGGTATGCAGTCCCGTTTCTTCGAGAATACGGTCGCAGAGGTGATGAATGCGGCAGGAACGTATTCTGAACTGGCACTCAGACGTGCACTGAAGAACTCGAGCGTTCTCTCTTCGGATGTATCGGCGGCATTTGACCCGAACTTCCCGTCCGTGATGACGAAGCGCAACGCAGCATATTTTGGAAGAGGACTTGTGTTTAACAAATATACCGGAGCCAGAGGCAAATCCGGATCGAACGATGCGAATGCAGAGTACGTGGGAGCACTCCGCGCGATCATGGACCGCAACGAGGTGGCATTCCAGACGGCAGAACTCGGCAAGGTAGACCAGGGCGGTGGAGGAACGATCGCCTACATTCTTGCCAACTATGGCATGCGTGTGATTGACAGCGGTGTGGCAGTGCTGAACATGCATGCACCGTGGGAGATCATCAGCAAGGTGGATCTGTATGAGGCATATCGCGGCTATATTGCATTTTTAAAGGAACAGGCATGAAACAACAGTTATTGGATACGTTAGAACAGATCGCAGGAAAAGAAAATATTCATCCGAACGAGCCGATGAGCCGCCACACGACCTTTCGTGTGGGCGGTCCGGCAGATGTGCTGGTGACGCCGGAAGCGGAGAAGCTTGCAGCAGTTACCGGTGCATGCCGGGAGGCGGGAGAGCCATATTACATTGTCGGAAACGGCAGTAACCTCCTGGTGGGAGATGGTGGTATCCGTGGGGTGGTCATTCTTACCAGAGACGGGATGGATGAGATTTCGGCAGACGGCGTGCGGATTACGGCGGGAGCGGGAGCACTCCTGTCACGCACGGCGTCGCTTGCTGCGTCACATGCGCTGACCGGGATGGAATTCGCAGCCGGGATTCCGGGAACGATCGGCGGTGCAGTTGTGATGAATGCGGGAGCTTACGGCGGAGAGATGCGGGACATCATAGAGACTGTGACCGTGCTCGATGAGACGGGAGCACAGCATGTGCTGTCCGTGGAGGAGCTGGAGCTTGGCTACCGCACGAGCTGCATTTTAAAGAAGCACTATATTGTCACACAGGCGGTATTGAAGCTTGCGGCGGGAGAGGAGCAGGCCATCCGGGCACGGATGAAGGAGCTTGCCACGCAGCGCGCCGAAAAGCAGCCGCTCGAATATCCGAGTGCGGGAAGCACATTTAAACGGCCGGAGGGATATTTTGCCGGAAAGCTGATCATGGATGCGGGATTGCGCGGATACCGGGTCGGCGGAGCACAGGTATCGCAGAAACACTGCGGATTTGTGGTCAACACAGGGAATGCGACCGCACAGGATGTGAGGACGCTGATTGCGGATGTGAGCGCAGAGGTGGACAGACAGTTTCAGGTGAAGCTGGAACCGGAGATTAAGATGCTTGGCGAATTTTAGCCCAATGGACAAAGATAACAGCAGGATACGCAGGAATGGAGAGTGACTGGCATGAAGTTCGTGATTTTGACCGGAATGTCCGGAGCCGGAAAAAGTACACTGCTGAATATTCTGACGGATAATCTTCTGCGGGATTCCGGGAGTGTCCTGTATGATGGAGAGGAAATATTGAACCTGGGGGCATCTTATCGGGAAATTATGGGATATATGCCGCAGCAGCAACAGCTTTATGATACCTTTACGGTTACACATTTTATTTCTTATATGGGAACGCTGAAAGGGATGAAGAGCAGGGACATCCAGGGAAGAATGGACGAGCTGCTCCCGCTTCTGAATCTGCAAAAGGTAAGAAAGAAGAAACTGAAAGAACTTTCAGGTGGAATGAAGCAGCGGGTGCTGTTGCTGCAGGCATTGCTGAATGATCCGAAATTTCTGATCCTGGATGAACCGACTGCCGGACTTGACCCGAAAGAGCGGATCAGGATCAGGAACCTGATCTCAGATCTGAGTGAAGACAGGATTGTACTGATCGCAACCCATGTGGTATCGGATATCGAATTTATTTCTAAAGAAATTTTATTAATGAAAAACGGGAGACTGGTGGATCAGGACAGCCCGGAAAATCTGCAAAAGAGGATTTATGGTCATGTTTATGAGCTGTGCATCAGCCAGGATGAACTGGCGGAGGTGAAGAAAGAATATGAAATCAGCAATCTGTTCCGCAGAGACGGCGAGATCATCGTGCGGGTGATTGCGGACAAGTGTCCCGTTAAATATGATGCAGTGAAAGTCAGCCCGACGCTGGAGGATGTATATCTGTATGAATTTGAGGGAGTAAAGAGGTGGTAAGATTTTCCCGCAAAGGTCAAAGAGGTGTTGACAATAGAACGTTTCACTGCTAAGATTAACAGTAGTTGAAAATACTGGATTGTTACTTATCAGAAGGCAAAACCAGATTTCGGAAAATAAAGGTTGCTTTATGGACTGAAAGTCTGGTTTTCTTTATCTGACAGTGCAGAACGATATCTGCCGGATAAGAAGGATTGGATATAAGAAGTCAGGTCCGGTATTTGCAAAGAATCTAATATGATGAGGCAAGTCAGAGCTGAGGAGGAAAAAAGATGAAGATTTATGAGACAAAAGACTATCAGGAGATGAGCAGACAGGCTGCTAATATTCTTTCAGCACAGGTTATTTTAAAGCCGGATTGTGTACTGGGTCTGGCAACAGGTTCTACACCGATCGGAACATACGATCAGTTAGTAGACTGGTATAATAAAGGAGATGTTGATTTCTCTCAGGTAAGAACAGTAAATCTTGACGAGTACAGAGGACTGACCCGTGACAATGACCAGAGCTATTATTATTTCATGCATCAGCATTTATTTGACCGTGTAAATATTAAGTTAGAGAATACAAATGTACCGGACGGAACTCAGGAAGATGCAGAGAAAGAGTGTGCAAGATATGAAGCACTGATCGAGTCCATGGGTGGAGTTGATATCCAGCTTCTCGGACTTGGACATAATGGACATATCGGTTTCAATGAGCCTGCAGCAGACTTTGCTGTTACAACTCACTGCGTAGATCTGACAGAAAGCACGATCGAGGCAAATAAACGTTTCTTTGAATCCGCAGATGATGTACCGAGACAGGCATATACAATGGGAATCGGAACGATCATGAAAGCAAAGAAGATCCTTCTGGTTGTTAATGGAGAAGGAAAGGCAGATATCGTTGCAAAGGCATTTTTCGGCCCGGTAACACCGGAAGTTCCAGCGTCTATCCTTCAGCTCCACAGAGATGTGACGATCGTTGCTGATAAGGCTGCACTGTCAAAGATACCTAGATAATTTTCAATATAGTTCAGTGCAGATTGTAAAAATCTGACAACTAAATGAGAATGTTTATTAAAAAAATATAAATAGTATAAAAATAAAATAAAATAATCGGTTGACTTTCCTGGTGATTTTTGATAGACTGAAGTTACGAAATAAGTCAACGGATTGTTACTGTAAGGCAGGCAAAACCAGATTCAATGAGCATACGGTGATGATGTATGTTCGGTTGGTCTGGTTTTTATTTTCACAGGAAGTTTTCTGGTGAAAGAGTTGTATTTAGCAGAAGGAACAGTAAGACATGAAAAGCGTGTCGGAGTTGGTACGTTATTTTGGAAGGTCGGTTGTATGACGATAGAAAAAGTGATCAATAATAATATTGTTTCAGCTTTTGATGAGATAGGAAGAGAAGTCGTAGTCATGGGATGCGGGATCGGTTTTGGAAGCAGACCGGGAGCAAAGATCCCTGAAGATAAGATAGAAAAGATTTTCAGGATCGAAAGCGGAAGCGTGGCAGATCAGTTTAAAGAGCTGCTTGCCGGAGTCCCGTTGGAGCATGCAAAGATCTCGAGTGATATTATTTCTTATGCAAAAGGTGCATTGAAGCTGAAGCTGAATCAGAGCATTTATGTGACGCTTACGGATCATATTAATTTTGCGATTGCGAGATATGCAAAGGGGATCAACCTTGAAAATGCACTGTTGTGGGAGATCAAGAGGTTTTATCCTCAGGAGTATGAACTCGGAAAATATGCGATTACCCAGATCAAAGAGCGTCTGAAGGTAGAATTGCCGGAGGATGAGGCAGGGTTTATTGCACTTCATTTTGTGAATGCAGAGTATGGAACCAATATCCGGGATGCGTTACGTTTCCCGAATCAGATGAAAGAAATTCTGGAGATCGTGACGAGGGAGCTTGCAGATCCTGGCTGTCCACAATGCCCCGGATGAAGGGACGCTTCATTATGAGCGGTTTATTACTCATATGAAATTTCTGCTTCAGAGAGTTTACAGGAAAGAGCTTCTGCCGGACGAAGAAAGTGATCTGGCGTACATGATCAGCCAAAAGTATCCGAAAGAATTTGCCTGCAGTAAGAAAGTAGCGGATTATATAGAAAAGACCGCAGAGTGCAGGTTATCCGGTGAAGAAGTGATGTATCTTGCAATCCACATACGAAGGATTACGATGGCAGAAGAATAAAAGTGCAATCAATATAAAAGATAGAAGATAAAAAGCAGGAGGAAATGTAAATGTTTGGTGGACTTTTTAAGAAAAAGGATAATAAAATGATTCTCGGAGCTCCGGTAAAGGGAAAGGCAGTACCTCTTTCAGAGGTCAATGATCCGACTTTTGCAGAGGAGATGCTTGGAAAAGGAATGGCAGTCATTCCGGCAGAAGGAAAGATTTATGCTCCGGCAGATGGCGAGATCGGTATGGTATTTGATACACTCCATGCAGTCAGCCTTGTATCTGAAGAAGGGACAGAGATTCTGATCCATGTAGGTCTTGATACAGTCAAGATGAACGGAGAGGGATTTACAGGTCACGTAAAAGCAGGAGACAAGGTTAAGAAGGGAGATCTTCTCTTAGAGGTTGATCTTGATAAGGTAAAGGCTGCAGGATATGATACGATCACTCCGATGCTTGTCTGCAATACAATGGATTATGCATCAGTAGAGGGCGTGACCGGTAAAGAGGTAGAAGCCGGAGATGACGCAGTCATTATCGAAAAATAGGCGTGGCTGTTGCCTGAAAGCAGCGTACAACTTAGATTTTGACCGGAATCATGACCGGTTAAAATAGATAAAAGGGATTCAGCAATGAGAGATTTTGAGAAGGAGGAAAATTATGAAATTTTTACAGAAATTAGGTAAAGCTCTTATGCTGCCTGTTGCTTGTCTTCCTATCTGTGGTATCCTTATGGGTATCGGATATGCACTCTGCCCGGCTACAATGCAGGGTGGTGACATCACAGGTATTCTTGAGCAGATTGGGTTCTTTCTTGTTAAAGCAGGTGGTGCCCTGATTGACCATATGGCAATTCTTTTTGCAATTGGTGTTGGTGTTGGTATGGCAGATGATAATGATGGTACAGCTGGTGTTGCAGCTCTTGCTTCCTGGCTGATGATCACAAACCTTCTGTCTACAGGAACAGTTTCAGTTATTAAGACACTGGAAGAGGGAACTACAAACTTTATCGCATTCAGCAAGATCGAGAACCCGTTCATCGGTATCCTTGCAGGTATCATCGGAGCTCTTTGCTATAACAAATTTAAGAGTGCGAAACTTCCTGACTGGCTGTCATTCTTCAGTGGAAAGCGTTGCGTAGCAATCATAGCCGGACTGGTTTCCATCATTGCATCTGCAGTTCTTCTCTTTGTATGGCCTGTACTTTTCGGAGCACTGGTTGCACTTGGAAATGGTATCGAAGGACTTGGAGTAGTTGGAGCTGGTATCTATGCATTCTTTAACAGACTGCTGATCCCATTCGGTCTGCATCACGCACTGAACAACGTATTCTGGTTCGATACAATCGGACTTGGAGACCTGTCTCACTTCTGGGCTGGAGAGACATCTGCTGATGTATCATGGAGCCTTGGAATGTACATGTCAGGATTCTTCCCATGTATGATGTTCGGTATCCCGGGAGCAGCTCTTGCAATGGTACATACAGCTAAGAGCAACAAGAAGAAAGCAGCAATCGGTCTTGTATCTTCAGCAGCAATCGCAGCATTTGTCTGCGGTGTTACAGAGCCATTCGAGTTCGGTTTCATGTTCCTTGCACCAGCACTGTACCTTGTATATGCATTACTCTATGGTATCTTTACAGTAGTTACAGTTCTGCTTGGATTCCGTGCCGGATTCAGTTTCTCAGCTGGTCTGACTGACCTGGTCTTCTCTGCTTCCCTTCCGGCAGCAGCTAAGACATGGCTGATCATTCCGCTTGGTATTGCAGCATTCGTAGTATTCTATGTAGTATTCCGTTTCGCAATCGTGAAATTCGACCTGAAGACACCTGGTCGTGAGGATGATGATGACAACGAAGCTGAGAAGTCAGCAGTTCTTTCTAACGATGACTTCACAGAAGTAGCTAAGATCATTCTTGAAGGTGTTGGCGGAAAAGAGAACGTTAAGTCTATCGATAACTGCATTACAAGACTTCGTCTTGAAATCAACGATTATACTAAGGTTGATGAGAAGAAGATTAAATCTGCCGGAGTAGCAGGTGTTATCCGTCCTTCCAAAACTGCAGTTCAGGTAATCGTTGGAATGAAAGTACAGTTCGTAGCTGATGAGTTCAAGAAACTCTGCAAATAAGAACGTATAAAATTGAATAAGTAATCCCTTTTAATGACCGGGGGCATGGCTGAAGAATTTGGCTGTGCACCCGGCTTTTCTATATAATTGGAAGAAAAAGAAAAGACCGGGGTGGAAAAAGGAAGGGAAATTGATGTAAAATGTGGATAAAGCAGTGAGAATAAGAAAAGCTGAAAATGTAAAAGCAGAAAGAGGGAAATGTGATGAAATATACTTTGGAAATCTGTACTGACAGTGTAGCATCAGCGGTAGCAGCACAAAAAGGCGGAGCGAAGCGGATTGAGCTTTGTTCCGGTCTGGTGATCGGAGGGCTGTCACCGGATCCTGCATTATTTAAAGGTGTACGGGCAAATACAGACCTGGAGATCAGGACTCTTCTGCGTCCGAGATTCGGTGATTTCTGTTATGATGAATATGAGTTTGAAATGTTGAAAGAAGAGGTTCAGATGTACCGGGAATTCGGAGCAGACGGAGTTGTGATTGGAATTTTAAGACCGGATGGGACAATGAATGTAGAGCAGATGGAAGAGCTGGTCAGGATTTCAGGAGATATGAAAGTGACGATGCACCGAGCCTTTGATGTATGTAAAGATCCATATGAAACGCTGGAACAATGTGTCAGCCTTGGGATCGATACGATCCTGACCAGCGGACAGAAAGATTCTGCATGGAATGGAAGAAAAATGTTGAAAGAGCTGGAAGAAAGAGCGAAAGGCAGGATCGAAATCCTTGCAGGAGCAGGAATCAATCCGGGGGTGATCAGCAAGCTGAGTGAATATGCCGGACTGAAGACATTTCATATGTCAGGAAAGATTGTGAAAGAAAGCAGAATGGAGTTTAGAAGGCAAGGAGTTCCAATGGGGATGCCTGGTATGAGTGAATTTGAAATCTGGCAGACAGACGAAGAAGCAGTACGGGAGGCTGTGAAAGTCTTAAAGAATATTTCCGGTCTTGACAAAAGGGATGAGATAGTCTAATATCAGAAAGGAATGGACATGGGAATGTCCGAATATAATCAGGTAATAAAAGAAGGCTGTGAAGAGAAGAAGTAGCGGACAGAGGGACATACAGAAAGTTGCCGGCTGATGAGAGGCACATGGAAGACTGTCAGCGAATACATCTTGGAGCTTCGCATTGAAATCCACTGTATTTTGAGGAAAAGATAAATGCAGACAGGAGAGTAGGCTGCGACGGAGTTTGCACGTTATAGCATAAAAGAGGCTGACAGAGAAGGGTCAGCGAATTAAGGTGGTACCACGAGAGATTCGTCCTTATTGCGAGATGCAGTAAGGGCGTTTTTTATAGTCTTTAAGAGGAGAAAAGATCATGGGAATTTATGAAGAACTTCAGGCAAGAGGCCTGATTGCACAGGTAACAGATGAGGAGCGTATCCGGGATTTGGTGAACAACGGAAAGGCAACATTTTATATCGGATTTGATCCGACAGCGGACAGTCTTCATGTAGGACACTTTATGGCATTATGTCTGATGAAGCGTCTTCAGGAGGCTGGAAATAAACCGATCGCACTGATCGGAGGAGGTACAGGTTATATTGGAGATCCTTCAGGAAGATCTGATATGAGAAGTATGATGACACCGGAGCAGATCCAGCATAACTGTGACTGCTTTAAGAAGCAGATGAGCCGCTTTATTGATTTTTCAGAGGGAAAAGCACTGATGGTGAATAATGCAGACTGGCTGCTTGATCTGAACTATATTGAAGTGCTCCGGGAGATCGGACCGCATTTCTCAGTCAACAGAATGCTGACCGCAGAGTGTTATAAACAGAGAATGGAAAAAGGACTCAGTTTCCTTGAGTTTAACTACATGATCATGCAGGCATATGATTTCTACGAACTGTTCCAGAATTATGGCTGTAATCTGGAGTTTGGCGGAGATGACCAGTGGAGCAATATGCTGGCAGGTACAGAGCTGATCCGTCGTAAGCTTGGAAAAGATGCAAGTGCAATGACGATCACGCTGCTTCTGAACTCAGAAGGAAAGAAGATGGGAAAGACTCAGTCAGGGGCGGTGTGGCTTGATCCTGAGAAGACTTCTCCGTTTGATTTCTATCAGTACTGGAGAAATGTCGGAGATGCAGATGTACTGAAATGTATCCGTATGCTGACATTCCTTCCACTGGAAGAGATTGATAAGATGGATGCATGGGAAGGTGCACAGCTTAATACGGCAAAGGAGATCCTTGCATATGAACTGACAAAGCTGGTTCACGGTGAAGAAGAAGCGAAGAAAGCACAGGAAAGTGCAAGAGCATTGTTCAGTCAGGGAAATGCTGATAATATGCCGACAACGGAACTGGAAGAGGGAGATTTCCAGGATGGAAAGATTGATATCCTTGCGGTTCTTGTGAAAGGCGGACAGGCATCATCCAGATCCGAGGCCAGACGTGCTGTAACTCAGGGAGGTGTATCTGTGGAGGGAGAGAAGATCACAGATATTGCGACAGCGTATGTTCCGGCTGATTTTGAAGGCGAAGGCAAGATCGTCAAAAAAGGAAAGAAAAATTTCCGCAGAGTGATTATGAAATAATAGAACAAATATAGTATAGAAAGAACAGCGTTACTGGTCACAGCAGATTATGGACAGTAACGCTGTCTTGCAAGGAGGAAATAAAATGGCACTGAAAGAAGTAAAGATTGAAGACCTTACATTTAATCCGTTTACAAAGATTGGAAAAGAATGGATGCTGATCACGGCGGGAAATGAAGAAAAGCATAATACGATGACTGCAAGCTGGGGTGGCGTAGGTATTATGTGGGGAATGAATGTAGCTACTGCATATATCCGTCCTCAGAGATACACGAAAGAATTTGTGGATGCAGAGGATATGTATACACTTTCCTTCTTTAAAGAAGAGTACAGAAAAGCATTGAACCTGTGTGGTACAAAATCGGGACGTGACTGTGATAAAGATAAAGAGGCAGGACTGACACCGTATTATGTGGAAGGAACGACAACCTATGAGGAGGCGGATCTGGTATTTGTATGCAGGAAATTGTATGCACAGCCAATGAAGCCGGAATTTTTCACGGTAGATGGACCGGATGAAAAATGGTATCCTCAGAAAGATTATCATACGATGTATCTTGGAGAAATCGTAAAAGTTCTTGTAAGGGAGTAAGATCCGGTGATGAAAAAAGTTCTTTTACCGCTTGTCGGTGCAGGAATATTTCTGTTAGATGAAAGTCTGAAAAATTATGCAGAAGAGAATTTGCAGCTGGGAACAGAGAAAAAGCTGACCGGCAGGATCGTGCTTCGGAGAGTACATAACCAAGGGGTAGGATTTGAACTTTTATCAGAATGTCCGGAAGAAGTAAAAAAACTTTCCCTTGCAGTGACAACTGTGGTAACAGGAGCAGGAGCTGTTGTCGGTGCAGGAAAAGGAAGAATACTGGAAAAGCTTGGGCTGACTCTGACCGCTGCAGGTGCGTGGAGTAATACATGGGACAGATTCCGAAGAGGCTATGTGGTAGATTATATAGGAATCAGACAGAAAAATAAAAAATTCGACCGACTGACATACAATGTAGGAGATTTCTGTATCGTAGCAGGAAGTATTTTATGGGTTGCGGGAAATACAGTGAAATCAGGAAAAAGCCGAAAAAATAAGCAGAAAGATTTAAAAATCAAATAGAAACGAAATAAAAATGGAAAATCCGGGGACTGCGATCAGTTCCCCGGACAGGTGATTTTTAATACTTGTTCGATCATAATATGCAGCAGTCGGCTCTGTTCTGTGTCGGCCGCTTTATAATACACTTCTTTTCCCTCACGCCGGCTGACGATCAGTCCGGCATTTTTAAGCTGACGCAAATGATGAGAGACAGCAGGACTGCTCATATCCATCATAGCGGAAATGTTAATGACACATTCTTCGCAATGGCAGAGCATCCAGAAAATACGGATACGGGTCGGATCTCCGAGAATTTTAAAAGATTCTGCAACGGTCTGAAAATTATCTGTCTGAGAGATTACATGAAGAATATGTTCGGTATTCATAGATTCACCGTGGCTGTGGGGAAGAATATGTCCTGGCATAAAAAGCCTCCTGTTCTTAATAAAAATTTCTCAAGATGTAAAAAGCTGTTAGTTCTATTTTATCATAAGATGTCAAGAGGGGAGAAATTTGTAGTTGTTGGGGTGAAAATATCGTGACAGCAAGAAGTGTTTCTGACAGAAGAGCGTCCATATCCACACTTGTTGTTGCATCGCAGTG
>ERZ772865.3767-NODE-3767-length-11051-cov-4.173700_pt1 | contig 11051 bp, 10 predicted proteins | sample MGYA00512133_ERZ772865 | MGnify/ENA primary metagenome ERZ772865 (study PRJEB29015, sample SAMEA2737722) | human gut metagenome | biome: human gut; feature: human-associated habitat; material: faeces | place: China | collected 2012 ...
AAACCGGCGGAGATTATTTTTCCGTTATGGAAGAAAATCTGCAGCAGCTGACAGATCCAAATGTTAAGGTACTTAAAATTCGAAACAACCATTTAAATGTTATTTTTTATGTATCTACTGTTAACAGTGATTACTTAAGTATCGACAAATTTATCGAACTTTCCAGAGGTCTGTACTATGAAAAAAACAAAAGTAAAATTGTAAACATAAATGATGCTAATAGCTCGGAATCTTTCAATATTATTTCAATAATATTGGTATAACAAATGTAGCAAGTCAAATTGACTTGCTACATTTGTTTTCTATCTTATCTTTAAGTCCTGTCATTCTATTTTTAGAATCAATATTATCAACCATATATTCTATCATTTTTTTACTTCCAACAATTACTAGCATTTTTTTTGCTCTTGTCATGGCTGTATATAAAAGATTTCTTGTAAATAGCTTTGGATAGCCTGTATATAGAGGTAAAACTACATAATCAAATTCACTGCCTTGACTCTTGTGTATTGTAGTTGCATAAGCAAGTTCAAGCTCATCAAGCTCATCAAAATCATAGGATATTTCTCTTACATCATCAAACAATACTGTAAGTTCTTTATTTACATTATCTATTTTTTGTATATATCCAATATCTCCATTATATACACCTTCAATATTTTGCTTTGCTTCACCCTTAACGTCAAATCTTTTGTCATAATTATTCTGGATTTGCATTACTTTATCTCCAACTCTATATATTCTATCTCCAACTTTTCTCTCCTCTTTAGATATAGATTTAGGATTTAGTAACTCTTGTAACATATTATTTAATTCAATGGTGCCAAGAGTTGTTTTTTTCATAGGTGTTAAAATTTGCAAATCCTTTAGCTTATCAAATGTTGCAAATGATTCTAATCTATATGAAACAAGTGATGATATTTCTGATAAAGTATCTTCTACACTGTTTGTTTTTATAAAATACATATCAGTATCTTTGTTCTTAAATTCAGGATATTTGCCTTCATTTACTCTATGTACATTTAAAATAATATCACTTTTAGCACTTTGTCTATATATTTGCTTTAGGTATACAGTATTTACAATTCCTGATGTTATTATATCTTTTAAAACATTTCCTGGACCTACTGAAGGTAGTTGATCAACATCTCCTACAAAAATTATTTTAGTCTTTTTCCCCAAAGCCTTTATTAAATTATTCATCATTATTGTATCAAGCATAGACGCCTCATCAACTATTACAAATTCCTCCTCAATAGTTTTTACTTCAAGATTATATAACATATCAATATCTTCATTATCAAGTTTAGTGATTTCAAGAAGTCTATGAATTGTTCTTGCTTCTCTTTTAGTCGTTTCAGTTATTCTCTTAGCTGCTCTTCCTGTTGGTGCACAAAGAACATATTTTATATCTAACTTTTCTAAAATCTGTATTATACACTTTATAATAGTAGTTTTTCCTGTACCTGGTCCACCAGTAATTACAGTAACATCATTTACAAGTGAATTAAGGATTGCCTCTTTTTGTTCATCAGATAGTTCTATTTTATCCTCTTTACTTACTTCATCAATATATTGAGCATAATTATCTTTTTTAGTTGATTTTGATCTACTTTTTTTTACTATAAAATCAGCAATATTTTCTTCTGCTAAAAAGAAGCTTTTTCTATATATATATTCCTCATCGTTTATGGTTTGTCTATATAATTTTTCATGTAATTCTAACCTAATTATTCCATTTTGAATACATGACTCAGCAACATTTAAAATTTTTGCAGCATATGAAATCAATGCATCTTCCTTAAGGCATGTATGCCCAAATTCTGTGGCATTATTAAGTGAATATATTATACCAGTATCTATTCTTGACTCTGATTCAGGTAGTACACCTAATTTTTCTCCTATTTTATCTACTTGTTTAAAATCTAAGGTTTTAACAAACATTAACAAACTATATGGATTTTGCTTTACTATATCAATAGTATCTTTTCCAAGATCTTGATAAATCTTACTTGCCATTACAACCGAAATACCAAAATCAGTTAAAAAATTAATTACGTTCCATCTTTCATATTCCTCATTAAAGAAAACATTTAATGCTTCAACATTTTCTTCATTTAATCCTTTTACTTTTAAAAGTTCTATAGATTTAAATCTTATAGTATTAATAGTATCTTCACCAAACATATCAATAATACTTTTAGCTTTCTTTTTTCCTACACCTTTAACATTGTCAGCTATATATTGAATTAAAGCTGAGTCAGTTTTTGGTAAAACTTTTTTATATGTTGTAAATTTGAACTGTTCACCATAAACTTTATGGGAAGACATCTCCCCCTCAAGTTCGATTTCATCGCCAACTTCTAGATTTTCAGTTTGACCTACAGCAGTCATATATCCAGATTTATTTTTAAGTAGCATAACTGTCCATGAATTACTATCATTTTTAAATATAATTGTTGATACTTTTCCTTCTAGTTTCATAATTTCACCAAATATATTATATATTAAAGAAATACCATGTGCAAGTTAATATTAAAAAATTTAACAAATTAATAAAAAAATATTGACATTTTTTATTAATTATAATATACTATTAATAGTGAATCGCGGGGTAGAGCAGTTGGCAGCTCGTAGGGCTCATAACCCTGAGGTCGCAAGTTCGAGTCTTGCCCCCGCAACCATTATTTAAACCGAAAACATTATGTTTTCGGTATTTTTTTAAATAAAAAAGAGACTAAATATATTTTATATCTAGTCTCTCCATAAAACATTATAAATCTTTGCCAAGTTCTATTTTTTTCATACAAAATTGATTAAAATAACATTCGTCACATTTTGGATTTGTTGGTCTACAATATTCTCTGCCTGTAACCCAAAAAGGAAGAGTTAGTGAACCTGGAAATTCGTTGCAGATTTTTCTTGCACTGGCTGTAACATCTTTGACATTATCCTTATCAGTAAGCCCCATTCTTAAAAAAATTCTCCTAACATGGACATCATAAGCAATATCAATGCAATCCAAATTTTCAAGAGCTACACCAAAGTCACGAACAAGTAACAAAGTTCCAAGTGCTGCTTTCTTATGGCTGATTCCTTTAAATTCTTCCAATTTTACAACCACTTGTTCTGCATTCAAATCATTTTTCCAGATATTTTCAACATTTGAATTATATTCCTTGACAATTTTATTAACTGCAAAGAAAATGTATTCAGCTATTTTTCTTGGATAACGATGTAATGCAGGCTTTTCTTTTATGATAGTTTCTAAAGATTCAACTGTTTCCTCTTCTGCAATTTTGCAGAAGTCAAAATGTCCTAATCTTTTTGAAAGGTAATAAGGTAATCTCCAAGCTATTTCTGCCTTCACAGATTGATCAGAAATTAATCCAATTAAAAAAGCATTCCAATCTGAAAGTAAGAATTCTTTTTCCTCTCTTTTTAGCATATTATCACTTAATATGCTATTATCTTTGATAGCCTCATTGGCAACCTCTTTGCATTTTTTGTTTAATTGTTCATAGTATTTTTCCATTGTTTGTACCTCTACTTTCTAAATTCTATCGGCCAATCGTTTCCTAGTATTTCTTCTTGTTCCTTGCTAGTCAATGCCCACATTTTAGACTTATCAAAATAAAGTAAAGTCATGCCTGACACACTTTGAAATAACAAACCAGTAAAATACTGGTTTGTTATTTTTTAATTATTTTCATAAATTGGTAAATTAATATATTCATAAGGACTAATCCTATTATGATCTTTATCTCTAATTTCAAAATAGAATTTGCCATTAGATCCAACTTCACCTAACTTTTGGCCTTCTTGTACCGGAATAACGTCACCATTTATTGATTTTTCAAACCCAGCGTAAAAAGCATAAATTTCATCTTTCTTTAAACCTGAATATCCTATTTCTATATAATTACCATATACATTATCTCTACCTGTTTTATATATTAAGCCATCTCCTATACTTTTTACATTCATTCCTGGATCCGCGCTTACTATCATACTATTGTCATTATTTACCTTAATATTCCCCACGCTTACAGGGCTAGAATACTTAGATTTAAAAACAATTTCCGTATTTTTTAATGACTCATAAGAAGGCTCTGTTTGCATATTCTCTTCTTTTTTAGCTAAGAAAAGTTTTTTAATATTAAAAACTGGACTTAAAATCAAAAACATTCCTACAAATATTACAGCTATAATAACAAAGATATATAATTTTGATTCTTTGTTTTTCGTACCAATTCTTACAATATTCATAAAAAAGCCTCCTCTCTACATTTTTATTTTAACATAATTTGTTGAGAATTGCAAATATATTTTATTTTCCTTGACATAAGTTTATAAAAATAGTATAATTCTAAATGCAAATAATTTGCATTTAGACGAGGTGAAATTAATGAAGGATATTATTTTAGATACATTAGTTGATTCTATAAAAATGTTGCCATTTTTATTTTTATCATACTTAATTATAGAATTTATAGAGCATAAATCTTCAAAAAAAATTGAAAATGCACTTAAACGTTCAGGAAAATTTGGACCTGTTATAGGTGGATTTTTGGGAACATTTCCCCAATGTGGTTTCTCTGTTACTGCTGCTACATTATATGCAAGCAGAGTAATTACATTAGGTACACTTGTAGCTGTATTTCTAACTACTTCAGACGAAGCAATTCCTGTACTTTTATCTCATCCTGATTGTATGCCTTTATTACTCAAAGTTATAGGACTAAAATTAATTATAGGAATTGTTATTGGATTTATAATAGATTTAATATTTAGAAAAAAACATACTCCAATTGAAGAAAAAAAAGAAACGCAAGAACATATTCATTCTATGTGTTCACATTGTGATTGTAATCATTCAGGAATTCTTAAATCCTCAATAAAACATACCATAAATATCTTTGCATTTATTTTAAATATACTTATTCATTATATTGGTGAAGAAATGTTATCAAAATTATTAATGTCAGGCAGTATTTTTCAACCATTGGTTGCTGGACTTATTGGACTTATACCAAATTGTGCTTCATCAGTACTACTTACAGAATTATTCTTATCAAATAATATTTCTTTTGCCTCTATAATAGCAGGACTAAGCAGTGGATCTGGACTTGGTATGGTTATATTATTTAAAGAAAATAAAAATATAAAAGAAAATTTAAAGATATTAGGACTTGTGTATTTACTTGGAGTATCAGTTGGCATAATTATAGAAATTATAGGAATGATGATGTAATATGGATTTTAAAAGAACTAAAAATAGAATTAAAATATTAAATGTATTGAACTATACATCTACTCCACTATGTGCAGAAGATGTTTATACTATGTTAAATAAAGAAATAAATATTGCAACAATATATAGAAATTTAAATTTCTTATCAGATAAAAAAATACTTACTAAGTTTATATTTGATGATGGTAAAATGTATTACAAACTTAATAATAAAAGCCACACTCATAATTTAGTTTGCTACATTTGTCATAAAATAACTCCTATCGAAAACTGTCCTATAGACTTAATTTCAAAAAAGGTAAAAGAAACAACTGGATACACAATTACTGGTCACTTTTTAGAATTAAAGGGAATATGCCCTGAATGTCAAAATAGGCTTAGTCATAAAAACTAAGCCTATTTTTCTAAGCATTTAAGATACCTTTCTTCTGCTTTATCAAAGTTAATAATTTTTTTATAGTTGTCTATATATTCATCCCTACGATTGTTATATTTTAAATAATATGCATGTTCCCATACATCAATTAATAAAATTGGACATAAATTTAAGTCTAGTACTGTATCTTGATTTTTTGTTCCTATAACATTTAAATTGTTATTTTTATCCATTACAAGCCATGCATAACCTGAACCAAATACTTTTAAAGCTTCCTCTTTAAAACATTTATAAAAATTTTCAAAGTTAATATATTGTTCGTCGATCTTTTTAGCAAGTTTTCCAATAGGTATGTTAGTATTTAAGCTATTTTTTAGTCCACTAAAATATAAATTGTGGTTATATACTCCGCCACCATTATTTTTTACTTTTTCTCTTATATCCTCTGGTAAAAACATTAAACTATTAAGTAACTTTTCAAGTGACCAATTATATAGTCTAGGATAAGGTGCTAGAGCCTTATTTAAATTATCTACATATGTTTTTAAATGTTTATCATGATGTAAATACATTGTTTTGCTATCTATGTATGGTTCCATTTCCTCGTAGCTATATGGTAATTCTTTTAATTTAAAAGGATATGTTTCTATCACTTTTATCACCCTATAAAATAATATGACCATATAATTAAAAAAATACTTTTTTGTGCAAAAAAGATTGACAATAATTATTACATAGTGTATAATAATTACTGTCGTTAGGGCTTTTAATAATGGCGGCATAGCTTAGTTGGCTAGAGCGTTCGGTTCATACCCGAAAGGTCACAGGTTCGACTCCTGTTGCCGCTACCATTTATAAAAAACGTTCAAAACTATAATAGTTTGAACGTTTTTTGTTGTTTTTTTAATTATTAAAAAGTATTTTTTTGTTATTTTCTAAAACTTCATCAAATTTAATCCAGTCATTGACATCCATTATTTTATAACCCGTATCAGAATGTACATCCTTTACAACAACATATTTTATTCCTGCATTTATAACCACTCTTTTGCACATAATGCAAGAATCAATTTTTTCAAGTATTTGTCCAGTCTTGACATCCTTACCAACCATATATAGCGTTGCTCCGATTATATCTCTTCGTGCAGCTGAAATAATTGCATTTTGTTCAGCATGTACACTTCTGCACAGTTCGTAGTTTTGTCCTGACTTTATTTTCAATTTTTCTCTTGCACAAAAACCAAGATCAATGCAGTTTTCTCTTCCTCTTGGTGCACCGTTATATCCAGTAGAAATTATCTCATCATTCTTTACTATGACGCATCCATAATTTCTTCTAAGACAAGTTGCACGAGAAAGCACCTCTTCTGCAATACCTAAATAATAATTATGCTTGTCAACTCTGTTACTCATAACAGACTCCTCCTTACATTTTAATATAAAAATAAATAATGAATATTTTTGTATAAGTATACCACGCCTGTTGTTTTATGTCAATAATATTAAATTATAAATTATCAAAATAAGTACTTTTTTCTTGAAGTCCTTCATAATTTATTTGTCTTTGAGCTTCATATGCAACAATTGCAACACTATTTGATAAATTAAGCGAACGTATCTTCTTTCTCATAGGTATTCTTACAGTTTTATCAAATTTTTCTAGAATATAGTCCTCAGGAATTCCTCTAGTTTCAGGTCCAAATACTAAATATGAATCTCCTGTATATTTAACATCAGTATATACTTTATTTGCTTTAGTTGAAAGTAAATACATATCATTAGTATCAACTTTATTCTTAAAATCTTCAAGATTTTCATACTCAACTATTTCCAACTTGTCCCAGTAGTCAAGTCCTGCCCTTTTTACCGCTTTTTGAGATATATCAAATCCAAGAGGATGTACTAAATGAAGTTTTGCTCCAAGTGCAGCACATGTCCTAGCTATATTTCCCGTATTTTGTGGAATTTCAGGTTCAATTAACACAATATTTAAAGCCATTTTTTCACTTCCTTTTGTCAATTATTATATATTATTTTCTAAGCATTGTAAATAGCAAAAGAAAAAAGTATTTAAATCAATATTAAATACTTTTAACAGGACATTATTATTTCATATATTCGTTATATAATTTATCCCACATTTCATCGTCAACAATTCCTGTCACTTCAAGTCCATATTCTTTTTGAAAACTCATAACTGCTTTTTTAGTTTCACTTCCAAAAATTCCATCTAAAGCTATATTAGGAATATTTTGATTTACCAAAGAAACTCTTCTTAAATACTCCTGAAGCCTATATACATATCTTCCCTTACTACCCTCTTTAAGTACATTATATGATAAATCAGATCCCGTATTTAAATTATTATTACTTACATTATTACTAAAATCAATTCTTTCAATTGCCTTGATTTGGTCTTTTTTGTCATATATAACTTTTAATTTTTCAAATGTATTTTTATCCATTATTCCAGTGTCACTTATTCCCATCATATTTTGAAATGATCTTACTGCATTTCTAGTTTGACTATCATATATACCATTTAAAGTTATAACAGGCATTTTAGGATATATGTGTACAATACCCATTAACATATTTTGTAAATTTTTAACATCATCTCCTTCATCACCTTCTCTTAATGTATTTCTTACATTATTTAAGTCATTTGTACATGTATATGTGCTATTTCTTCTCATAGAAAGTTTTTTTCTTCTTTTTTTAAATAAACCAAACATTAATATCACCTATTAAATATGTATGTTCAAAATATTCTTTTATTCTTTATTTTTCTTGCTTTTTATTAATATTAGTGATAATATTTTAATGGAGGAAAAATATATGAAACACATAATACTTGCAAACCCTGTATCAGGAAAAAAGAAGGGAAAAATATATGCTTCAAGAGTACAAGATCTTTTAAAGAAAAATAATATAAATGCTGAAATTATTCTATCTGAATATCCTAAACACTTAACTAAAATTGCTCATGATTTATCAAAAAAAGATTGTTATAGGTTCTATGTGTTGGGTGGAGATGGTACCTTAAATGAAGTAGCTTCTGGTATTGTGGGTAGTAATTCAGAAATAGTGGTTATTCCATGCGGAACTGGAAATGATTTTTTAAGATCAATTTCAAAATATATGAGTATGAGAAAAATTGTAAATGAATCAATTAATAAAAAAGCTATACCAACTGATATAATAACATACGGAAAAGACAAATACTGTATTAATATTTTAAATATGGGATTTGATGCAATGATAGCTAAAAACGTAGATAAATTTAGAAATTTTCCATTTATATCTGGTTCAGCAAAGTATAACCTTTCAATATTATATACGTTAAGTTCTGCAAAGAACTTTAAATTTAAAATAAGAAGCAAAGATAAAGTTTTAAAAGGTAAATTTACGCTTGCTGCAATTGCAAATGGAAAATATTATGGTGGAGGCATAAAGCCATGTCCAAATGCTGACGTAAATGATGGTTTCTTAGATTGTTGCATTATAGATTCTACAGATTTATTTAGTAAAATTAAATTACTACCAAAGTATAAAAAAGGTAACCACACTAACCTAAAACAGGTTAATATTTTTAAAGCAAAGGAAGTTTCTATAGTGTCTACAAAAAAATTCCCAATAAGTGTTGATGGAGAAATCTATTATACAAATAAATTACATATTAAAGTTTTACCAAAAGCAATAAACATTGTACATATATAATGAAGGAAAAATGCCCTAGAGGACCTAATCCTTTAGGGCATTTTATTTTATTTTTTCTATTTTCTTCTATTCTTCGTCATCTTCTACGTTTTCTCTTTTCTTAAGTAAAGGATACAATACAACATCACGTATGTTATAACTGTTAGTTAAGAATTGTAAAAATCTGTCTATACCAAGTCCCCATCCAGAAATTGGAGGCATTCCATATTCCATTGCTTTGATATATTCGTTATCCTTACTCATTGCTTCTTCATCGCCTTTTGCTTTTAGCTCACTTTGTTCCCTTAAACGTTTATCTTGTTCTTTTGAATCTACAAGTTCAGAATAACCATTAATTATTTCTTGTCCATTTACAACTAATTGGAATCTATCTGAAACAGTTGGGTCTTCATCATTTGATCTTGCAAGTGGTGATAAATCAACAGGATGTTTTGTAACAAATACTGGATTTATCATTTTAGGTCTACTTACTTTTTTATACAACTGGTCTATTAAGTTCCCTCTACCTAGCTTGTCTAAATCTGGTGTTTCCAAATCAATTTTATTTTTCTTAATTTCCTCTAATAATTCTGAAGCAGTTTGGTATTTATCAATATCAATTCCTGAGTCTTTTAAAATAAGGTCTCTAAATCCAATTTCAGGCCATTCATTACCAAAATCTACCTCTGTATCACCTATCATGATTTTTAAATCTCCGTTATTAATATTTGAAATTATATACTTGATTAAATCAGAAGTAAGTTTCATATTATCTTTATAGTTATAATATGCACTATACCCTTCTATCATTGTAAAATCTTGTAGATGATTTACACTAATACCTTCATTTCTAAAGTCTCTTGCAATTTCATATATATTTGTAAAACCACCAATAATAAGTTTTTTTAGAGTAAGTTCAGGAGAAATTCTTAAAAAAACATCTGCATCATATGTATTATGATGTGTTATAAATGGTCTAGCAGTTGCACCTGAAGCTGTATTTTGAAGAACAGGCGTTTCTACTTCGATAAATCCTTTATTATCAAGGAATTCACGTATTAATTTTATAACTTTAGATCTTAAAAGAAATCTTTTTTTAGTTTCATCATTCATGATTAAATCAAGATGTCTTTCTCTGTATAATGTTTCCCTATTTGTTATTCCATGGAATTTTTCTGGAAGAGGTCTTAATGCTTTTCCAAGAAATGTATATTTATATACTTGTACAGTTTTTTCCCCTGAACCAGTTATAAAAATATCTCCTGTAACACCAATAAAATCTCCTACATCTAGTGTTTCATGAATTTTCTTGTATAGTTCTTCTCCTAGGTCATCTCTTTTCATGCAAAGCTGAATATGTCCCTCTACATCTCTTAAGTCAATAAAACTAATTTTTCCCATTTTTCTTTTTGACATTACACGACCAGCAACGCTTACATCTTTAGTCCCTGGTTCTAAAGCCATAACTTCTTTTAATGAATGAGTATATTTAAAGCTATCTGGTCTAGTATTAAAACCATATTCTTTTAATTTTGCTTCCTTTTCCTCACGTACTTTTTTTAATTCAACAATATCTCCCATTTTTACACTCCTTTTTAGAAATATTTGATTATGGAACAAAAGTGACTTCGTCACTCCACCACTAACTACTTTTGTAGTTAGTGGTATTTTTAAAGATGTTGTATTTAAGTTTCCACCTATCTCTAGGCCACTCTTTTCTTT
>ERZ772865.3774-NODE-3774-length-11034-cov-6.564077_pt1 | contig 11034 bp, 7 predicted proteins | sample MGYA00512133_ERZ772865 | MGnify/ENA primary metagenome ERZ772865 (study PRJEB29015, sample SAMEA2737722) | human gut metagenome | biome: human gut; feature: human-associated habitat; material: faeces | place: China | collected 2012 ...
TTTCTGTTTCCCTCCCCGACTTTTTTGCAGAAAAAGCCCGCCAAGGCACGGCGGGAGTTCTACATCCCCCGCCGCAACCGCGAAAAAGCCCTGCACGGCAGCGAATTTGAGATACGGCTGCGCAATGATTTCAGCCAGAAAGCTATCTCCCGCGAATGTGCCGACTGGATCCGCCGCAAGGTCTGCTTCAAATCCAACCAAACCGCCGAGGGCATCCCCAATTTTATGACCATCGACAGCGCCGAACCGGTGACCTATGCGCCGGTCAACGGCTTTACCCGCGCCGACTTGGGCTGCGAGCGCGGCAACAGCCTGTTTACCATGATCAACCGCATTGATGCGCCCCAAAGCACGCAATATCTGGAGCTGTTCAACACGATCTGGAACGACAAGCAGCGCCTGCAGGATGTCACCGACACCGTGCTGGAAAGCATCACCACCGCCTATCAGGAAAACAGCCCGGAGTTTCTCTACTTTTTTGCGCTGTACAATATTTTCGGGGATTTTCTCGAACACGTCAGTGAGTACGACCTGCCCAGCGACACCAACGGCTTTAAGGAAAGCATCGTCTGGAACAAGCTGTACACCTTCCAGAAGGATGCCGCCCTTGCCATCATCAGCAAGCTGGAGCAGTTCAACGGCTGCATTCTGGCAGACAGTGTTGGTCTGGGCAAGACCTTTACCGCGCTGGCGGTCATCAAGTACTACGAAAACCGCAACCTGCGCGTCCTCGTTCTCTGCCCCAAAAAGCTGTCGGACAACTGGATAACCTACAAGGCCAACTACCGCAACAACCCTTTGGCCGGGGACCGCTTGCGCTACGATGTGCTGTACCACACCGATTTAAGCCGCGAGCAGGGGTTTTCCGGCGAAACTGATTTGAGCAAGCTGAACTGGGCAGCCTACGACCTTGTTGTGATTGACGAAAGCCACAACTTCCGCAACGGCGGCGATGTGGACGACGACGGCAAGTCCAACCGCTACACAAAGCTGATGAACAAGGTCATCCGCCCCGGTGCGCGTACCCGCGTGCTGATGCTTTCCGCCACGCCGGTCAACAACCGCTTTTATGACCTGCGCAACCAGCTGGCGCTGGCGTATGAGGGCAACAGCAGCGCGTGGAAGGACAAGCTGGACACCAACCGCAGCGTGGAGGAAATCTTCCGCTCGGCACAAAAGCAGTTTAACGCATGGAGCAAGCTCGCCCCCAGCCAGCGCACAACCGAGCAGCTGATGCGTATGCTGGACTTCGACTTTTTTGAGATTCTGGATGCCGTGACCATTGCACGCTCCCGCCAGCACATTGAAAAATATTATAACATCGATGAAATCGGCAATTTCCCCACCCGGCTGCCGCCCGTGACCAAGCAGCCGCCGCTGACCGATTTGAACAACGCCATCACCTACGATGAAATTTACGAGCTGATTTTAAGCCTGACATTAAGCATCTACACGCCGTCCAATTATATTCTGCCCAGCCGGCTGAAAAAATACGCCGACTTAAACCATGAGGGCAAAAACAGTCTGACGCAGGCAGGGCGTGAGGAGGGTATCCGCCGCCTGATGAGTATCAACCTGCTCAAGCGGCTGGAAAGCTCGGTGCATTCGTTCCAGCTGACCCTGCAGCGCATCCGGGATATGATTGCCGCCACGCTGGACACGATCCACACCTACGACCCCCACAAAATCATTGAACTGAAGGACCTGACCGGGGCGGCAGATTTTGATGCCGACGATATGGAAAGCGACCTGTTCACGGTGGGGCGCAAGGTAAAAATCGCACTGGAGGATATGGATTATCTGACATGGCAGCGCGATTTGCAGACCGATTTTGAAACGCTGCAGCTTTTGCTTGGTATGGTGGCGGACATCACGCCCGGGCATGACAGCAAGCTGCAAACGCTGCTGCAAACCCTTGCCGAAAAGCAGCGCGAGCCGCTGAACAAGGACAACCGCAAGGTGCTGATTTTTACGGCGTTTTCCGACACGGCGCAGTATCTGTATGAGCAGGTCGGTGCGTATATGCTGCGCCGCTTCGGGCTGCACACAGCGCTGGTGACAGGCTCGGTGGAGGGGCGCAGCACGGTGCCGAAATTCAAAGCCGACCTCAACAATGTGCTGACCTGTTTTTCGCCCGTTTCCAAGGACCGCGCCGCGCTGATGCCCGACGGTCCCGACATTGACATTCTGATTGCCACTGACTGCATCAGCGAGGGTCAAAACCTGCAGGACTGCGACTGCGTCATCAACTATGACATCCACTGGAACCCCGTGCGGCTGGTGCAGCGGTTCGGGCGTATTGACCGTATCGGCAGCCGGAATGTCGTTATCCAGATGATAAACTTCTGGCCTGACGTGCAGCTGGACGCCTACATCGACCTGCGCGCCCGCGTAGAAACCCGCATGAAGGCGCTGGTGCTTTCCAGCACGGGCGACGACAACCCCTTAAGCCCCGAGGAAAAGGGCGATCTGGAATACCGGCGCGAGCAGCTGCAGCGCCTGCGCACTGAGGTCGTGGACCTTGAGGATATGCACGGCGGCGTTTCCATTACCGACTTGGGGCTGAACGAATTCCGCATGGAATTGCTGGAATACGCCAAGCATCACCCCGAGCTGGAAACCTGCCCGGGCGGCATCAGCGCAGTGGCAGCCGCCACGCCGGACGCGCCGCCGGGCGTGGTGTTTGTGCTGAAAAATGTACATAACGAGGTCAATATCAATGACCGCAACCGCCTGCACCCGTATTATCTGGTCTATCTGGATGAGGACGGCGTGACCCTGCACAGCCACCTTTGCCCCAAGGATATACTGGACGCCATGCGTCAGCTTTGCCGCGGGCAAAAGCAGCCCGACAAGGCTTTGTGCCGGGCGTTCAATGCCGAAACCGACGACGGACGCAAGATGCAGAAATACTCCGACCTGCTGGAGGACGCCGTGCTTTCCATCGTGGACGCCAAGGCGGACAGCGATCTGGACAGCCTGTTCCGGGCGGGCGGCACGACCGCCCTGCTGGACAAGGTTTCCGGGCTGGACGATTTTGAACTCATCTGCTTTGTCGTGGTAAGGGAGGGCGCGTCATGCTGAACCTGCCCGCCTCGGCGGCGTTTGAGCGCCGCATACCCAAGCAGAAATTTTACGCAAACCTGACCGTCACGCCGGAGTTGCGCCGCTGCTTTACCGAGCAGATCGAGAGCATCACATGGGCGGACAAATTAGCGCCGCAGACGATGAACCTTGCCGCCGGGCAGCGGGTACAGGAAATTGAAGTGTTCCGCATCCGGTTGGCGGGCGACACGCTGGACGGCAAGGTGACCGAGCTGATGGACAAGCAAATACCGTACCATATTCTGTTTGTGCTGACGCGCCCCAACGGGATGCTTCGCTTGCTGATGAACTACAAGGAAGCCGCGCCCGGGGGCGACTTTACCCTGCGGCAGCGCTGCGCCACCGGCTGGCTTGCGCCCGACACCGTCTGCCTGCCCTTGCTGGCGGCGGATATGGACGCCCTGTACGAGGGCTTTGTGCGGTATATCGCCGGGGACAGCCTGCAAAGCGCCGCCGGGGAGGATCTGGCACAAAGCGTGCAGCGCACCGAGATGATGAACAAATTGCAGCGGCAGATCGACCAGCTGACGGCAAAAATGAAACGCGAAAAGCAGCTGCCCCGCCAGCTGGAGCTGCGGCGGCAAATCAAAAAATTACAACAGGAGATCGAGCAATGGACAAAGTAAAAATGACGACCCCTGACGGTGTGACCGAAAATATTGAAAAGCTGGGGGCGCTGTTTCCTGCCGCCGTGACTGAGATGCGCGGCGAGGACGGCACCCTGCGCAAGGGCATTGATTTTGAAAAGCTGCGCCAGCTGTTGAGCCGCGATATTGTGGAAGGCGGCGAGCGGTATGAGTTCAGCTGGGTGGGCAAAAAGGCAGCGATGGCGGAAGCCGCCCGCCCCACCACCGAAACGCTGCGCCCGGTCAAAGCCGACAGCCGCAACTGGGACACCACCGAGAACCTGTACATTGAGGGCGACAATCTGGCAGCGCTGAAAATTTTGCAGGAGAGCTATCTCGGCAAGGTGAAGATGATTTACATTGACCCGCCGTACAATACGGGGAATGATTTTATCTATGCCGATGATTTTATGCGCACGCAGGATGAAGAAAATGAACAGATGGGGATGTTTGACGAGGAAGAAAACCGGATGTTTAGGAACTCAAATAATAGGGGTAGGTTTCACTCTGACTGGTGTTCGATGATATATTCTCGCTTACTATTGGTGCGAAATTTGCTAGCTGAAGATGGGGTTATCTTTATTAGCATTGGCGAGGAGGAAGTTAGTACGCTAAAAGAAATCTGTAACGATGTCTTTGGCGAACAAAATTTTCGCAATGCAATTTCTGTTAGAAGATTTGACAAGAATTTAAGCCTTCAATTCGTTGACCAAGGTCTTCCCTCGATGAGCGTCGGATACGAGTATATTCTAATGTACTCAAAGTCAATTGATACTAAATTCAATCCTGTTTATCGAAAAGCTGACAATGACCGCGCATCTTTGGGATATTGGAAAGGTTTTTGGAATAATGCTGATCGCCCTACCATGAGGTATCCTATACTAGGCATTACACCATCTGATGGGCAGTGGAAATGGAAGCAAGAGCTTGCTGAAGAAGCAGTAAAAAACTATCAAATATATCTTGAAAAATACTCGAAAACAATGTCCCTAGAGGAATATTGGCACACTTCTGGTGAGTCGAAAAAATTTATACGTCGTAATCCAAAAGGCACAGGTAAAAACCAAGGCATAGAACATTGGGTTGCGCCTTCTGATAAGATTCTTCGTAATTCAAACTGGTGTGATATGCTTGCGTCTAAGAAGCCGGCTTTTGGAGTTGCTTTTGATAGTCCAAAGAATCCAGATATTATTATGGAACTTATCAGATTATCAAATACTGGTTCTAACGGGCTTATCCTCGACTTCTTCTCCGGCTCTGCCACCACCGCCCACGCTGTCATGCAGCTGAACGCCGAGGACGGCGGGCATCGCAAATTCATTATGGTGCAGCTGCCCGAACCCTGCGATGAAAAATCCGAAGCGTACAAGGCGGGCTACAAAAATATCTGCGAAATCGGCAAAGAGCGCATCCGCCGCGCGGGCGATAAAATCAAAGCCGAGCATCCCGATGCCGACCTCGACATCGGTTTCCGCGTGTTCCGCGTCGATTCCTCCAATATGCGGGACGTTTTCTATAAGCCGGAGGAATTCACCCAGACCATGCTGGGCGAAACCGTCAGCAACATCAAGCCCGACCGCACCGACCTTGACCTGCTGTACGCCTGCCTGCTGGACTGCGGCGTGCCTATCCACCTGCCCCACACCACAACCACCGTGGACGGCTGCACGATCCACAACGTGGATAACGGCGCCCTGATGGCTTGCTTTGACGAGCATATCCCCCACAGCGTCATCCGCGCTATGGCTGCCGAGACACCGCTGCAGGTCATCTTCCGCGACAGCGCCTTTGCCGCCGATGCGGACAAAATCAATGTGACCGAGATTTTCAAGAACCTCTCCCCCGATACAAAGGTCAGGGTGATATGATGAAGCTGCAATTCAAATACCAGCCGTTTCAGGCACAGGCGGCGGATGCCGTATGCGATGTGTTTGCCGGGCAGCCCTTTTGCACCACGACCTACCGCATCGACCTTGGCGATACCGCCAACCTGCAGCAGTCCTTTGACTTGACCGAGGTGGGCTTTCGCAACCAACCCCTTGTACCCGCGCTAACCCGCGCGCGCCTGCTGCAAAATGTAAAAGCCGTGCAGCGCCGCAACGGGCTGGCCCCCTCGGACGCGCTGACCGGGCCGGGCATCAACCTTTCTATTGAGATGGAAACCGGCACCGGCAAGACCTATACCTACGTCAAAACCATGTATGAGCTGAACAAGCGCTACGGTTGGAGCAAGTTTATCGTTGTGGTGCCGTCGGTTGCCATACGCGAGGGCGTGTACAAGTCCCTGCAAACCACACAGGAGCATTTTGCCGCCGAGTACGGCAAAAAGATACGCTTTTTCACCTACACCTCGGACGATCTGCCGGAGGTTGACCGTTTTGCGTCCGACAGTGCCATCAACGTGATGATCATCAATATGCAGGCGTTCAACTCCGGCAAAAACCAGCGCATTATTGACAAAGCGCTGGATTCCTTCCGCAGCCGCCGACCGATTGACATCATTGCCAAAACCAACCCTATCCTGATTATTGACGAGCCGCAAAGCGTTGAGGGCAAGCAAACGAAGGAGAGCCTGAAAAAGTTCAACCCGCTGTTCACGCTGCGCTACTCCGCCACCCACCGCGAAGCCTATGATATGATCTACCGTCTGGACGCGATGGATGCCTACAACCAGCACCTTGTCAAGCGCATTGCCGCGCTGGGCGTTACGCTGACCGGCTCCACCGCCACCAACGGCTATGTGTATGTAGAGGGCATTGACCTGTACAAAAACAAAGCCCCCACCGTACGGCTGGGGTTTGAGGTCAAGGGCGCGGCAGGCACCCGCACCGTGGTCAAAAAAGTGCAGGGCGGCGACGATTTGTTTGCGCTGTCCGGCGGCTTGCAGGAATACGCCGACCGCTTTGTCATTTTGCAGGACGGTATTGACGGGCGGGATAACTCGGTCACCTTTTTGAACGGACTGAAGCTTTACGCCGGGCAGATACACGGCAACACCCAGATGGTGGAATTGCAGCGCCGCGTACAGATACGCGAAACCATACGCACCCACCTGCAGCGCGAACGCGAGCTGTACCCCCGCGGCATCAAGGTGCTGAGCCTGTTTTTTATCGACAAGGTGGACAAGTACCGCGTCTACGATACCGACACCGACGACGGACGCAACGGCGAATACGCCAAAATGTTTGAGGAGGAATACACCGCACTGGTAAGTGAAATGCAGCGTGAGCTGGGCGATGACGCCTATTGGGCGTACCTGAACCGTATGGACGCCCACAGCAGCCATCAGGGGTATTTTTCCATCGACAAGAAAAAGGGCAAAAAAGCCCGCTTTGTGGAGGGCAAGGTTGACCGCAAGACCCAAACCAGCGACGACACCGACGCCTACGACCTGATTATGCGCGACAAGGAACGACTGCTGAGCCTGGACGAGCCGGTGCGGTTTATCTTTTCGCACTCTGCCCTGCGCGAGGGCTGGGATAACCCGAATGTGTTCCAGATCTGCACGCTGAAAACGCAGAGAGAATCGGAAATCCGCAGCCGTCAGGAAATCGGGCGCGGTCTGCGCCTGTGCGTCAACCAGAACGGCGAGCGCATGGACGAAAGCGTGTTGGGCAGCGAGGTGCAGGAGCTGAACAAGCTGACGCTGATCACCGATATGGCGTTCGGCAAATTTGCCACCGCCCTGCAGGAGGGGCTGGCCGAGTCGATGTCCACACGCCCGCGCGCCGTGGATGCAGGGTTGTTTGCGGGGCAGATCCTGACCGATGCCAACGGCGCACAGGTAACAATCACGCCGGCACTTGCCACGGCGATTTATGAGGATTTGGTGCAGCAGGGCTATGTACACCGCGGCGCACTGACTGATAAATACTACGCCGCCAAGGACGCCGGCACCGTACAGGTGGCAGAGGAAGTACAGGGCTGCGAGGGCGCTGTGATGCAGGTTTTGAGCAGCATCTACGACCCCCGCGCCCTGCGCCCGGAGAACGCCCACGACAACAATGTGCAAGCCAAAGTGGACGAGCAGAAGCTGCATGACCGCGAATTTGCCAAGCTGTGGCAGCGCATCAACCGCAAAACCTTTTACACCGTTTCCTTTGACACGCGGGAGCTGATTGACCGTTCGGTGCGGGAGCTGGACGCCCATCTGAATATTTCTAAGGTGTATGTCAAAACCGAATACGGCGAGCAGACCGCCAGGCTGACCTCCCGCGAGCAGCTGGAGCATGGGCAGGCGTTTGTCAAAAGACACAACGATCAGGACGCTGCTGACCGCGTGGCACTGGGCAATGTGCGCTACGACCTTGTGGGCAAGCTGGTGGAGGAAACCGGCTTGACCCGCGCCACGATTGCCTCCATTTTGCAGGGCATTGCCCCGCTTGTGTTTGCCCAATATAAGCTGAACCCGGAGGACTTTATCATCAAGGCGGGAAAAATCATCAACAACCAAAAGGCGGATATGATCATTGAGCATATCACCTACAACAGGCTGGAGGAATCGTACAGCGCCGACATCTTTATGCTGGCAAACCTGCACGGCAGACAGGGCGTAAACGCCATGCCCGCTGACCGCAGCCTGTACAATTATGTGATTTACGATTCCGACAACGAGCGCCGCTTTGCCCACGAGCTGGATGTTTGCGACAAAATTGCCGTGTATGTCAAGCTGCCCGGCAGCTTTTTCATCAGCACGCCGGTAGGCAAGTACAACCCGGACTGGGCGATCGCCTTCCACGAGGGAACGGTCAAGCATATCTATTTTATTGCCGAAACCAAAGGCACGACCCTGCTTGACCGCAATGAGCTGCGCGGCGTTGAGGACCTAAAGATCCAATGCGCCAAAGCCCACTTTGCCGCCATCAGCAACGACAGCGTCGTCTACGATGTGGTGGACAGCTACGATAAGCTGATGCAGGTGGTTATGGAATAGGCGGTAAGAAGTTTTGCAAGAAAAATTGCATTTGGTTGCCTTATCGTATATAATTGATGAAAAAGCGAAAGGCGGTTTTGTATATGGCACCAATTACTCGTGAACAGGCATTGGAAAATGCTTTGGCTTCTTCGCGTATCGAGGGGTATGAAGTCACCGAACAGACCCGCGCCGACTGCCGCCGCCTGATGGACGGCAAAGTAGATGCCCGCACCTTGGCTGCCGAAATTCTGGCACGGCGCAGGGCGCAGCGAGGGTAAATGCCATGGCAAACTATGCAGTGAATTCTTTGCAGGATGGGTGCTATCCTGGCACGGCTGTTTTAACAAATCTATTGGGCATTCATAATCAAACGGATTTGGACGCAGTGGAAGGTACGATCGTTCCGGCTAAGGCTGCTTTATGGGAAGAAAAACCTTTAGCAGAAAGTTTCGATTTTGCGCATTACTGTGCGATTCATCGCTTTTTGTTTGAAGATTTATACGAATGGGCTGGCAAGCCGCGCACTGTGGATATTTCAAAGAAAGGCACACAGTTTTGCCCCGCTGCGCAAATTGAAAGCACCGCGAAAGCCATCTTTGCCAGATTAAAAAAGCAGAATTTTCTTGTAGGCTTAGACAGAGCGCACTTCATTTCTGCCATAGTAGACTTTTACGAGCGAACGAATGAGCTTCACCCATTCCGAGAGGGCAACGGCAGAACCCAGCGTGTTTTTCTTTCGCAGCTTGCCCACCATGCGGGATATGTCATTGATTTTGCCTGTGTTGACCCGGATGATTTAATGATTGCCACAATTCAGGCTGCAGGCGGCGTGGATGATTTTTTGATGGTTCTGTTTGATGAGATGGTTGTCTAATGAGTATAGAATTTGGAAAATATACTTTTTCAATGTCAAAACAAGGAAGACGCGTATATGAATATAAATTGGACACAACCAATAACAGTATATGAACTGATTGCAATTGCACTGTCTACAATTGCATTAATCATTCCACTTATAAAATACATTTATAATCATTTTATTAAAAAGCTAAAAGTTGATTTCCTGCCTTCTGGTATGATTACACTATTTCACAACAGGAGCGGATCGTACATTTCCCTTGGAGGTGTCTATGAGGTAAAGAACAAGTCGACAACAATCAAGGAAATTACAGCTAGGGTTATCCGTCAGTCAGATAATGCAACTCTTTCTCTGATATGGTCAACCTTTCCTTCTCCTATTTGTCGCAGAGTTGCAGGAAATTTTGAAACTTCTTTTGAAACTGCACATCCCTTTAAAGTAGAAGCGGATACATTGGCACCTGCATTTGTAGAATTTGTGGATAAATGCGCTAATATGGATGAAGTATCCAATAACATTTTATATCCGGTTGTGTGTGCAACGATGCCAATATTTTCTCAGCCAAATGCAACCTTGCCTATTGTCGATGGCGCGGTACGCGCACTGCCTGAATATGCTTTAGCAAAAATCGCATTAAACGATCATTTCTTTTGGAAGGCCGACGAATATGAAATGGTTATAACAACAATTCATAGTAAAGGTACATTTGATAAGAAATATGTTTTTTCTTTATCAGATGCTGAAAGCTTTCGCCTGAGAAATAATATCGATAGCGTTTTGATTTCTCATGTGGCAAATCACTTTGGGATACCTGTTCAAGTGAACACTGTTACGAAAGACTTTAAAGAAAAGAATTAGCCGTGGAGGATTTTCTACATCGTATTGGCGCTATGGCGCGAGATACGGACGGTAAACTACGCCCCACGGCGGCTCGACAAAATTCGTATCGCCAATCCGGTCGCTTTCTGTATTAATGTGCAGGAGGCTCTTGTCGGTGGCGTATCCGACCCGCGCAACGAATCGCTGATTAAAATGTTCAACCTGATCAATGTCGGTGAGCGCGCAGGCAGCGTTTTACCGAGCATCCGTACCATCTGGCTAAGGCAGGGCTGGCAGGAGCCGGAAATCGTGGAGAGTTTTAATCCGGACCGCACAACGCTGGAGTTGCCGCTTGCCGCCAATAAAGTGGCGGTAAAAAGTGGCGGTAAAGAGGGCGGCATTGCTGAACATCGCAAAGCTGACATTTTACAATACCTGACAGACACACCTGAAGCAGCAGGCTAGGAAATTGCCGAATCAGTCTGGACTACAGCTTTCCCGCACGAAAATGTATTTGGCAGAATTGATTGAACAAGAGGCTGTTGTTGCAGAAGGTGCCGGACGTGCGCGTAAATATCGGCTGAAAAGATAAAGGCCCCTGTAAGAAAATATATTGTAGATTGACCACCAACTGACCACCGGCAGTGATTTTTATTGCCGGTGGTCAGTTTTTATCGTTGGCACATTGTTTTATATTGCTTGTGATAGGT
>ERZ772865.3776-NODE-3776-length-11021-cov-4.310596_pt1 | contig 11021 bp, 10 predicted proteins | sample MGYA00512133_ERZ772865 | MGnify/ENA primary metagenome ERZ772865 (study PRJEB29015, sample SAMEA2737722) | human gut metagenome | biome: human gut; feature: human-associated habitat; material: faeces | place: China | collected 2012 ...
GCGGGGGTCCACGTCAGCCACCTTGAAGCCGGGCGTGACGGGGTAGCCATCCCGCAGCAGACCGCGCAGGATGCCCGCAATGCGGGTCGTCACCGGAGTGCGGATGCCGTCCGGCGTTTCGATTTCCGCGATCGTTTCACCCGCCGACACAATATCTCCAATGGCACACACATTCCGGAAGATACCGGCCTTTTCTGCGTGGATGACACGCTCAGCACCATAGCCGCCGATGACTCCGGGGACGCCCGTGTTGGGGATGGCCGCACCCTCCCGGATGATACGGCCCAGACGGTGGCCGCGCTTGGTCTCCACCACGAGATCGACATCCACACCGGCGGTAAAACCCGGGCCGAGCGCGATGGTCAGCGGAGCCATATCCCGCGTCGTTCCGAGATTTTTCTTTGCAAGGATGGCATCAACGAGCGCGGCAGGCCGCACCTGCGGGATGAGTTCTCCCTTCGGGTCCACCATCACCGGCACGTCGCCGCGCTGCCAGACCACAACGGCCTCATCCAGCGTTTTTACAAGGGCAGCGCGCATTCCCTCCACGACAGCCCCGCCCTCATACACGGCCTCGCTTACCGAGACCTGGCGGCGGATGGCGGCAGGATGCTCTGCCTCGAGCACGAGTACTTTCAATCCCGCCGACCACAGCCGATGGATGGTGCCGGTGGCGAGGTCGCCGCCGCCGCGCACCAGGATGACGTCATCACGCTTCATTGTTTTCTTCCTCCTTGAGCAGCTGCAGGAACACGTTCATCGAGCCGCCGCAGGCAGCCAGCGCCGCATCGTCCTCTTTTGCGCTGGCCGAATACTCTGCCAGCTGGCAGGGTGCTGCCTCGCCTGCCTGCATTTTTGATGCAAGCTGCTGCACACGGTATTCCATAATGCCGCCGCCCACACTGCCCACGGATCTGCCGTCCGGCAGCACCAGCATCTTTGCTCCCACCTCCCGGGGGGTCGAACCGTGGCGGGAAACGATGGTCACAAGGACAGGAGACTTCCCCTGTCCCGTGCAGGCATCCAGCGCATTCAGCAGCTCGGACGGGAAGCCTTCCGTCTGCTGACGGCCATTTTTCACCTCAACGATCTCCGCGAGGATGGATAGTGCAATTTCCTGCGCTGTCTGCGCCTTGATGGCGAGGCCAATGGGAGCGTGGAGTTCTTCGGTCTTTTCCGGGGCAGTTCCGGCCTCGATGAGCTGTCGGCGGACAAGGGCCGACCGGCTTCGGCTGCCCAGCATTCCAACGTAGGCAAATCGTTTCTTGTATATTTCGGTAAGGCATTCCACGTCGAAGGAGTGGGCGCGGGTGGCGACAACAAAGTAGGTCTCCGCACCGCCCTCCACCTGGGTGAGATTTTCGGCATAAGGACCGCAGAGGACCTTTTCTGCCCCGGCGCGGCGAAGGGCGTCAGCGTAATCTGGCCGCTCCTCGAGGCCGGTGACGGGCAGGCCCAGCATGACAGCCAGCCGGACGACGGACTCGGCCACATGGCCTCCGCCGCAGATGACGAGCCGGGGCGCGCCTCCGAATTTCTCGACGAAGATCCGCTTATTTTCCAGAGTCAGGATGCCGCTTGCACCACATCCGGCCAGCACCGGGAGATTCCGGGCCAGCAGCCCCTCCGGTCTTGCGGGCCAGACGGGTACGCCTTCACAAAGAAAAAGCCTCGCTCCGCTTTCCGGCCCTTCCAGTACGGCGGCCAGCGTATGCTGCCCCTGTGTGCTGCGCAAAGCGTCCAAAAACTCACGAATCGACATAGAATTTCTCCATTATGGTTTATTGCTCCACCGGTGTGGCAGCATCGTAGCCCGCATCGTTCAGCTGAGACTGCCACGCCTGCCAGTCCTCGGGCAGCATCCGCCAGCCGAGGCCGCAGCCTGCCGTGATCTCACTGGGCAGCGGGATGAGCCGCCCCGGGATGCCCCGGGCGGCGCACTCTTTCTCCCAGCCCATCGCGCGGGCCGTAGAAGCAAATGAACGATGTATTGTCGTTTTCTGCGCATATCAGCCCTCCTCGGCCAGCTCACAGACCGCCTCGGCGGCTCTGAGCACCTCGGCCTCTGTGTTCTGATGGGAGAAGCTGAACCGCACCATCCCCTGCTCCACGGTGCCGAGGGCTTTGTGGATGAGGGGCGCACAATGAGCGCCCGCCCGGACACAGATGCCGTAGTCCTCCCAGAGGATGTCGGCGGCACGGGCGGCGTCCTCATCCCCGAAGTTCAGGGAGACGATGGGCGCTCGGTCTGTTTCGTCGAAGCTGCCGTAAATTTTCACACCGGGAGCATGGACGATTTTCTCATAGAACAGGCGTGTCAGAGCCGTTTCTTTTTCGTGCAGAGCTTCGACGCCCTGCGAAAGTATCCACTCCACACCTGCCCCGAGGCCCGCGAGGCCGGGAACATTCAGCGTCCCCGCTTCCAGCGCTGTGGGCATCTGAGAGGGATGTGTTTCATCAAAACTGTGGATACCGCTGCCACCCACCACAAGAGGGGCCATGGTCAGCCCGGGGCGGACATACAGCCCGCCGGTCCCCTGCGGACCCAGCAGCGCCTTGTGTCCGGTGAAACAGAGAACATCCACCCCCAGCGCCTGCACGTTGACAGGCCGTGCGCCCGCAGTCTGGGCCGCGTCCACGACCAGCGTAAGACCGTGCTTTTTTGCAAAAGCGGAGACGAACGCAAGGTCCGTAAGATTGCCTGTGACGTTGGAAGCATGCGTCACCACGACAAGACGGGTATTGGGGCGGAGAAATTTTTCGAACTGCTCATACCGCAGCCGCCCGGTGTCGTCCACCTCCACAAAACTCACTTCTGCCCCCTGCTCCCGCAGGCGATAGAGCGGCCGCAGCACCGAGTTGTGCTCGCAGACCGTCGTGATAACATGGTCGCCGGGGCGGACGAGGCCGCAGAGCGCTGTGTTGAGCGCCTGGGTCACGTTGGCCGTGAAAGCAATGCAGTCCGGACCTTCTGCATGGAGAAGTGTTGCAAGTGTCTCACGGGCATGGTAGACGATACGGGCCGCGTGAAGGGTCGGCTCATGCGCCCCGCGGCCCGGATTGCCCGCATGTTCCAGCGCATCCAGCATGGCTTGCCCCACGCAGGGCGGCTTTTGCAGGGTGGTGGCGGCGTTGTCGAGGTAGATCACGGCTTGACCATGTTCCCGGCGTTCAGCATCTTCTCAGCGATAACGTACATATTCGTCACGCCGCCTACGGCCAGCTTCTCGGTCAGGCCGTAGAAGTTCAGGCAGGTGCCGCAGGTGAGGATCTCGACGCCCTCAGCCTCCAGCGCCTTGAGGTCGTCCAGCATGGGCGAACCCTCGCAGGTGAGGTGCGCACCGCCGTTATAGAAGAGGATGGTCTTCGGCAGCTTGTCCTGCTGGGTCAGCGAGAAGATGAAAGCCTTCAGCAGGGTCTTGCCCAGCTCCTCAGCACCCTCGCCCATCTTGTCGGACGCGATGACCACCACCGTATCGGTGCGGGCGTCAGGGGCGCAGGCCGGAGCTTCCTCTTCTTCTGCCGCAGGCTCACCCACGGTGAACAGGACGCGGTATTCCCGCTCGGCCAGCTTTTCGGCGGCAGACCGGCAGCCCTTCTGCTGGGCCATTTTGGTGAGGTTCTGGACGGCGATCTCGTTGTCCACGAGCACTTCGACTTCGCCTGCGCCATTCAGTTCAGCAATCGCTTTCTTTGCCTTCACTACAGGCAGCGGGCAGGCGTCCCCTCTGGCATCAACTGTTAGCATAGTTTTCCCTCTCTATCGTATGTTTTATTCAGGATAGGACACAACTATTTCGGTGTCCTGCTTCTCTGTGATCTCTCCCACGATTTGTGCGGGGAGGCCGGCTTTTTGCAGCTCGTCCCGGAGGCTTTCAGCCTCTTCCAGAGCCACGGCAAGCAGCAGTCCGCCCGAGGTCTGGGGGTCGAACAAAATTTCCTGCATGGCAAACGGCACATTTTCGAACCGGACGAAAGGCCCGGTGTGGTTGCGGTTGCGCTGACCGGCGGCGGTATAAAGGCAGTCGTCAGCGGCCTGCCACGCACCCGGCAGGACCGGCACAGCGCTGCCGTCGATGCGGCAGGACAGCCGCCCTCCCATCATCTCGTGGAGGTGGCCGAGGAAGCTGAACCCGGTCACATCCGTTGCCGCGTGAACATCATAGCTTCGGCTTATCTCGGCGGCAGACTTGTTCAGGGTCGTCATGGAGGCCACTGCAGCATCCATGGCGCCGGGGGCAGCTTCGCCCACGCGGTTGGCCGTGCAGATGAGGCCCACACCCAGCGCCTTGGTGAGGATGAGCTTGTCGCCGGGCTTTCCCGTATCATTGGCCGTGAGGCGGCGGGGGTCCACGAGACCGGTGACGGACAGGCCGTACTTCACGCCGGTGTCGGCGATGGAGTGGCCTCCCGCAAGGATGCCCCCCGCCTCGGCCACTTTTTCGGCGCCGCCGTGCAGGATCTCACCAAGGATGTTCAGATCCATGCTCTCAGGGAAGCAGACGAGGTTCAGTGCAGTCTTCACCTCGCCGCCCATAGCGTAAACATCACTGAGGGCATTTGCCGCCGCGATCTGGCCGAAGGTGTAGGGGTCGTCCACCATCGGCGGAAAGAAGTCCACCGTCTGCACCAGCGCGATGTCGTCGGTGATGCGGTAGACAGCAGCATCGTCCCGGCTGTTGTAGCCCACGAGAAGGTCGGGGTCTTTCTCACCCCGGGGCAGCTTTTCCAGAATATGGCTTAGCACTCCCGCGCCGAGCTTGGCGGTACAGCCGCCGCCCGTGCAGAAGACGATTTTGTCCTCTTTTGCCATCAGGCTCTCTCCCCTTCCTCGAAGTGTGTCAAATATCCTGTTACATCGTAATTTTCTTTCAGGATGGCAAGTGTCTGTTCCCCTGCTGCACGGCGGGCCTCGTCGTCAGCCTGGTTGAGGATAGCGTAGAATTTCCGCGTGCCGACGCTTTTTCTCCCGCCCGCATCATCTGCCAGCAGCTTTGCCAGCAGAGCGGGCGTCAGGGGCGTCTCGGGCGGCACGGCCAGCAGGGTGCAGGCCGCTTCGAGGCGGAAGCAGACATCTTGCAGTGGTTTTCCCACCGCCGACAGCCCGGCTGCCGCCAGCACGATGTCGCTTGACCGCAGGAGCACCGGCTCATGAGCGGCCGGGGCCTTGCAGGGATGGCGCTTCGCGCCGTCAGCCTCAAGCAAAACAGTGTCGGCCTCCGCCATCCAGTCGGCCAGATGGGGCGGCATGGTCAGCTTCCCGCCTTCGGCAGGCACCCCCGCCACGGCGTAAGTACCAGCCTGCCAGAGGGCGTCCCGCGCCGCCTCATCGGGGGCGTAGTTCGCGTCCGGACGCTGGATGTGGGTCGTGGTGGAGACGAGCACCCGCTGTCCCTGCGCCGAATACCAGCGGGCCAGCGCATAGAGCAATGTTGTCTTTCCGCCGCCGCCCACAAGGGAGATAACATGTCCCGTTTCTCCGAGGAATGGCAGATCCTCGAGGCCGGTCATCAGACCGCGCCCTCTTTTTCGGCCACTGCCATTGCGATTTTTTCGGGCGTGATGGGCAGCTCGTAGAAACGGGTGCCGATGGCGTTGTAGATGGCGTCCGAGATGGCGGGAAGCGGCGTGTTGATGACCACTTCGCCGATGGATTTCGCACCAAACGGGCCGTTGGGCTCATAGCTGTTCTCGAACTCGACCCGGACCTTGCCCACGTCCACACGGGTGGGGATCTTATACTGCATGAGCGAATTCTCCATGGGCCAGCCGCGCTGGTCGTAGGTGACGTTCTCGGTGAGGGTCATGCCGATGCCCTGCAAAATGCCGCCCTCGGCCTGCACCCGGGTGAGGTTCGGGTTGATGGGGGTGCCACAGTCCACGCAGGCGTCAAATTCCAGCAGCTTTACTTCGCCGGTCTCGGTGTCCACCTCCACCTCGGCAGCGCCCACCATGTAGGGCGGAGGCGACAGAGGCGACATGTGGGTCTCGGTGACTTCCAGCGGGATGTCGTGGCCGAACATGGAAGCCGTGGCAATATCACCCAGCGAGACAGATTTAGACGGGTCAGCCGAGATAAATACTGTTTTACCGTCAAATTCCACGTCATTTTCGCTGCAATCCAGCAGCTGTGCGCCCAGCTTGCAGATCTGGCTCCGCAGCTTCAGCGCGCACTTCTCGACGGCTTTTCCGGTGATGTAGGTGGTGCTGGACGCGTAGGAGCCGGAATCGTAGGGCGAGGAGTCAGTGTCCGCACCGAAGACCGTGATATTGTCGAGGTCACATTCCATCACCTCGGCAGCAATTTGGGCCAGCGTGGTGTCGCAGCCGGTACCCATATCAGCGGCACCGATGAGCAGGGTGTAGAAACCCTCGTCGTTGACTTTCAGGGTCGCGCTGCCCACGTCCATGCCCGAGATGCCGGAACCCTGCATCGCCATGCCCATGCCGACGGCACGGATCTTCCCGTTGCCCATGTCGCGGCGGGGGTACTTTTCGTCCCAGTTTATCATCTCGTGGACCTTTGCAAGGCACCGGTCGAGGGTACAGCTGGTGTTCACCGCGCCGTAGTAGGCGGGCATGACGTCACCCTCGTGGACGATGTTCATTTCCCTGATCTTGAAGGGGTCCATATGGAGCTTCGCGGCCAGCTCGTTGACGGCGGATTCCACCGCAAACAGGCCCTGGGTCGCGCCGTAGCCGCGGTATGCGCCCGCCGACATATGGTTGGTATAGACCACATCATAGGTAAAGCGGAAAGCCTCAGCGTTGCTATAGAGCGGGATGGATTTATGTCCCGAAAGGCCCACCGTCGTGGGGCCGTGCTCGCCATAAGCGCCGGTGTTGGAGAGGGTGTAGAGGTCGAGGCCCCGGATGCGGCCATCCTTGTTGGCGCCGAGGCGAAGATGGATCTCCATCTCATGGCGGGGCGTGGAGGCGATCTGGCTCTCCTCCCGGGTGAAGATGAGCTTCGAAGGCTTTTTGGTCTTCCAGGTCACGAAGGCCGGGTAGACCTCGCAGACAGCCGTCTGCTTCGCGCCGAAGCCGCCGCCGATGCGGGGCTTCGTCACACGCACCATGGATTTCGGGATGTGAAGCGCGTTTGCAATGATGCGGCGGGCGTGGAAGACGATTTGAGTCGAGCTCAGGACGTTCAGCCGGCCATAGAGGTCGATGCTGCAATAGGTGCGGAAGGTCTCCATCATGGCCTGCTGGCAGGCTTTGGTATGGTAGACATGGTCGATGACCACATCGCAGTCGGCCAGCACGGCGTCGATGTCGCCGCTGCCGCACTCGTCGTGGGCGCAGAGGTTGCGCTTATTATCGCCCCCCACAGGGCAGAGGCTCTCCCAGTTGTCTTCCGGATGGACGAGGATGGGGTTATCCTTTGCGGTGTGGTAGTCCAGCACAGGTTCCAGCACCTCATACTCGACCTTTATCATTTTCAGCGCCTTATCGACGCATTTATCGTCTTTGCCTGCCACGATGGCCACCACGTCGCCCACAAAGCGGACGTGGCGGTCAATGAGAAGGCGGTCATAGGGGCTGGCCTCGGGGTAAGTCTGACCGGCCTGGGTGTAACGGCGGGCATCCTGCGGCACGTCCTCCCAGGTAAAGATGGCCTCAATGCCCGGCACCTTCTCCGCCACAGCGGTGTTGATGCTCTTCACGATGGCGTTGGCGTGGGGAGAGCGCAGGAGCTTCACGATGAGGCAGTCGGCGGGGACGAGGTCGTCCATATAGACGGGCTGACCCGTCACCAGCTGCATGGCATCCTTCTTGCGGAAGGGTTTGTTGACTGTGTTCATTCTGCCGCCTCCTTTTTCGCCTTTTTCCACGCGAGGAAGTTCTGGATGCCCCGCAGCTGACCCTCATAACCAGAGCAGCGGCAGAGATTGCCGGAAAGATACTCTTTTATTTCCTCGTCGGTGGGGTACTCCTTTTCCCGGAAGAGGGCGAGGGCGTTCATGATGAAGCCCGGGTTGCAGAAGCCGCACTGTTCTGCGCCCTGATCCGCGATGAAAGCCCCAAACTCGGCGGCTTCGTCCTGCAGACCCTCCAGCGTGGTCACTTTATGGCCATCCGCGCGGGCCGCGAGAACGGAGCAGGACAGCACCGGCTTGTCGTCGAGGAAGACCGTGCAGAGGCCGCAGTTGGAGGTCTCACAGCCCCGCTTGACGCTCAGACAGCCGTGGCTGCGCACGAAGTCGATGAGCAGAGTGTCGGGGGCCACGTCGGCGGTAAGCTTTTTATCGTTCAATGTAAGTGTTATCTGCATGGTGTCCTCCTCAGCCTTCCAGACGACAGACGGCGCGTTTCGTCAGCACGCCGGCCAGATGGCGGCGGTATTCGGCGCCGCCGCGAAGATTGCTTTCGGTCTTGATGTCGGCCTTTACCTCGGCGGCAAAGCGGGCAGCAAATTCCTCGGCGGTCTCCCCCGCCTCAGGCGCTGCGGTGTAGAGCACAGCCTTGCCCGGACGCGCACCGATGGCGGCGCGGATGCTGCCGTCCGCCAATTTTGCGGCAGCGCAGGTCAGCACCGGGAAGTCCGTCTGGCTGTTGCGCACCGACTGGTAGACAAAGCGGGCGTTTTCCTTCGGCACGAGGACACGCACGAGGATGTCCCGGTCGTAGGGGCGCTGGGCGTACTCAGCAAGCGGCACGACGCCGCCCTTATAAAGCTCTACGGAAGCGTTCAGCGCGAGGAGCATGGTGAGCACGTCGGAGAAACCGAAGCGGCTGTAAATGCTGCCGCCCACGGTGGCGAGGTTGCGCAGCTGGACGCCCACGATGTGGCGCACCGACTCCCGCACGGCACCGTCCGTATAGGCGGCGAGGCCGGGGTGCAGCTCGAGCTGGCGCAGCGTCACCATCGCTCCAATGGAAAAGCCCTCGTCCGTCTCCTCGATGGTGTCGAGGCCGAGGCCCGACAGGTCGATGGCCGTGCCGACATTGATATTCTCCATCTTGAGCCATATCATGCCGCCGAGGACACGGTTGGGGCGCTTCTGGTTGAGCTGCCAAGCCTCCTCGAGGCTTTCAGCCCGCTTGTATTCCCGAATGGTCATCATATGCAGTATCCTCTCTTTTTCCTGTGACCTTTTTCTTTTATTTTATCACAAAATCCGCTATAATACTACCGTCAGAAAGCATCAATTCGGCAACGAACAACAACGGAAATTTCGGGAGGTCTGCGGGATGGAGTACACAGAAAACACGGCGGTGGGCTGCGTCATCATGGCGTCGGGGTGGGCGGTGCGGTTCGGCTCCAATAAGCTGCTGGCCGACTTCGGCGGTGCGCCCCTCATCGTCCGGGCGCTGGACGCAGCAGAGACGCCCGCCCTCGCGGCCCGGGTGGTGGTGACCCGCTCGCCGGAAGTGGCCGCGATTGCCCGGGAGGCAGACGTGAAAGCCATCCTTCACAGCCTGCCGGGCCGGAACGACACGGTGCGGCTCGGCCTCGAAGCGCTGCTTTCGGAGCTACCCGGCCTTGCGGGGTGCATCTTCCTGCCCGGGGACCAGCCGCTCTTGCGGAAAGAAAGCCTCGAGGCGATGGCGCGCGATTTCTCAGCGCTGGACGAAAAAGAACGGGCCATCCTCCGGCTGGGCTTTCGTGCCGAGGACGGCACGGAGCGGCTGGGAAGTCCCGTTTTGTTCGGAAGCAGTTATTTCGGCGCTCTGTGTTCCCTGCCCGAGGGCAAGGGCGGCGGCGTGGTCATCCGCCGGCATCCGGAGTCTGTGCGGGCGGTATATGCGGCACGGCAGGAAGAGCTGGAAGATGCAGATACCGTAGAAGAGCTGGAGCGACTGCGAAGACTTTTGTAAATACTTTACCACAAAAAAGCCGCCCCGGCAGCAGCTGCAAACTGCACGCCGGGGCGGCGTATTACAATGACTGGAGTACCCTTGCTCAGACTTCCGTGTTGAAGTAGCGCTTCAGCAGGCCCTCGAAGCCGCGGCCATGACGGGCCTCATCCTTTGCCATCTCATGGACGGTGTCGTGGATAGCGTCGAGGTTCAGAGCCTTAGCCTTCTTGGCCAAGTCCATCTTGCCGGAGCAGGCGCCGCACTCGGCCTCTGCACGCATCATCAGGTTCTTCTTGGTGCTGTTGGTGACGACCTCGCCCAGCAGCTCGGCGAAACGGGAAGCATGGTCTGCCTCCTCGTAGGCATAGCGCTTGTAAGCCTCAGCGATCTCGGGGTAGCCCTCACGCTCGGCCACGCGGGCCATTGCCAGATACATACCGACCTCACTGCACTCGCCCTCGAAGTTGGCGCGCAGACCATCGACGATCTCCTGAGGAACGCCCTCAGCCTTGCCGATGCCCACAACGTGCTCGGTGACGTAGGTGTTGCCGGTCTTCTCGACGAATGCGGAAGCGGGAGCCTTGCAGACGGGGCACTGCTCGGGGATGGTGCCTTCAGCGATGTAGCCACAGACGGTGCAAACGTACTTCTTCATAAGATTTATCCTCCATTTGGTTTGTTCTTTTTTAGGGGTCTGCTCTGGTACAGCAGACCTTGTTTGTGACTCTATTATAGCGAATGATTCCTAGTTAGTCAAGGCTTATTTTAAGAATTATTCTCATTTATTTTGAAGTCTCGCACATTGCCCAAAGAACATTTCAAAAAGCTGTCACTTCTGCCGAAGAAGGGGCTTCCCTGTCGAGGTCAGACCTGCAGATTGCCGCTGGAAGGAGCATCGGCACCATCGGCAGCGTCGAACTCGTAATCGTTGCCGGGGAGGATGGCGTTGAGCAGGATGCCCACGATAGCAGCGATGGCCAGACCGGACAGGTTGATGGACACACCGGCGACCGCGAAGGTCAGGCCGCCCACCGAGTTGAAGCCCAGAGCAGACACCAGAATGACAGCGGCGATGATGAGGTTGCGGCTGTTGGTGAAGTCCACCCGGTTCTCGACCACGTTGCGGACACCGATGGCGGAGATCATGCCGTAGAGCACGAAGCTGATACCGCCGATGATGCCGGTGGGGATGGTGTTGATGACGGCCTCAAACT
>ERZ772865.3779-NODE-3779-length-11001-cov-42.308332_pt1 | contig 11001 bp, 10 predicted proteins | sample MGYA00512133_ERZ772865 | MGnify/ENA primary metagenome ERZ772865 (study PRJEB29015, sample SAMEA2737722) | human gut metagenome | biome: human gut; feature: human-associated habitat; material: faeces | place: China | collected 2012 ...
TACCTTCTGGCAGGAAGCAGCCTGCTCACGGGCAGAACCGTCTCCGGGCTTCACTGCGAAAATAGTGGAACCGAATCCGGTGTTCTCACGACTTGCATCGGGATACTGTTTCTTTACTTCACCCATAACATCCTTCAGTACTGGAACTGCCTGACAGGGATGTCCGCCGTTCATACGCTCTTTCTCTGCCTTCTGGATCTCCTTGGCACGTCCTACATACTGCGGATCCTTACGGCTTAAAGTGAACTCTGCCAGTCCCAGAGGATTGGAGCGGTAGGAAGAGGTCTCACCGGAGGGAATCAGCTCATCGGTAGTGGTTACGGGATCGTGGATCTCGGATACTACCTGCAGTACCAGATTCTCAGGCAGAGCCCCCATAGCGGGCCAGTCCTTGATATTGGGGCCGAACTGGATCTCTACGCTCTCGTCTGCCACACCGTGGGAATCGAAGACACGGTTCTTGTAAATATTGCTATCGAAATGATATTTGTATTTTCCGAAATCTCCATCGAAGTCCGTTGCGGGAGTCAGCACACCCTTGTTGGCTGCAGTGGCTGCGATGGAACGGGCATCCATCAGAGCTACGGAAGCGATCTGGCCGTTCTGCAGCTTGGAGCCTTCACGGTTCGGGAAATTTCTGGTAGAGTGACGGATACTGAATGCGTTATTGGCAGGCGTATCACCGGCACCGAAACAGGGACCACAGAACGCAGTCTTCATGACTGCACCGGTCTCTAAGATGGTAGCCGCACAGCCGTTGCGGATCAGCTCCATGTATACGGGCATGGATGCGGGATATACGCTTAAAGTAAACTCATCCGCACCGATGTATCTGCCCTTCAGGATGTCGGCAGCCGCACAGATATTCTCGAATCCGCCGCCGGCACAGCCTGCGATAATACCCTGATCTACAATGAACTTGCCGTTCTTTACTTTATTTTTCAGAGTGAAGTCTACCGCACCGTCCAGACTTACTTTCGCACGCTTTTCCGTCTCATCCAGAATATCCATCAGGTTCGCATTCAGCTCTTCGATGGTGTAAGTATTGCTGGGATGGAACGGCATGGCAATCATAGGACGGATCTTGTCCAGATCCACCTCGATCAATCCATCATAGTATGCCACCTGGCCGGGATTCAGTTCCTTATAGTCTTCGGTACGTCCGTGGATCTCATAGAACTCACGGATCTGGTCATCGGTCTTCCAGATGGAGGACAGACAGGTGGTCTCTGTGGTCATTACGTCAATGCCGATACGGAAATCAGCACTCAGGGAAGCCACGCCGGGACCTACGAATTCCATTACTTTATTTTTTACATAGCCGTTCTTGAATACTGCGCCAATGATAGCCAGTGCCACGTCCTGAGGACCTACACCCTTCACGGGAGCACCCTTTAAGTATACGGCTACCACGCCGGGCATGTTGATATCATAGGTCTGGTTCAACAGCTGTTTTACCAGCTCGGGACCACCCTCGCCCATAGCCATGGTACCCAGTGCACCGTAACGGGTATGGGAATCGGAACCCAGGATCATCTTGCCACCGCCGGCTAACATCTCTCTGGCAAACTGATGGATAACTGCCTGATGAGGGGGTACATAGACTCCGCCGTATTTTTTCGCACAGGTCAGACCAAACATGTGGTCATCCTCGTTGATGGTGCCGCCTACGGCACACAGAGAGTTATGACAGTTAGTCAGTACATAGGGCATGGGGAACTTCTGCAGTCCGGATGCTCTCGCGGTCTGGATAATACCTACAAAGGTAATGTCATGGCTGGTAAGCTTGTCAAAACGGATCTTCAGCTTGTCCATATTGCCGGAGGTATTATGCTCCTGCAGGATACCATATGCCATGGTGTTTTTCGCTGCTTCTTCTTTGGAGATCGTAATGCCGGTCTTCGCCTGTATCTGACTGGCTGCTTCCGGGGTATCCGCTACGATGTCCGTACCGTTTACCAGGTAAGCGCCGCCCTGTGTTAACTGAATCATGCTCGTCCTCCTGTTATTCCACTTCTTATGCGTAATGTGCATCTAAATGTGCACTCCTTTCATTATACTGGATTGTTTTCTCAGATGCAATGATCTTATAGGATGTTTTTGCCACTGTACCACGCTAAATTTTATTTTTCTCCGGGAACCATTCCTCTTTTGTTCCGGTGTTGCTATAATATCCTCAGAAATTATGCCATTTTCCGAAAATCTATACGAAAACGACAGTTGTCGGCCGAATTCCGGCGGCAGCGGAAAGGAACCTTATGAATGTAGTAATAGCTATCGATTCCTTCAAGGGAAGTATGACCTCCATGCAGGCGGGTTTGAGCGCCGCCACGGGGATCAAACGCGTTTATAAAGATGCACATATTACCGTCCGTCCTCTGGCGGACGGCGGGGAGGGCACCGTCGATGCTCTGGTAAACGGCTGTGACGGCCGTATGACACAGGTGCAGGTCACAGGCCCTTCCGGCCACCCCGTTGTCTGTCCTTACGGCATTGTCGACGAGACCCATACCGCAATCATTGAAATGTCCGGTGCCGCCGGGATTACCCAGGTCAGCGGAGAGGAAAAGAATCCTCTGAACACCACCACTTACGGTGTAGGCGAAGTCATCAAAGATGCGATCCAGAACGGCTGCCGGCATTTTATTGTCGGTATCGGTGGCAGTGCCACCAATGACGGCGGTGTCGGAATGCTGCAGGCACTTGGCTTTGGCTTTCTGGATAAAAACGGAAATCAGATCCGCTTCGGAGCCAAAGGACTGGAGGATCTGGAATCCATCACTACGGATCATGTGCTTCCCGAACTCAAGGAATGTACTTTCCGCATAGCCTGCGATGTCTCCAACCCGCTCTGCGGAGAGCAGGGATGTTCCGCCATCTACGGACCGCAAAAGGGCGCTACTTCCACTATGATCCTGCAGATGGACAAATGGCTGGCTTATTATGCCGCTCTGGCCAGAGAACAGTTTCCTCATGCCGATGCCAAATATCCCGGTGCCGGTGCTGCCGGCGGTATGGGATTTGCTTTTCTTACCTTCTGCAATGCCACACTGGAATCCGGTATTAAGATCATTCTGGAAGAAACCCATCTGGAAAAATATATCCGGGATGCAGATGTCGTGATCACCGGGGAAGGCCGCCTTGACGGTCAGACGGTTATGGGAAAAGCTCCCATCGGTGTTGCCAAGATTGCCAAAAAATATGAAAAACCGGTACTTGCTTTTTCCGGCTGCGTGGCCAAAGAGGCCGTTGCCTGCAACGCAGAGGGCATTGATGCCTTTTTCCCGATTCTGCGGAACGTGGTATCCCTGGATGAAGCTATGCATACCGACAATGCCATGACCAATATGGCAGATACCGCAGAGCAGGTATTCCGGACCATACAGACATTTTCCTCCGTCTGCAAATAATGCACTTTACAGTTTTTCTCTTAATGATAAGCTTATCAACGTAAAAAGTTTCTAAATGTAAAGCGAAGATTTTTCACACTCAAATTTGCTCCTGCACTGTATACTCAAGCATCCCATACCACAGCTTAAAATCTCCGGCTGACATCGTGTCCGCATTGCCCCTGCCTTCTAACACTTTTTAAGAAAATGTCAACAACCAGCTGTAGTATGGGCTGCCACCACTCCGGAAGTTCTGTTTGTATTGAAAATGCCGTTTTTTGCTAAAAAAATACAAAAGCAGGAGATTTTGGCCTTTTATAAGAGCTTATTTTCGCTAAAATGGGAAAAATAATAAAATCAGTACAAAAAATGTTTGATTTAGAAGTTTTTTTGTACTGATTTTGCTATTTTGATGCGATTTGCACCAAAGCAATAGAAATGCCTATAGTGTACAGATATTATGAGAAAGCACAAAACGCCCACGTCAGATGGAATGTCCTTCCAAGAATGATTGTCGGAAGGTGGTGATTTTTTCTCGAAAAGCATTGAAAGACAGGATGGAATGAACAGGATGTTTGCGGCAGGCTCCCTTGCATGACAGCCCTACGCTACGAACCATGCAAAAATAGAGCGAAACAGCATCGCTTGTGCGCAAGCTCCCATCGACGTGTTCCACTCTATTTCTGCATGGCTCGTAGCTATGCTAACTTTCCATTTACTAAACTATAGATTATTCTTCGTATCCGTTGGGATTGTTCTTCTGCCATCTCCAGGAATCTTCGCACATCTCTTTGATGCCGTTCTCAGCCTTCCAGCCAAGTTCCTTCTCTGCCAGAGAAGCATCGGAATAGCAGGTGGCGATATCGCCTGCACGGCGGGGTTTGATCACGTAAGGAATCTTCACGCCGGTAGCTGCTTCGAAGTTCTTCACGATGTCCAGAACACTGTAGCCCACACCAGTTCCCAGATTGTAGATCTTCAGTCCTGCATTCTCCTCAATCTTCTTCAGAGCCTTTACGTGGCCCTTTGCCAGATCAACGACATGGATGTAGTCACGTACACCGGTTCCGTCGGGGGTATCGTAATCATCACCGAAGACACCCAGCTCTTTCAGCTTGCCGACTGCTACCTGTGTGATATAAGGCATCAGGTTGTTAGGGATACCGTTGGGATTCTCGCCAATGGTACCGCTCTTGTGAGCTCCGATAGGGTTGAAGTAACGAAGCAGGATCACATTCCATTCGGGATCTGCCTTCTGGATATCCGTCAGGATCTGCTCCAGCATAGATTTCGTCCAACCGTAAGGGTTGGTGCACTGTCCCTTGGGGCATTCCTCCGTAATGGGAACAAATGCGGGGTTGCCGTATACGGTAGCGCTGGAAGAGAAGATAATGCTCTTCACACCATGTTTTCTCATGACATCTACCAGAGTCAGGGTACCGGCAATATTGTTCTCATAATATTCCCAGGGCTTCTGTACGGACTCACCGACTGCCTTCAGTCCTGCAAAATGAATGACTGCGTCAATCTGTTCCTTGCTGAAGATCTCTTCCAGAGCCTCACGGTCCAGAATGTCTGCCTTATAGAAAGGAACCTTCTTGCCTGTGATGGCTTCTACTCTGGGGATCACTTTCTCACTTGCATTGCAGAGATTATCCAATACGACTACATCATAGCCTGCCTGCTGTAATTCCACTACGGTATGACTGCCGATGAATCCGGCACCACCTGTTACCAAAATTCTCATACACTCTCTCCTATCCGCCGTGCATAGGACAATACTATTTGTTCACTATGGCGGCTGCACAATCTCTCATCTGTCAGAGCCGGATGAAATTTTTTCTTCGTTTCTTACAGTATCAGATTACTGTAATTCTATCGATTCCTCAATAACCTTATGTTGTGAAAATCTGTCGAAATGTTTACAGCACCACACCATTCTCGGTGAGCAGTTCTCTGGCACTTTCCACAGAGTCCACACCGATCTTGTTCTTGATCGGCGCAAATTCTTTTCTTCTGACTACCTCGAAGGGCAGACAGCTGTCCATCTGGTGGATCATATCCAGTACCAGACTCTCGAATTTGTAGCCGTTGGGAGCCTCCGGCTTCACCGGTTCTCCGTTCTCATCCAGATACGGGATCTTCTTCTCTACGATATGCAGGGGCATCTTCTCTGCCATGATCTTTTCCAGATCCTGTACCTTGAACAGATAATTCAGGATCACACCATAATTATACGCGGGTTCTCCCTTCTCATCCTTAGCATTCATCAGTTCATCGGTCAGTTCATAATATTCTACGATAGAAGGTCTGCCATCCTCTAAGCACATAACGCCTACCTTCTCATCCGGTGCATTCTTGCGGACCACCTTGGAGCCTACCACACAATTTTTCTGAATAGTAGCTCCGATGAAGCAGGGATCTGCGATTCGCTGCAATACATTATCCACGGCAAATACATTGATCCACTCAATGCCTTCTCTGTGTACAATGTCCAGCATGCCATTGTTTTTCATGGAAATGAACCAGCCGCCGTTACCATTGGGGGAAGTGGACAGCTTGCCCTTTTCCTCCAGATAGATCTTACCTTCATAATCGGTAGCCGCAGCCATCTCCTGTTTAAAGAAATGCACATATTCCGCATTATATCCGAAGAAATCATGCTCCTTTAAAAAGGCTATGGTCGCATCGTTGTTCTTATCACTGGTCATTACGAACAGATGGATCCAACTGTCTGCCTGATGTACGACTTCCATCAGATTATTGATCAGGCATTCAAAAATATACAGTTCATGAGTCAGTCCCACATTGTACATTCCCTTGGGATTGTCAGATCCCAGTCTGGTGCCCATACCACCGGCCAGAAGGACCGCTGCTACCTTGCCCTGTCGGATCGCTTCGATACCGGTTGCGGTAAATTCCTCCCTGTTTGCTTCGATTTCGTCTAACTGCATGGCAGCCAACGGTGTGATCACTCCTTTTTTTGCCAGATCTTCTTTATGCTTGCAAGCTTCCAGAATGCTCATATCCGTAGTTTCGATCTGATCCAGAATCCCCTGCTTCTCTTCCTCGTTGAGCTCCCCGTAATACTTCAGAACATGTTCCTGACCATACTTGGCAAGCTTCTCCTTAGCCTGTTCCAGTGTCATACTCATATTCCTACCTCCGTTTTATTTTCTCCGACTATTTTTCTCTGAGCAACAGTCAATTTTCTCTATTATACTTGATATTCCCTACTATTGCAAACCTAACTCCCGGGATCGTTCCCGACCGTAAGTCCTGCCGTTAAGATTCTGTAAACGTGTTGCAAAGATTTTGTAAATATCCCGACAAAATGGTGTTAAGGGTCTGGCAAAACTATTCACCCAGGGGTATCTGTTTACTATAATACGGTATGTGAAGTTTTTAAGGACTTCATCGAATGTTGTACAGAATGACAGAAAGTTGAGGAATTCATTATGAATATTGGAATTTTAATCATTGCAATCGTAGGCGGTGTTACCGGACTTTTATCCACAGCATATCTGGCAGTCAGTTTCCCTGCTGTGCTCCTGTGGAAGCTCTATCGCAGAGTAGTTCACAGAATTCCTCTCACCCAATAGTAATCAGTCAGCTACCAACACTTTCCCTCTAAAAAGGACCCGGAAGCTTTTGCCCGGGTCCCTTGTCGTATGTATGTATTCTATTTTATTCCTGCACCGGGTTCCAATTTTCGTCCATCAAGGTCGCAGTTACTGTAATTCCCTCCGGTGCATTTTCTGCGCAGATCACAAGATAGAACATTCCTTCTTCCGAATCCACGGCATATTCTGACGGATCCTCCGGCAAAAAGACAGAAAATCCCTCCGGGTACTGCTGCATCTCCAGAAATCCCTTTTCCAGCAGTGCAGTTTTGTAGGCTTCTTTTACTGCATCCCGGTCCCCACAGGAGTACACCTTTATTGAAGTAAAAGTTCCATCTTCGCTGTCTGTCTCCGTACAATCTGAAATCACAGCATCGGGATAGATAATATCCTGCTGCACCGCTTTCAGATATTCCGTTGACATCCGGACACTCTGTAAGATCTCAAAAGTATCTTTTCCATCCTCGGAATGCGCCATGAGTACCAGACTCAAAAGCAAAATGAGCAGATAACTTCCCAGTGCTCCCGCCAGTATTTTCGCAAAAGGATTCTCTGGCTGCCCCAGATTTGTATAAGAAGTGATGATCCAGCCAAAATTTCGGTAGTCCACTGCGGTATTACAGTATTCGCAGACTCCGCCGCCCAAAATGTCCACACTGCCTCCGCAGTTGGGGCATTTGTATTCCCGGAGTGCCCTGCTGTGCTGCGTTACCACATCCTGTCTGCCTTCCAGTTCCAGCCGGATCTCCTCATAACGGTTTCGGATCTTCTTTCCTGTATCCAGTGTCAATCGGGTCCTCACTTCCACGCTGATTCTGTAAGACTCTCCCCGTGTCTCAGCCTCCAGAAAACGCACACCGCAAATGCAACAGTCCACCACATTCTGATACCGTGCCACCACCGTATCCAGATCACAGGATGCGAAAAAGCGTACCTGCTCTGCCGTATCCGCCAGATGGATCATTCGCAGTTGGTATTCCAGATTCTGAAGAAAATTACCCGTGGAGAATTCCGGGATTGCGGCCTTTACTTTCGATTCGTCTTGAATTCTCGGCTTTCTGCGAGTCTCCATCACGATCAACATTACAATAAATATAATGAGCATGTAAAACAACGACCGGAAAAATACCGGAGCCAGACCAATTCCCAGCATCATGGCTGCGGCTGCCTTTACCGCATTGTATCCGTTCCTGCCCAACGCCAACAGCAAAAACATAATGCCGCCCGCACAGATAGCCAGTACTGCAAGAGAAATCGCTGTAATTCCCACCACAGCACCGGCTTTCATAAAGTTGGAAATACTTTTCTGTCTTGCGTCCTCCTCCAGAGAAAATCCGGATACCTTTGTTTCAAAATCACTGACGAGAAACTTTGCCCCGCAGGCATCACAACCATCGATATAGCTGGTCAGTTTTCCCTCATGTCCACAGTTAGGGCAGATAACCATATCTCCCTGCACATCCGCTTTCAAAAAGCTTGCCGCTGCAATCTCCGGTGTCTTTAGGAACGCAATCTTTTTTCCCTTGCGGTAATAAGTCCGTCTCATTTTTACCGGCTGGATGCGGCGGCAGCTATAATCATAACCATCCTTCCAGGGACCATCATAGTCCGCCAGTCGTGCCGGTTCCTGCATCTCCATATCCACCGTCAGTTCCCGCTGCTGCAGTCTTTTTCTGCTCAGGCGCAGACTTTGCCAGAAAGGCTGGGTTGTCTGCTCCATCAGGTTCTGTTCCGCTTCCCCGTTGCCCTGATAGAATGCTTTTAATTCCCCGTAGAAGTCTTCTGTCCGTCCCTCGATCTCTTTCCGTGCATCATTCAGAAACTCTGTTGCCATTTCGTTTTTCTCTCCTCATAAGTGATTCTGCTGCGCAAAGGTCATGATATCTTTTGTATCTTATGTCCCAACTGCTTTGTCCCATATAGCTATGTATCCATTATATAAGTTGGTACCCGGTATTTCAAGACACTTTCCCGTATAGAATGATTTGTCTCATCGAATATCTAGTGCTGGTGCAGATACTTCTCTCTGGTAGCCAGTCCGCCGCGGATATGACGCTCGGATTTATTCACATCCAATACCTTCCGCGCCTGCTTTGCCAACGCCGGATTCACCTGGGCCAGCCGCTCTGTCACGTCCTTATGTACCGTGCTCTTACTGATGCCGAAGGCCTTGGCTGTCTGCCGCACCGTGGCGTTGTGGTCGATGATATAGCCCGCTATCCCTATAGCTCGTTCTTCAATATAGTCTTTCAAAGGAAAACCCCTCAGGATACTTTTTTACAGTGTATGAAAGTATCTGAGGGGTTATGATAGGGATTGACGTTACTCCAAAAATTCATGTTTTGATTTATCTTTTTGATTTTTATCATGTTCTAATTCATATAAACGTTTGATCATCACGTCTATGACACAGCCACTGTAACATTCACTACGGCTGCAATTGCTTGGTATATTACAAATCTTGTAATCCCCATTCACCAAAATTCTTCCCTGTTTATCCTTTGACGTAAGTTTTTGCATCCTAATATCCCCTTATTCACCATTATTTTTACACAGTTCTTGACAATTAAACAGCTTCTTGCTACTATCTTAAACAAGAAATGGGTTTTCACCACACTTATTGTTGTGGCTTGGCTTGCTCGTTTCTTTTTTTATTGTCAAAATATCATATAGATATTTTTTTCCGTTTTCAGCATGATTAATAAGTAATCTTGCTCTAAAAACATTATATCTGATCAACACATCGTTCTCATAAACAGGAATTGCAAATCGCACATTCCTTCTCACTATCTAATGTTCCACTCTTTAATACTAACTGTATATGCTTTATAATATCTTCAGATAATTCCTTATCTTCTATAGACAAAATATAATCAAAGCACCTAAAATGATTGACTGTTTCAATGATATCATCAATTTTTTCATATCCGTCGTTTACACCAATAGTTCTTGTTTCATAGATACTTCTGGTCTGGTCTTCCGTCAGTCTGCTTCCTTCCATATGGTTTGAATTGTATGCCATTCTAATCTGCGTCTGATGGTATAGACCACCTTTCAATTTCATTTCCTGTTCTTCTCTCAGTTTAAATAATATAGAATTTTCATCAATCTCTTTTTCATAAGACAAAATAGCGCCAGGCTGACAATCAAAGAATTCACATAACGCATATTATGTAAATATTCGTCCTTTAGTTTTCTAAATATATATTGCAAAGAAAAACTCCCAGATTTTCGCCTGAGAGTGTCCATATTTCACTCTGATTCAATTACCCAAACAACCTTCCTCTTCCGTTTTCCACGAAAGAATATCTTTTTTCGTAAACCAGTGATATAATGCAATTGTAAATAATAACCGGACAGCTTATGTCTGTCACACACTTATGAGGAAAGGTGATACTTATTATGGCAAATGATTACAACAATCTCCCTCCTGAATATCGTCCCATCAGCATGTGGGGATACTTCGGATACGAGATCCTGTTCTCTATCCCTATCGTAGGCTTCATTCTGTTGCTTGTGTTTTCTTTCGGTGGCACGAAAAATGTAAACCTGCGCAACTTTGCAAGATCTTATTTTTGCCTTCTGATCCTAGTTGTGATTTTCGCAATCGTGGTTGCCATCATTGGCGGTGCAGCAGCCAGCGCTGTTGCATATTATTAAGGTTTCCATTGCTTATAGGCAAAATTAGGACATCCTGCACCGACAGAATGTCCTATTTTATTTATATCTCAAATTTTATGCTCCTTGAAATTCAATAATAATGCTTTTGAGGCAAACGCACCAGCACATTAGGAAGTTTTTCTTCACTTTCCGTAACAGTCTCCTATTTTACTGTCCAGATAACCTTCCCGCCAAACCGTTCTATATTGTTACTACCACATGTACCGTGCTCTTACTGATGCCGAAGGCCTTGGCAGTCTGCCGCACCGTGGCGTTGTGGTCGATGATATAGCCCGCTATCCCTATAGCTCGTTCTTCAATATAGTCTT
>ERZ772865.3800-NODE-3800-length-10946-cov-3.905426_pt1 | contig 10946 bp, 8 predicted proteins | sample MGYA00512133_ERZ772865 | MGnify/ENA primary metagenome ERZ772865 (study PRJEB29015, sample SAMEA2737722) | human gut metagenome | biome: human gut; feature: human-associated habitat; material: faeces | place: China | collected 2012 ...
TCCAAACATATGCTCATTCCTTTTCATAAAATTTGATAAATAGTTTCTTCTAGATTTTCTAATATATTACAAAAATAACAGCACACTGTCAATAGCGTGCTGTTGATTTATAGTTTTTTAACATTTATTGATTTACTTCTAATAATTTTCCGCTTTTTCCTTAACTTTTACCGGATTTACTCCATCAAGGCAGTTATCATATACCCACTCTGCCAGTTCATCTGCATTATTACTTTCATAATACGAAACAAGCATCTGTTTAAATTTACCATCTAGTTCAACCGGAACTTTAAATATTCCTTTTCCGTTTTCTATTAATATTTTATTAATTGCAAAACTTCCGATTCTCTTGTTTCCGTCTTTAAATATCTGGCTCCTCATAAGCCATAAACCTGTTTTTACTGCCCTGTCTGTAACATTTGGATTATCAAGCAGTTTCATGATTTCTTTATGATAGTATTCAGCACCATGTACTTCAAGTCTCCAGTTTGTTCCGCTTATAATAACATCATCAGTCATTATTCTGCCTAAATACTAATATGGTACATCAAATCTTGCAATAATTTCGTGGACATTCATTAAATATCCTAAATCAAGGCTGTCATTAATATGCTCAATCATATACTCCCATGCATCTCTCAAACAGCATACCTTATTTATCTCAATCGGTGTAAGTTTTGACTCATTTACATTATTAAGAATATCCTGAGTCTGTGCAAACGTAACCGCTATTTCCTCAAGATTTGCTGAACTGTAGACAGCATCAACAAAAAGCCTTTTTGCTATACATATGTTTTCGACAACCGCTATATCATATTTATCATGTAAAATCATATAGTTTCACCTCAAACATTTTATATTTGCGACATATTCCAACACGGCTTTTCATCTGTTTCCTAATTTTCGGCTTCTTTAATTTTCTTTTGGCAAAGAAGTGGATAATAAAATCCATTCAAAATAACATACTCCTAAAATTTCGCACCATCAACTACTATCTTCTGGACGTTTTGTTACCATTCAAAATAACATACTCCTAAAATAGGACGGTATTGATGCTCTCATGGAAAGTAGTTTTGTTACCATTCAAAATAACATACTCCTAAAATGCCTGTTGCGTCCGACATTGCAACTCCTGTGTTTTGTTACCATTCAAAATAACATACTCCTAAAATTATGAGTTGGGCGATATTGTAGAGGTTGCCGTTTTGTTACCATTCAAAATAACATACTCCTAAAATACTCCTGACTGCCGGCCTCAATGATTTTCTGTTTTGTTACCATTCAAAATAACATACTCCTAAAATATAATTTTATGCTATCTTGTTTCGGCATTAGTTTTGTTACCATTCAAAATAACATACTCCTAAAATCAGATAATGTATGAGGGCGATGTAATTATTGTTTTGTTACCATTCAAAATAACATACTCCTAAAATGTCAAATTCGTATATTATAACATTATACAAGGAGTTTTTGGGACTATAGCAACTAATCTCTACTCTGAATGTCAACTACTATTTAATTATTATACATCATAATTTCATCATAATCACTATCTACAAATAAAATTTTTTCATTTTTAACACATTCTTTCTCATCTCCTGTTTCTAACAAAAGAACCATTACTTTTTTATACATGATATATTTATAAACCTCTTCCAATTCTTTTTGAGACAAATAAAGTTTTAAATTAGTAAAAACAACTAATTTTGCTATTCCAAAATATTCAACAACATCAATTATCATCAATACAATATCTATGATTTTAGAATCTCTGTCACCCATTGCAATTTTTAAACCTAGAAGTTTAAGATATTCCTGCACTCCGATACTGTCTTTGTATTCAAATTCAAACGGTAAATCTTCCCACACATCCATAGCATTTATCTGCAAACTTTGAAAATGTGTCTGAAAATCACTCAATCTTTCATACTCTTGCTGATATATTTTTTCTATTTTCTGAAACAAAGCACTTTGTATTTTCTTTTGATTAAAATCAGTCGCTCCTCTCCATCTATAACACAGTTCTGTTCTTCACCAGATATGTATTCTATTCCGCTAAATTGCTTTTCAGTTATAATAAGCATTTCAATTAAGCCTTCAGGCGGTTTGTTCTTTCTAACTTTCTTTCTTATCAGTTCGGCTACTGTTCCATTAAGTGCAAGTTTTGTATACACAGATTCCTGCATCATAATAAATCCTTCATGTATCAGAAACTTGTGAAATTTTCTATACTCGGCACGATTCTTTTCTGTAATTGTGGGCAAATCAAAAAGTACCATAACTCTCATAAATCTTAAACTCATGCAAATTCATATAATATTGATGTATCAAAACTTTCATGTTCAATAGCATCAAATATCTTATCAAGATAAATCTGAATTGCATTTGTAAGATAGTATTCACGCCCACAATACATAACTTTCCTATTAAGAACATCAACCAACAACAGTTTAAAATCTTTATCAAATGTCTTTTCTATATTATTGTATACTTTTGCAGCATGTCCTTCACGGTTTGTCGAATCAAAAAATTCCATTTCTCGTACATATCCTGATAACTTTTTTAATTTCACTCAGATGTATCATTTTAACTTCATCACCCCGAACAATCATAAAATCATTTTTATAGCTCAACTTAACATAACTTTGTATTACCACCGTTCTCCAACTCAAAGCATGTTCTCCTTTCGTAAATTCCTGTCACTGACTTGTCAACTATTATTATTTTATCCTTAAAAGGAAGACTTCTTTTCCTTCCGAGCCCATCGCTTATGCCGGCAATATTGAATTTTGATACAGCTGGACGGCTACTGTTAGCTTGTACTATTTTATATATTTCATTAAAGTAATCTATTTTTTTATCTATATCCAGCTTTGATGTATTTGCTCCTATAACTTTATCTATATCCTTGATATAGCCTTTAAACTCATTATGTATCTTATTCTGAAGCAGCTTAAAGAACTCATCTATTTCTTTTTCAAGTTCATCCGTTCTTATATAGTGCCAGTTTTCACTATTAATATATGAATATAATCTGTTAAATTTCTGATACCTGCTTCCAAGAACAAATTGTTTTGCATTAGCAACTTCTGTAGGTCCAACAAGAAAATATCTATTACCTTCTTCATCCATAAGTTCTTGATATTTGCAAATTTTATTTCTTAATATTTCCACAGTATTATTTTTTAACTTATCACATATATATTGTTTTAAATTGATATTTTCTTTATTAATCTCATACGAAATATATGTAGGAATACCGACAAACTCCATTTTCCACTGCTTTTCTTCTGTTTTCTTTTTCTTTTTAACAGTATAATATTTTACAAGAACAAAATATGCACATTCGCCACCCTGGTATCCGCCATATTTTTCTACCGAAAGTTCTTTAAGTCCCTCTTTTCCTCTTAGATTATTTCCACTCTTTAATGGAATAAGTTTAGTTTCTTTCTTATTTCCATCCAATTTCTCTTTTGGGTATCTTGTCTGATTATAAAAACTACCGGTATTTTCTTCTGTTTTTTTAGAAATCATTACATCTCTGTAACAAAAGATTTTTCTCATATACTCAATAATTTCTTCACCGTTCCACCCTGCTTTTTCATAATTCTTTGTAAATCTGCTAAGCATTGAAATATATATTTCCTTTTTTGATTTGGTATTATATTTCTTTTGTTCTTCATAATACTTTTCAAATTCTCGTCTGTACTTTTTGAAATTCAATTCATTTTTCCATCCCGGATATACTTTCTGTATATAAAGACCTATTATGCACGCAAGGTACGCATCATGTGCATGATGATAATCATTTAATCCACGATTCTTAAAAAACATTGCATTTTCTGTATTCTCAATCCAAAATCCATCATCATCCTTTTTTTCTTGCGTAAATTTGTTGCGTATATATGAACTTAATTGTGCTTTTACCTCTATTACTTCAATTTTATCATCATAATAATCACTTATTAAATTTGCCACATTTTTTACAATCTGTCTTGTCTCTACAAGCTGTCTGTTAATAAATCCTTTAGAAAATACTTCATCAAGTGATTTATTAAGATTATTATATTTTTTCTCAGATATTAGTCCTGCTTTATATAACATCTCCCAATAATTTTGCATTTCCTTATAATCAGCTTTATTTCCAAATGCGTCTGAAACAATCCTATTTCCTTTGTTCTGATTTTCAATCTTTTTAACAAGAACTTTGTTATCCATACTGTCATCTTGACTGATTGAATAAGGTATAATATGGTCTACATCATACTGATTGAGATTATCAAGGCTTAATTGATTACTTGCACTTGGAGCAGAATACAAACTCTTGCCGTTCTGCGAAAAATATAACCTTACTTTTTCCTCATCAAGCCTTTTCTCATTATCTTTTAATTCTTGTTTAATATCATCATTATAATAATCTTTAAATTCTTGTTTTAACTTACCTATAGCCTTATCCAGCTTATCCTTTACCTTTTTTGTCTCTACCTTTTCCCCCTCTTCCCTTGCAAATTCAATAAATATCTGTTCAGGTTTTCTGCCCATATACTCTATTATTTCTTCAATAACTTTCATACATTGCTTTATTCCGCGTTTGTTTGCAGGCGACGTATGTAATTTATCAATAATATCAGGTAAATCATCTTCACCATTGTACCTTAACCTGTTTTCCTCAATAACAGTTTTTATTTTTTCATCTCTATTAATAATCTGAATCAGATTAGGAATTTCTTTCCATCTTAAATCGCCCTCTTCAAGCATTTCTATAATTGTATGTCCTGTATCACCTTTAATTCCTGTAAGGAATTTTTTAGACAACTGTCCCCAGCCTGTATACTTAATTTTCAATATTCTCTTTAACTGAGAATCATTTATTTTATCTTTGTAATTCTGTTCAATCTTTCTTTTTATGATTTTTTTGTCATCAAATATTGTAAGCCAGTAGATAATCTGTTCAATCATATCTATATTAGACATATTTATTTCACCGAATATCTTTTTAAATGTTATATAACTGCTCATAGAGCTTGCAAAATTGTCTCCCCCCTGATAGCCCTTTATAACCCTGTTATCAATATCATTATATGTACCAGATTTTTTTAAATGTTCTTTTAAATTATTCCCCGATACAGAAACTTTCTTCAAAAAAAGATTCTGTATTATATCATCTCTAATTTCTTTTCCAAACTTTATCTTATCAATACTTATTTGAGAAAGTTCTGTCAAAACCTCATACCACTGATAAATTATCGAATGTTTCGGAAGTACCTTTTCACACGGCAAATAGGTACAATAATTAGTCATTCTTGTTATAAATTTTTCTGCCGTTTTATCAACATCAACAACCTCTTCTACATTCCACGGGTATACTGATTTATTTTCCATTCCGGCTTTTTTGCTCATCCATGCAAACCTGCTGCCAGGATTTAACGGTCCCACAAAATACGGTATCTTTGAAGTTAGCATTTTCAAAATTAACTCTTTGTTCTTCTTTAATTCAGGATAAAATTCCCCCTGAATATCCAATATTTTCTCCATTTCCATTTCGTTCAACTGATATGGTATAACTGAATTACTTACATCATTAATCTTTTCAAGATATGAATCATTTTCCATTTCAGCACATATTCTTATATATCTTTCATCATCTTTTGCAACATCACCTACTAATGCCTTAATACATTTATACAAATTTTCTCTTGCCTTTGATTGCGTATCACCGCATCGTTTCATTCCCTTAATATAATTGGCATAATTAGGCACATACTCTCCTTTTTTAATCTTTCCAAAACTTTTTAAAAATGCCGGACTCATTTTACCGTCTTTTTGTTCTGCTTTTAATTCTTTATGAAAAAATTCACTATATTCTTTCTGTGTTTTATAATCTCTGAATAATTCTTTTAGTTCTTTCAATTCCGCATGGTGTTTTTCGTATTTTGCGACCATTGCTTCTGATAAATAATTTACACGATTTTTGTCACTTCCCTGCATAATCTGTTTTATCACATACCAGCTATACAATCTTTTCAAGTTTTCTATAACAGAAAATTTTTCACCAAGTTCATCTGATAATTTTTGTTCTTCCTCTTCATAATCTGCTGATGCAAAACTAACACTCATTTCTTTACCATTTTCATCACACAGATTCTTATCATTAATAATTGTTGCAACATTGAATTTATATCCTATAATCGCATTTGCTACTGCTTCTGCATACTTTTTATCTAATCCAAGTTTTTTCAATATTTCCGATACTTCATTATATTTTTCTTTTTTGGATTTTTTTTCTTTTAATTTTTTTTCAATTTCCTCACAAGAAATTTGATCATAATTACACTCTATCTCTAAATATTCCTTTAATGAAGTTAAAAACTGTTCATAAATGATTTTAAAATCATCAAGTTCCGTAAATTTTTGACCTTCATATAAAAAGTTTCCTCTATACTTGAGCATGTGATGCAGTGCAAGATATATAAATCTTGCATCAGCTTTTTCTGTCGTCTCTAATAAGTGTTTTCTTAAATGATATATAGTTTGATATTTCTCGTAATAATCTTTATCTGTACAATCCTTGTCTGCAAATAATATGTAATCAGATTTTGCCTTATCACTTTTATCCTCTTTCCACAAAAATGATTCATCCAATCTTGCAAAGAAATTCTCATCAACTTTGCATACCATATCTGACATTATTTTTCTTAACTCTAAAATTCGTGTATGTGTTCTTGAATATCTTCGTCTCGTACTTCTGTTTATACGGCAGCCTTTTGCAGGCTCTCCTGACTTGAATGTCCGTACTCCCCATAAACTGTTCCTTTTATTATTTCCGTTATCACCTTTTCGGTTAATTTTAAACAACTTTCCATTTTCATCTATAACGCAATACCCCACGCTTGCTGTTCCAACGTCAAGCCCTAAACAATAATTTTCACTGCACTTTCTGTTAAAATTCATTAATTTTACCTCCACATTCTTACTTTAAAATAATTTTATGTTTATTAGCTGTTACTATCTGGTAAAAGAGTAACCCATTTAATATATATTGTCAATATTTTTGTCCATATAAAATGACATTGTTTTTTATATTGATTTGACATTTCAGTTTGAATCATGTATATTCTCTTTTAAGATTATTGTTTGACATTTGTCATTTTATAATTTTAGGAATTATGTTATTTACTATTGACATTTATAATAATAAATATTATTATATTATTGTTATTACCATTCAAAATAACATAGCAGGTTAAAATAAATTTTTAAACCAAATGACAGCGGCTGCGTATGGCAGCCCTTTTTTTATATCAATTTATCCCCAAGAAATACAAAAACACCCTCTCCCTACATCTGTCTGCTTTCGCAGATCCAATATCGGGAGGGGGTGTTTACCCTGTTATGGGATTATAATTTTATTATCTGTTTTTACAAACAGTTTTTATTTTGCTCTTTTTCTGTCGTATACGACTACTCCTGCCATTCCTGCCAATGCAGCAGCAAGAATTATCATATACATGAACATACCTAAGCTGTCACCTGTTGAAACTGATGAATCCGGTGTTACAGTTGAGTCCGGTGTCTCTGTTGTACCCGGTGTCTCATCATTTCCTGGATTTTCAGGTGTTGACGGTGTTATATCGCTTCCTGAATCCTTTGCTGCGTATACTACAGCATATGGGCTGAATGACTCTGCCTCGAATGAGAAACCATTTTCATCCGCTGTAACTGCTACACTTTCAAGAACTCCGTTGTTATTCATATGGAATACATACAGATTGTAATCTGCTGCATTGATTCCTTTTTTGTATGACATAGTAATCTTAATCTTACCACTTGAAAGCTTAACAACTTTTCCGTCTGTTGTTTTAAGTGAAATATCATAATAATCCGCATTCTTTGAATCGAATCCCTTGATATTCTTTTCAGCAATAGCCGCATCAATCTTTTCAGATATTGAAGCTGCTGCTTTCTCAACATTTAACTTAATTTCACTTACTGTAAGGTCTTTACCTTCTTCATCTTTAACCTTTACGTCACCTACTGATGCAATATCCTTGAAATCAACAGTATCTTCATTTCTATCAAGGTCAACTTTGATGTCTATCTTACCTGGATCGTCAGGTTCAACAACAGGCTGCTTTTTAACAAGACCATTAATTGCATCTGTTATTGCCTTTGCCATTGCATCTACCTTTGCCTGTTCTTCTGATGTAAGTGTTCTGTCTACTGCTTCGATTGCCTTTGTTACTGCTGAGAAATCCTCATAATCATCTTTGTTGAGGGCTTCTGCTGCCTTAATAGCCTCATCTACTGCTGTGTAGTCTGCTGCAACCGGTTCCGGCTTAACATCTCCTGATTTATAGTATGCAGGTGTCCAACCCTCAAAGTAATCTTCAAGTTTTACTGCTGATGCTTCTTCATCAGTCATCTTATTAACGCCTGCAGCTCTGCTTGAAGTGCTTACCTTTGTTCCGTCTGCAAGATGTGTATTATATTCATAATACTTAGCCTTTGCAGGTGTTACATTACTCATTGAAGTAAATCCTGCAGGAGCGATAGTATTAGCATCTTCAACTTCTGTATTTAAGAATACAACCTTTGAATCTGCTCTCCATGGTCTTGCAAAATATGTCTTTGTTATACCTTTGTTAATTCCCGGATAAGAAGTCTTTACAACTTTACAATTGTTGAAAAGATAACCTAACTGTGAAAGTGCCTTTGACGCAACAATGATACTTCCTGAAGCTGCTTTGTCACCGTATCCATACATGCTTAATGTACAGCCGTCGAATACCGCACTACCATCACCGCAGATATAATCTGTTGTACCTTCGATGACACAATTCTTAAAATATGTATGCTCTGTATTATTTCCTGTAAACATTGTATCCTGTGAACTTAAGAACTGGCAGTCCTTGAATTCGCTCTGGTCTGCTTCAATGAAAATAACACATGCTCTTTCCTTATTTTTATAAAGTTTGATATCGGCATCTGTTGCTTTAGAACGGTCAACCTTAGAGTTATCTCCACCTTTGCCTACGCCATCTGCAACTTCTTCTGTTGTCATATATCTGTTGAATGAACTTTCATATATAACACCTTCTGAACGGAACGCTGTAGCTGTAGGAAGTACATTAACTGTTGCTCCCCAGTGGCCTGTACCCATTCCGATTGCAACTCCTTTTTCATACTTATCAACTGCTCTTGCTTCACTGTAATAACCGTTCATATCGGCACTGTAATAAGTATAACCTGAACCATAATACCATGTTATTGTTGAGCCTGCTTCACTTGAAATAGTAACATAAGGAGTATCAACCATAACCTGCTCTCTGTATAAAGCATCTGTAAGAGTAATTGTTACTCTCTCTGTTGTTCTTGTCATTCTGCCTATATACTTAACTGCATCTGTTATAGTCTCAAACTGCTGACCCTTACCCACTTTTACCTCAGCCTGATATTCAACAGGTGATGTATCTGCTTCTGTTTCAAGATAAACATCATTCAAAACATCTGAACTGCCGACACTTACATGGTCATATGCAGTATACTTTTCAGATACAACTGATGTATCGTACTCGCCTGCTCTTAACTGTGCTTTGTATCCGTCACCTGTTACATCAAATGAATAAGAATAGTTACTGTCAGATTTGTTTGTAAATGTAATCTTTGTAACATCTGAAGCTTTGTCATCTGAGGTTACGAACTTACCTGAAACATTAACCTTTACTCTCTGTGTTGCAGCGATTTGTACATCTGTATAATCTCCTGCTGCCTTGTTTAACTTTTCTGTAACTTCATAATCGTCAACGCCGCCTAATACTACTGAATAATTTGAGCTCGAATTAATACTTACATTTGAAAAACTGTAAGAACCGTCTGTCTGTGCTTTTACATCAACAGCAATCGTTGAAAGCTTTGAATTATCAGGTACAAATTTAACTGAAACTGTTCCTTTTACAGCATCTGCCGGAATTCCCATAATACTTCCTGAAACTGTTGCAACTGCATCGGCAACTGCTTCAAAGTCTTTAACAGCCGTAGCATTTTCACCTGTAAGTTCGAGAATATTGCCGTTATCGGTATCATTAATCTTAAATCCTACAGCACTTATTGATACTTCGTACTTGGCACTGCCGTTTACTCTCTTTAATACAACGGAATACTTGCCGTTGCTGTCAACCTGTGCAGTAACCGTCTTTGCAGAACTGTCTGTAAGACTGTCAAACTTAATCTCTGTAATTCCATTTTCTGCTGCATTTGCCACTGTACCTGTAACTGTGACATTTATAATCGGATTATATTCTGTCAAAGCCATTGTTCTGATCTTAACATCTCCGCCTGATATAACAGGAAGATACTTCTGCCCTTCTTTTTCAACAATATAACCCGTAATATCATCCACTGTTACAGACTGTGTTGTTGTCTTCATCTGAACAGAATATCCGCTGTCAGCACTGCCGATATATACAGGTCTGTCAGTTGCAGCATTTGAACATAACTGCTCATATTTTACTTTTGTTGTGTCATCTTTTACCGGGAGATATAATACGCTTCCCTGTCTGAAACGAAGTTTGTCACTATCATATGTAACGCCACTGTTTCCCGCATCCTGTGACACATACAAAATGCCGCCGGACTCTCCGGCTGTTCCATCAAGAATTTCCCCTGCTGCAGGTGCTTTCTTACTTGAATTCGCTGAAAACGAATACGTAATTTTTCGTGTCTGTGTATCTGCTGCAAATGCCGTAACTGCCGACAGGGGCAGCGTGGTGATCATCATGCAGACCGCAACCAATAAGCTGATCAAACGCTTGGGTCTCATAATTCTTTACTCCTTTTCAATGATTTCCCCAAAAACTTTCTCTATTTCAGCCAAAACAAAAGAGCGCCGCACCGGCCAAACGGCTGGTACGACGCTCTGAATCCTTGCAGGCCCGCTGCGCGCT
>ERZ772865.3803-NODE-3803-length-10944-cov-3.824134_pt1 | contig 10944 bp, 9 predicted proteins | sample MGYA00512133_ERZ772865 | MGnify/ENA primary metagenome ERZ772865 (study PRJEB29015, sample SAMEA2737722) | human gut metagenome | biome: human gut; feature: human-associated habitat; material: faeces | place: China | collected 2012 ...
GCCGTATCTGCAGGATGCACATTATGGCGGAGCAGGGAAGCTGGGGAGGGGCATTGGTTATGAATATGCCCACGATTTCCCGAAACATTTCTCAAAGCAGCGTTATCTGCCGTATGAACTCGGTGAAGTGAAGTTTTATGAGCCAAGTGACAGCGGATATGAGCAGCAGATCAGGAAGCATCTGGACTGGCTGCATGAAGAATAAAATGCAGGGCAGAATGGTTCTGTACTTCGAACTTCAATTCTGCTAGGTGTTCAGGAGAGCTGTGTCATCAGAAACTGGTAGACCATTTCGCATTTGTTTTTCCAGGACTTGCACATAGCTTCTGCCTGTTTTTTGTCCGGAACCGTAAGAGTCAGGTCGATCAGATCGGACTCTTTTTTTTTTATGACACAGTGTACGGCATATTCTTTTGCCGTGGTACGGTAATAATCCGCCGTGACCGAAACCTCATTTCGCAGCTCAATCTTGTGTTCCTGAAGATACTGATCGGCTTCCTCCTGGATTGCATTCGGGATGCGGTCACAGAAATAGCCAAGTGCCTCGCGGCGAAAACGGCAAGTCGCGTAAAATGAATCTCCCGAATGCCATCTCGTGTATTCCGGAGTTGCAACAGGCCGAGGCATCGCCGAATCCTTTGTTGCGCGACACCATCCGTTATGCCCGGATGCTGGAGGGTAATGTGCGGAACACGGGCGTGCATGCCTGCGGTGTGATCATCTGTCGTGACGACGTGTCCGATTGGGTGCCGGTCAGCACAGCCGAGGACAAGGAAACGGGAGAGAAGCTCCGCTGTACGCAGTACGAAGGTTCCGTGATTGAAGACACGGGATTGATCAAGATGGACTTTTTGGGGCTGAAGACCCTTTCCATCATCAAGGAATGCCAGGCCAACATCTACGACAGTCTCGGGATGGAAATAGACGTGGACGCATTGGACATTACGGACCCGGCCACCTATCGTCTGTATTGCGACGGACGCACCATCGGGACGTTCCAGTTCGAATCCCCCGGCATGCAGAAGTATTTGCGCGAATTGCAGCCTTCCACATTCGAGGACCTTATTGCCATGAATGCGCTTTACCGTCCGGGACCGATGGACTATATACCCGACTTTATCGACCGTAAACAAGGACGTAAACCGGTGGAATACGACATACCGTGTATGGAGAAGTATCTGAAAGACACATACGGTATCACGGTGTATCAGGAGCAGGTGATGTTGCTGTCCCGTCAGTTGGCCGATTTTACGCGAGGCGAGAGCGATACATTGCGTAAGGCTATGGGTAAGAAGCTGATAGAAAAGCTGAATCACATGTATCCCAAGTTCATCGAGGGCGGAAAGAAGAATGGCCACGACCCGAAAGTGCTGGAAAAGATTTGGGCGGACTGGAAGAAGTTTGCCTCGTATGCGTTCAATAAGAGCCATGCCACGTGCTACTCTTGGGTTGCCTATCAGACGGCCTACCTGAAAGCCAATTTCCCCGCCCAGTATATGGCGGCCGTAATGAGCCGAAGTTTGGCGAACATTACCGATATTACAAAGCTGATGAGCGAGTGCAAAAGTATCGGTATCAATACCTTGGGACCGGACGTCAACATCAGCCGCCGGAAGTTCAGTGTGGACGTAGACGGAAACATCCGTTTTGGCTTGGGGGCCGTCAAGGGCTTGGGCGATTCGGCTGTGGACGCCATCGTGAAAGAAAGGGAAGCCCACGGGACTTATAAGAACATTTTCGACTTCATTCAACGTGTGCCGAGCGGAGCCGTGAAACGGAATAACCTGGAAAGCCTGGTGCTTTCGGGGGCTTTCGATTGTTTCGACGGCATCACCCGCGAACAGTATTTCGGCGTGAATGCCAAAGGGGAAAGCTTTATCGACCAGTTGGCACGTTACGGCTCGCGCTACCAGACCGACAAGGATGCCGTGCAGAATTCACTTTTCGGGGATATGGACATGGTGGAAATCGCCACGCCGGAAGTGCCGCAGGCCGAACCGTGGAGTTCGTTGGAGCGTTTGAACAAGGAGCGCGACTTGGTCGGCATTTATCTGTCCGCCCATCCGTTGGACGATTATGCCGTCATACTTCAAAATGTGTGCAACGTGCACATGGCGGATTTGAAAGATTTGGAACAGTTTGTCAATATGGACCTCACGCTGGGCGGCATGGTCACGGCCGTACGGAAGGGTATCTCCAAGACAGGTAAGCCGTATGGCATCGTGACGATGGAGGATTTCACGGGAGCATACGAGCTGGCTTTGTTCGGACAGGATTGGCCTACATGGGGCTCATATATGGATGTGGGGAATACGCTCTATATTACGGCTAAATGCCAGCCCCGGCAATGGGATCCTTCCAAACTGGATTTCCGTATCGGGCGCATTGATTTTCTGGCAGATGTGAAAGACACTCTGGTGGAAAGGATTACGATATCCGTGGCTTTGGATGCGTTGGATGAGGATATCGTGCTTTCGCTTTCCGACATCGTGAAGGAGTGTCCCGGCAATACCGACCTTTATTTCCACATTCTCGACCCGTTGGGACAGATGAACCTGACGATGCAATCCAAGTTGGCGAAAGTGTCAGTTAAAAAGGATTTAATTTCTTATATTCAAAGCAAACCCGTCCTGTCATATAAAATAAATTAGTATATTTGTCAGTAATAACAAACGATTAAAAGGAATAATACAATGGCATTAGCAATTACAGATTCAAATTTTGAAGAGTTGTTGGCTTCAGGTAAGCCTGTGGTGGTAGATTTCTGGGCGACATGGTGTGGCCCGTGCAAGAAAATCGGACCGGATATCGAGGCGTTGGCAGAAGAATATAAGGAACAAGCTGTCATCGGCAAGTGCGATGTGGAGGAAAACGACGGCTTGGCCATGCGTTTCGGTGTGCGCAACGTGCCTACTGTGATCTTCATTAAAAACGGTGAGGTGGTGGACAAACAAGTCGGTGCGGCTCCGAAGAGTACTTTCGAGGAAAAGCTGAAGGCCATCCTTTAAAGATATAAGTTATGGACAGTTTGGAACAGGAACTCCTGCAAGATGCTGAGGACGATGCACGCACGGTGGAGTTCATCAAAAATTACTTGCCGCAAGAAGTAAAAGACAAGTTTACGGACGAAGAGCTTTATTACTTTCTGGATGTCATCGTGGAGTATTATGCCAATAGCGGTATTCTGGATGCGGCGCCCGACAAGGACGGCTATATAGAAATCGACCAGGACAAAATAGTGGATTACGTCATCAGTCAGGCCCGTAAAGACAAGATGGGCGACTTTGCGGCTGAAGATATCCTGTGGGTGGTCCAGGGCGAGTTGGAATACGGGGAATCTTTCGGTGAGGAGGATTAATCCTGATTTATAAGTTTATGACGGCAGCGGTTCGAGTCTGTGAAAATGTAAGACAGAACTGCCGCTACGCCATTTTGAAAAATAATCTCCGCAGAACGGAAAACGATTCTCAGCCGATTGGAAAATCAATTGCAGACGAATGATTTTTCGTTCTGCGGAGATTTGTTCTTGTTTCGTATTTAGTTGTAAATTAGAGGATTGCTTCTTGGTTTGGTAAGGTGAGATGTTTTGGCATGGGTATACCTGTTTTCCAAGTGCGCGTCATGTCTTTGGTTGAAGAAGACATAAAAATAGGGCGCGGAATCACTTCCACGCCCTATTACATCAGGGGCATTTCCCATATTGATATGAGAAAGTATATTTTTGCATAATTAAGGTTTATGAAAGAACATTCACAGCATATTGAAACTACTGTACCTTGTTCTTTTCTGCTATATTGCAAATATAGGCATTCTTTTTGATAACTCAAAGGAAAATATCTATTATTTTTTCCTTTATTATGAACTTTTCAAACTTTTAGAAGCTCACTGTGCGTGAACCGTCTTCGTTCTCTTCGATGGTTACTTTCACCGTATTACCCGGAAGAAGTTCTTCCACCAGTTCCGGCCATTCGATAAAGCAAAGCGCACCGCTGTAAAAATAGTCTTCGTAGCCCATGTCGTATACTTCTTCCAGTTTCTTGATACGGTAGAAGTCGAAATGGTAAATCAGTTCGCCGCTGTCCGAACGGTATTCATTGACGATGGCGAAGGTGGGCGAGTTGATGACGTCCTCCACACCGAGGCATTCGCATACGGCTTTGGTGAAGGTGGTCTTACCGGCTCCCATCTTGCCGTACATGGCAAAGACGGTGTTGTCGCCCATGGCTGCGATAAATTCCCGGGCAGCCTCGTGGATGTGGTCTAAAGAGTCTATTCTAATCTTCATATAGTTTTTTGTTTTTAATTTCGTTTCTTGCTTTGAAGGGTTATCAGCGGTATGAGCATTTCCTCCATAGAGATGCCGCCGTGTTGGAATGTGTCGCGATAGTAAGACACATAATAATTGTAATTATTGGGATAGGCAAAGAAATTGTCGCCCGAAGCAAAGATGTAGGCCGTACTCAGGTTGGGAGCCGGGAGCAGGACTTTACGTGGGTCTTTGATTTCAAAGACTTCTTTGGGGTTGTATTTCAGATTTTTCCCCAGTTTGTAGCGCAAGTTCGTGTTCGTGTTCTTGTCCCCGATGACTTTGACCGGTGACTTCACGCGGATACTGCCGTGGTCGGTCGTGACGATGATTTTGTAGTCGCTTGCGGCCAGGGCCTTGAACAGGTCTTTCACGGCAGAATGCCGGAACCAGCTTTGGGTGATGCTGCGATAGGCTGCCTCGTTGGAAGCCAGTTCGCGCACCATTTTCGATTCCGTACGAGCATGGGAAAGCATGTCGATAAAGTTGAGCACAATGACGTTCAAGTCATATTTTTCCAACTGTTTGAACTGGCCGATAAGTTTATCGGCCGTAGTCGAATCATTGATTTTATGGTAACTGAATGTATTCTTACGGCGGTAACGGTCCAATTGGGTCTGGATGAGAGGCCCTTCGTTCAGGTTCTTGCCCTCTTCTTCGTCTTCGTCCACCCAGAGGTCCGGGTACATTTGGGCGATTTTGTCCGGCATCAGACCGGAAAAGATGGCGTTGCGCGCATATTGTGTGGCCGTGGGCAAGATGCTGCAATAAATATCTTCGTCGATGAGGAACGCATCCGCCAGTTCCGTACTGAGTGTCCGCCATTGGTCGTAACGGAAGTTGTCCAGAACGATGAGAAACACCTTTTCCCCTTGGTTCAGCAGGGGGAATATTTTGGTTTTGAAGATATCCGGACTCATCAGCGGGCGGTCTTCGGGGTGGGTGATCCACTCTTCGTAGTGTTTGTGTATGAATTTGGCAAAAGCCAGGTTGGCTTCCGTTTTCTGCATGCCCAGCATTTCGTCCATGTTGCTGTCGGTCTCGGACAGCTCCAGTTCCCAGTATACCAATCGTTTGTACACCTCTTTCCAGTCCTCGAACGTCAATGAGTCATTGATTTGCATGCCAATCTTGCCGAAGTTCTGTTGATAGGCGTTTTGAGCCACCTCCGTGACGATTTCTTTCTTATGGATGTTCTTTTTCAGGGTCAGGAGGATTTGCGTGGGGTTGACGGGCTTGATGAGATAGTCGGCAATTTTGGAACCGATGGCCTGGTCCATGATATTCTCCTCTTCGCTCTTCGTCACCATGACTACCGGCGTGACCGGTGTGATTTCCTTGATGCGCGACAAGGTTTCCAGCCCGCTCAGGCCGGGCATGTTCTCGTCCAGCAGAATCAGGTCGTAGGTCGTTTCGCTGCACTTGTCCAGTGCATCCTGCCCGTTGGATACGGTTTCTACCTCGTATCCTTTCTTTTCGAGAAAAAGAATATGCGCTTTCAGCAATTCTATTTCATCGTCTACCCAAAGTAATAAACCGTTGTTCATCATTGTAATGGTTTCGTATGTTAGAAAATAATACCGCTGTCCGTGTCTTCCTCCTCTTCTTCGTATTCTTCGTCTCCGGCAGGCGGTTCGTCGTCCGGCGTACGGATTTCGATGGAAGTAGGTTCGTCCAGTCTCAGGTCCTCCGGCACTTGCAGCGGTGCGAACTTCTCATCGTAGAACTTCTTGTAATCGTCGAAACTGAAGACCGTGCCCAGCAGTTTCAGGTTGCTTTCGGAGATGATGACAGAACGTATGTTTTTAAGCACGACACTCATGTGCGGATCGGCATACAGCTTTTGGGCGTAAGCGTGTGCCTCGTCATAGTTGAGGAAACCGCTGACGCGCATTTGTGCCAGTCCGTCGGCCTTCACGATGTCGATGTCGAAATTGCGTACCATAAAACTGGTGAAATTATACAGGGCCATCTCATATAACAGTTGGTCCTCGTCCAGACTGTTTTCCGGATAGGCCAACAGGAATACGAAGTTGCTGAGGCGTTCGTCGCTTAATTGCTGCGCTTCGGCTGTGGAGTCTTGCAGAGCCGTCAGCGAACGCCGGCTCCAGATGTCGCTTGCCGCGTATTTCCCGTCGGTCAGCGACCGGCCTTCCTGAATGCCTTTCACGATGCTTTGTGCAATTTCCGTTACTTCGTCTTTCGGATATTTCTCGATGACTTGTTTCAACGTGACCAAGAAGCTGTCCCGTTCTCCGCCGTACAGTTGGCTCATGGCTTGTATGAACATGAATTTAGCGCGGTGTGCCCCCTCCGGGAAATCCGAAGTCGAAATGGAATAATTGCGGAACACTTCCTCATATTCGTTCTTGCCGTAAGCTTCGTATGTGGCGGCATACAGAGAATCCTCTATGTGCTTGCCCTGCCTTGCGTAAAGCTCGTATTTGGGGTTGGCCAGCATGATGGCATACCGGCTGTCTGGGAACTCCTCGATGAGCCGCTGTTTATACTGTTCGGCTTCGGCCATGTCATTCAGTCGGCCGTTGATAAGGAATAGATGGTAGTACACGTTGTCTTTGTCGGCTACGTCCGGGAACGTTTCGATAAGACGCAACAGGGTACGCCGTGCCAAACCGAAATTTTCCAGTCTCTCCATTTCCAGGATGCCGGCTTGATAAAGCGCATCACGCAGGATGTCGTTGGAGGCTTGCAACTGCTCTTCCGTGAACGGGATTTGTTGCAGGTAATATTCCCGGTTGTGCGGGTCGCTGGCCAATGAGTCGGCCATACGCTCCTGGGCTTCGGCAATGCTGTCGGCCAAGGCGATGCTGTCGGCTTGTGCCGCCATCAGGCTGTCGCTCTCTTCGCTGTAGTCATATTCTCCGAAATCTTCCGTGCGGTCCTCGTTCTTATGGCTTCTCCGCCAGTTGTCTTCCAACGGGCGTTTGCCCCACGTACGTTGGAACTGACGTTTGCCTTGGGCTACGACCGACGGGTTATAGAAATACCACGTGCCGGTTTGTCCGGAAGCTCCCGCCTGCGCCCCGCGGTTTCCCGTAGGCAGGGTGGGTGTGGCTGTCGGAGTTTTGGGCATATTGGCAGCCATTTCGGCCTGCATGGCCTTGCGTGCTTCTTCTTTCTCTTGCTTCTTCAAGGCCTCGATGACTTTGTCGATGGCCTCGTTACGTTCGTTTTCGGGCAACTTGGCCAACCATTGCAGGCTGTCTTGCAGTTTGATGGCCGACAAATGAGGTTCCAGTTCGGTCAGGATGCCTGAGCGGCGTTCCGCCTCTTTGTAAGCTTCGTTTTCTTTGTCCAATATGCCGACCAGTTCGGCGTAACAGCGTTGTGCGTTGATATAGTCCTCCTTGTCCCAATAAATCTCACCCAGACGCAACAATACCATGGCTTTGGCAATGCCGTTCTGTGTACTTTCTTTGGCACCGGTTTCGTATGCCCCGATACACCGGGCGGTATCCCGGTTGGCCAGATAGATATTGCCGATGGCATAATAAATCTGGTCCTGATAGTCCTTGTTTTTCTTGTTCTTGGCCATGCGTCGCAATTTCTTCACCATTTTATTGTGGTTCCCGCTGGCCATGGCCTCGGTTTGCAGGATACGGGCGTTGAAAGACAATTCGTATGGAGGATTGGCACGTATGACACGCCGCAAGGCCTTGTAGGCTTCTGCTTTGTTTCCCGTTTCGTGGTACAACTGTCCCAGCAGGAAGTTCAGGCGTGCACGTTGCAGTTTGCTTTTTTCTTTCTTGACGGCTTTTTGCAAATAAGGAATAGCCTCTTTATATTGTTTCACGAAGATGAGGTAATCGGCGTATGAAGCGTTGAATTCCCGTTTTCCTTCACTCCCGATACTGTCACGTTGTATTTTATGAAAGACATCCTCTGCATCGTAAGGCCATTCCAGTTCTACGTAGCAACGGGCCAGATAGGCCCGGGCTACGGACACGATTTCAGGCTGTCCGGCATACAGCCCGCTGATATAATTGAACGTGGAGGCCGCTTCGATGAAATTGCCCTGCTGGAATTGGGCTTTCCCCATGAGCAGCCAGGCGTGCCGCAAGAATGGGTTGAACTCCTTACGGGCCATATACGCTTTTTCCTTGGCCGTTTTCCGCTTGTTGACGTTCGATTTCGGCCGCGCCTTTATGGAGTGCAGCTTGATGGCTTTCTCGCATTTTTCGATGGCGGTCTCGAAGTTGGACTTTCCCATGGCTGCCGTAGATTTATTTCGCACGGCATACATGGGCAATAAGGTCGTGTAATTGTCCTTATGTCCTTTTTGTTGTTCGAGGACTCCTTCTTTGAAGGCCTCCGACCCGTTAAAGTACGTATTGAACCGTGCCGTCATGGCATGGTAAAAACGGGTGCCCGACGTGTTCTTTTTCGTGGAACACGCCGTCAGGACGGACAGGAGGACGAGTCCGGAGGTGATGATATGTAGAATCCTTTTTCCCAATGCGTTCTTTACACAGTTAGATAACTGAAAAACATGTATTTTATTGCCTTCTCCATCGAATAATCGACCATGAAATTCCTTTGCACACCAAATAGATGAGTATGGAGACGAAAATGATGGAGGCGCCCGACGGTATATTGTAATGGTACGACAGGTAAAGGCCGCCCAGACAGCCGCTGTAACCTGTCACGATGGAGAGCAATGCCATACGTTTGAAACTATGCGTGAAAATATTGGCCGTTACTTGAGGGATGGTCAGTAGGGAGATGACCAACACGATGCCCACCATACGCAGGCAGGCTACAATAGTCAGTGCGATGAAGTCCATCATCAGATATTCCACCGTGATGACCGGAAGGCGTTGCGAACGGGCGAATTCGGCATCGAAAGCCATGGAAACGAGCGGACGAAGGAAGCATGTGAAAACCACAATGGCGATGAGTGCCAATGTGCCTAACAAATAAAGGTCCGAGGGGGTCACGGTCAATATGTTGCCGAACAGATAGGAGGACAGCTCCGGGGTGAAGCCCGGTGCCAAGAAACTGCAAATGATGCCGATGCTCATGCCTAAAGTCCAGAAAATGGCGATGGCCGAATCTTCGCGCATGTCGCGGCGGTGGCTGAACCATTGTATGCCGCAGGCGGACAATACGGAAAACACGGCTGCAGAGAGTATGGGAGAAAATCCGAGGTAAACTCCGATACCGATACCGCCGAACGAGGCATGGGTGATGCCGCCGCTGATGAAGACCAACCTCCGTGCAACGATATAAGTGCCTATCAGCCCGCAAAGGATACTGGCCAACAGACTGCCTAACAGGGCATTCTGGAAGAAAGTGTAAGACAGGATGCTCATGCGTGGTCGAATCTCCTTTCTCCGATAATAAGGAAAACTTCGTCTTTCAATGCGTCGGGCAAGGGAACGCCGCGCAGTTGCAGGCTGCGCACCCATCCGGCCACTTCGTCATCGCGCATTGTGTAGAGGACATCTCTAAACTCGTCCGTTTCCGTCTCGCTGTACGCGGAAGAGTCCTTTCCCCGGAAACGGTCGAGTTCTTCATCGTTGTAATACTCTATTTGTTTGCTTACGGCAGCCAGCAGACTTTCTTTTTCGCATACTTCGTGCTGTCCGCAACATTCCTGTGGCGGTTGTACCACGGTCGGCATTTCGCTGATTTCGCCTTGTGCCAGTTTCTTTTTCAGTGAGCGGTTGCGCAAACTGCCGGCCACGAAAGCAATGACGGCCGCGACGACAAGGGCTATAAGAATGTAAATGATAATCATAAGGCCGTAATTTCAAATCCCGCTTCTTTCAAGTGGTCCCAATAATGGGGATAAGATTTGCTGACCACTTGCGGATGATTGATATATATTTCGGGAACGACGAAACAGCAAGGTGCAAACGCCATGGCCATGCGATGGTCTTCGTAGGTGTCGATGGCCGGATGTGGCCGGACTTCAGTGCGTTGCCCGTCCCAGAATAATTCTGATCCGCAGGCTTCATGCAAGGGATACCCCAGTTTGTCCAGTTCGCGGATAAGTGCGGAGATGCGGTCGGTTTCCTTGATTTTCAGGCTTTGCAGACCCGTGAAACGAAACGGGAGCCCCAACATGGCACACGTGACTACAAATGTCTGTGCCAAGTCTGGTTGGTTGACGAAATCATACTCCAGACGTTCCGTGGCGATGGGTTGTTTGGTCAGTCTGACACATGGTATTCCGTCGTCGTCGCAGAAGAATTCCGTGTGCACGCCTATCGGTTCGAACAGGCCATGTACGGCAGAATCTCCTTGGGCACTGTCTGCGAACAGGCCGGTCAGGACGATTTCCGCGTCTTTGTCGGGCGTCAGAGCCATCATTTCATACCAGTAGGATGCCGCGCTCCAGTCGTTTTCTATATAATAGGGTGTCGGACGGTAAGGTTGCGGTTCCACCTTGATGTGTCGTTCGTCTGTCCATTCCGCTTGTGCACCGAAGTCTTTCATCAGTTTCAGGGTAAGGTCGATGTAGGGGCGTGAAATGACCTGTCCCGTCAGTTCCAGTTCCAAACCCTTTCTTAGGACCGGACCGATCATCAGCAAAGCGGAAATGTATTGGGAACTCACGTCTCCCGGCAGGCTGAGCCGGCCTCCCTCATGCAGTCCGCCGGAAATACGCAGGG
>ERZ772865.3804-NODE-3804-length-10944-cov-2.310313_pt1 | contig 10944 bp, 9 predicted proteins | sample MGYA00512133_ERZ772865 | MGnify/ENA primary metagenome ERZ772865 (study PRJEB29015, sample SAMEA2737722) | human gut metagenome | biome: human gut; feature: human-associated habitat; material: faeces | place: China | collected 2012 ...
GGCACGCGGTGTCGGCGTAGAAAAGCGTCACCCGCTGCAAGTCGCCTCTGGCGCAGCGCAGGCGGTAAACGATATGGCGCTCATCCAGCCCGCAGCAGTATTCCGACATGGGAATGTGCAAAACAGCGTCCAGTTTCATCCCTTGACACCTCCAGCCGTCAGCCCGGAGGTCATATATTTCTGACACAGGAAGAAGATCGCAAGTACAGGAAGGGATACGGTAATGGCCGCCGCCGCGAATACCGGCCATGAGCCGGTCATCTCCGTCGCCTGCAAAGCATTCAGTCCGGCGGCCAGTGTGTACTTGCTTTCCCCGGTCAGGAAGGTCGTCGCATAGATGTATTCATTCCACACATAGATCAGCACCTGCAGTGCGGTGGTGATGATGCTTGGCTTTGCCAGAGGCATGACGATTTTCAGGACGATCTGCCCGTCGGAAGCGCCGTCGATTCTGGCGGCTTCCTCAATTTCCGTGGGGATGGTGTCGAAGTAGCCCTTGGTGTTCCACAGGCTGAACACCGCCATGGTTCCCGTATAAACAAGGATCAGTCCCAGCCGGGTATTGACCAGCCCCATCGGCCGCAGCAGACGGTAAATCGCGAACATGGACAGGATCGCCGGGAAAGAATTCAGCAGAACCAGACACCGAAGTATGGCTTTTCTGCCCGGAAAGCGGCGGCGGGAGAAACAGTAGGCCGCCGGGACTGCCACCAGCAGGGACAGAAAAACGGTCACAACTGCCAGAAAAATGGTATTCCGGAACCAGAGGGTGATGTTCTCCCCAAAGAGGACTTCCCGGTAGTTTTTCAGAGTGAAATTCTTAGGGATAAAGGAAAAATCGGAGCTGAGCAGGCTGTTGGACCCGTTAAAGGAGACGCTCAGAGCATAGAGAATGGGGATCAGCGTCAGAAAGCACAGCGCAATGAAAAAGACATTCAGCGCCGTCAGCCCAACGCCCTCCCGCCATCTGCGTTTCGTCATCAGGCATCCTCCTTCAGCTGGAATTTTGCGGAGAACAGGAGCAGAAGTGCAAAAATAATCATGGAAATGGCCGAAGAATAGCCGTAATTGTTGGTGATAAATGCGTTTTCGTAGGCGTAGGTCAGGATGGTGTGGAACCCGGAGCCGGTTTTCGCGCCGGCCTGCTGCGTCAGCAGATAGACAACGTCGAACTGCTTGAAGGTCGTAAACACCGTGATAATGACAGCCGGGGCAATGATGGGACGCATGGCTGGGACGGTAATGTATTTCGCCCGGGCAAAAGCGCCCGCGCCGTCCAGAATGGCGCTTTCGTAGTAGCTTTTGTCGATGCTCTGCAAAGCCCCGTCCATAATCATGATCATAAAGGGCAGCGCCAGCCAGAGATTGACCACCGTGCAGCTCAGAAATGCCGATACATCGGAAGAAAGCCACTTGACCGCCGTCAGCCCCAGCTTGTCCATCCATTGATTCAGCAGGCCGAACTGGGTGTTGAACATTCCGGTTTTCCAGAGCAGAATCCCCACATATCCGGGCATGGCCCATGGAAACATCAGCACTGTTTTGTAGAGCTTGCGCAGCCGGAGCTTTTCGATATTCAGAAGGTTCGCCAGCAGAAAGGCGATGACCAGCTGCAAAATCATACTGACGACTGTCCACAAAATCGTTGCCAGCAGCGCGGACAGGAAGCCGGAGTCGAACACGAACAGCGCCCGGATGTAGTTGTCCAGCCCCACCAGGGTAAAGTCGAACCAGTGGTAGACATTCATATTGGTCAGACTGATGTAGAAGGTATAGAGAATCGGAAATACCACCATCAGCCCGATCAGCAGCAGAGATGGCGCTGACCATGCGTAAGGGCGTATCCATTCCTTCCGTTTCTTTTTCTCCATGGTTTTCTCCCTTTATTTCATCCCCGCGATCAGGCTTTCCGCCTGTTCTTTGGCCGACTGGAAGCTGGAGGGAATATCCTTGCCGGACAGGTTCACATCGGTCAGGAGGCTGCTGACCACAGTCCACATAACGTCCATTTCGGGAATATTGGGCATGGGGACGGCAATTTCCGCGGTTTGCCGCATGGCCTGCACCAGCGCGTCCTCCGCGACGCGGGCGTCTTCGTAGCAGCTGCTGTTTGCCGGGGCGCACCCGCTGGCAAGCGCCAGAGACGTGCCGATCTCCGGTTTTGCCAGAGCCGCCAGCAGCTGCTTTACCGCCGCGGTTTTCTGCTCGGCGGCAGCCTTCAGAACGTGAACGCCCTGCACACCGGAATAAGGAGCCAGTGCAAGCCCGGTTTCGTCCACAGTCGGCATGGGGGCAATGCCCAGATCGATCCCGGCCTCTCTGGCGGAGGGAACCATCCAGGGGCCGCCGATGGTGGCGTCCGCTTTTCCTTCCAGGAACAGCGTGTTGACGGTATTGTATTCCGTCTCCCCCGGCATCAGCTTTACGAATTTCAGGTGGTAAGCAAGCGCATCCTGCACGGCCTGCCCGTCGGGGAATGGGGTGCCTCTGCTGTCAATGATGGAGCCGCCGAAACCGTGGATCCAGGCGGCGGAATAGTAGGCGGTGCTGTGCTGCTCCACGAAGCCGTAGCGTCCCCGGCCGGTATTGTTCTCCATATAGGCGTAAAGTTCTTCCGTCGTGGCGGGAACCTCGCCGTCCTGCATATAACGGCGGTTATACATGAACAGCAGCGTTTCAAAGTACAGCGGCAGCTGATACAGGGTATCCTTGTAGGCAGCCGCCTGAAGGGTCATGGGCAGGAAATTGTCCAGCGCCCCTTCCTCCAGCAGCGGCTCCACCGGAGCCAGAATCCCCATTTCGGCAAAAACGCCGATCTTGTCGTGGGCAAACAGAAAAAGATCCGGAGCGGCGGAGGGGTCATTGCCCACCAGCTTCAGGGAATCGGTCAGACTGGTTTTCTTTTCAAATTGGACATCCAGATTCGGCACGGCTTGCGCCAGATAATCGGAAAGGGCGGTGATCACCGCGTCTTCCTTGTCATGCCAGATGACCAGCCTGTTTGTATCCGCGCTGTCCGTTTTGCCGCCGCAGGCGGTCAGGCTCAGCAGCATCGCAAAGCATAAAATCAGAATGAAAAACCGTTTCATAAAAGCCTCCTTGATAGACCGTCAGCGGGTACACGGCTGACGTGTACCCGCCGGGGATACGGTTGCGTATTTTTAACTCTTTTTCTTCTTTGCGACGATTGCCGCACCGCCGCCAAGCAGGACAACTGCGGCGGCAATGCCGACAACCGTGCCGGTACTGCTGTTCCCCGCCGTTTCCTGAGGCGCTTCCGTAGAAGTGGGGACGGTCGTCTCTGCCGCAGGCTCGGTGGCCGCGGCATCCTGTGCAGGCTCTTCGTAGAAGACCTGCGCATTTTCAGCGTCGGTCACCACGATCCAGACCTCCTTGCCGGTCTCAACGGACAGATCCGTCGTCTGGACAGCGCCCTCGTTGGCGTTGATAATTACGGAGTTAATCCAGCCGGGAACCTGAATGTTATACCAGTCGCCGTCCTTGCTCAGTGCTTCACCGGGCCAGGAGGCAAAGGCGTTGGTGCCGTCCGGTGCTGACCATGCCCAGCAGCTGGGGTCAGCCCAGTCCTCAGGAACCTGCGCATGTACGGTCACATCGTCCACGGCCTTGTCGGGGTCTTCGTAGCTCAAATCGTAGGTCAGGTCCTCGTAGACGGTGATCCACAGCTCCTTCCCCTCAATGCTGACGTCCTCGGTCTGGACGGTTCCTTCGTTGCCATTGATGATCAGGGAGTTGACCCAGGTGGGGGCTTTGCAGGTGAACCAGCCGTTGTCTCCCTCCTGCATAGCCTTGCCCGGCCAGCTTTCAAAGGCATTGGTGCCGTCCGGCGCCGACCACGCCCACAGATTCACGGTTTTCCATGACAGGGGAACGTAGGCGTGAACGACAAACTTTTCCACATAGGCGGGAATTTCGCCCCGCAGCTGCGCCTCGTAAGCGACGGAGGCAGTCAGATCTTCCGCGACCGTGATCCACACTTCCTTACCGGCCTCTACCACGATGCCTTCGGTCTGGACAGCCGCATCGGTGCCCTGATTGGCGTTCACAATGACGTTCTGGACAAAACCGGGAACATAGGTGTAATACCACCCCTCAGCCAGAGCGTCCATTTCCTCGCCGGGCCATGCCGCGAAGGCATTGGTACCATCATCCGCCCAAGCCCAAAGATTGGGCGTGCCCCAGCCCTCCGGAACCTGAACGACTACGGGGATCATGGTTTCATCCGCACTCTCGTCCGCGAAAGCCGTCACAGCCAGCATTCCGAGAAGCATCATAACGGACAGCAAAACAGCAAATATCTTTTTCATGGTTTACCCTCCTGTTTTTTGTTGGTAAGCCCAATATAGCACCTGTTCTTTCCACCGTCAACGTTGGATTGCGAAAGTAATTTCGCAACCTGATATTGTTAATTTGCTGCAAATTAATTCGTATAATTTGTGTAATACACACGAAATCAATGCCGATTATTAGAAGACTGAATGAAGGATTGCCGCCATATTTCCTCGCGAAAAAGAAAGTACTTTCTCAAATTGTTTACAACAATCCGACGTATTCGCGCCCACGTTCTGCTGTTATCTGCGCTCGCACGGCAGCATCTATTCATTCCGGGGCAGCGAAGGAAGAATATCCCGTCCCGCTCATAGCAATACCCCCTGGGCAGCTATTATCCTGCACAGGGGGCGTTTGCTTGTTTATGAGGCAGTCCTGTCCGCGTGTCCATCAAAAATGAGGGGTTCTACGGCACATAGATGGTGCCGGGCTGGAAGAATTGATCCATTGCATAATAGGCCGCGCCTTCTGCAAAGGCAAAGGCGGACAGATCCGCAACGGCCAGGTTTACCGGACACAGGCTGGGATTCAGGGTGCTTTCGTCCAGGTAGTTCTTCAGATGATCAATAAAAATGGAACCGCACTGGGTCACCTCACCATAGAACAGAACATCGCTGGGATTGAACAGATTGATCACCTGATTCACCGCGTAGCTGAGATGGTAACAGATCTCGTCCAGAATGCGGACGCAGTCCGGCTGATTGTCCTTCACCAGACGAACAAACAGCTCTATTTTCTTCGCGGTGTTCATGGGATTTCCGTTTTCATCCTCAAAGGCGCCCAGGAGAGCATCCATTTTTCTGGTTATTGACAACATTGAGGCGGGGCGGTGCGCGACGGCATTGCTTCTGGAAACCGGCGCGTCGGAGATCGGATTTTTGACAAACAGCTTTGAAAAGGTGTTTGCGGCGGAACGGTATGCCGGTTACAAGAGCTGCCTGGAGGCGGCAGGGCTTTCCGAGCCTGCGTGCGGTGCGGCGAAAAGACTGCTGACACCGGCGGATATTGCCGCCTATGTGGAAGCCCATCGGGATCGTCTGTGCCGGGCCTATGTGGCCTCGGACAGCGCCATTGCTTTCCATTTTATGCGCGAACTCACCAAGCGTGGGGTTCGTATCCCGGACGATGTGCAGGTGGCTGCCTTTGACGACAGCATACTCGCCAGTGTATCGGAGCCTGCAATGACGGTGGTGAAAATTGATGTGGTCAGTCTGGGCATGGCTGCAGCCAGAATGCTCATTCAGCAGCTGCGGGCAGGTGAGCAGAGTCCGGAACATCTGCTTCTGCCTGTCAGCATCATTGAGAGGGGGTCAACAAAAATGCGTGAATAAATAAAGCGCGTTTTTTTACTCAAAAATGTAACCAGTTACAATTGAGAAATTGGAGGGGATTTCCTTTAAAACAGAATCTTTTCATGGTGATAGCAAACACAGCAGCGGACATTTATCCCACACTTTAAAATTGAACGGAGGAAACCATATGAAGAAGAAAATTTTAGCGTTCATTCTTGCGGCAGCCATGCTGCTCTCCCTGTCGGCCTGTGCAAAGGACACCCCGCAGAATCCGGGTACGGAGGCAAATGCCGCCCCTGCGCAGACGGAGAATAACCCGTCCGCAGAGACGCCGGATACTCAGGAACCGGTTGAGATCACCTTCTGGCATTCTTACAGCGAAGGTGAGGAAAAAATCTTTACAGAGAGCGTTCTGACTGCGTTTGAACAGCAGTACCCGAACATCAAGGTAAACGCCATCCGGATGCCCTATGAGGGGCTGGACGAGCAGCTGATCACCGCCGTTACAGGTGACGCTGCCCCGGATGTGATCCGTCTGGATCTGACATGGGTTTCCCAGATGGCAAAGCTGGGCGCGCTGGAATGTCTCAACGATTATGCAGGGTTTGACGACATATCCGCCGGCATTATGCCCGGCTCCATGAGCACCACACTTTATAAGGGGCAGAATTACGGCCTTCCCCTCAATGCCAACACCACCGTTGCCGTATATAACAATGCAGTGCTTCAGGAGTATGGCTTTGACGCACCGCCTGAGACGCTGGATGCGCTGATGGGCGCTCTGGACAAAACCAACCCCGCCGAGGAAAAATGGCTGTTTGCCGTGTCCGGCTCCTATAACTGGGCGATGCTCCCGTTTATCTGGACCCTGGGCGGTTCCGTCACCGACGGGGATTATACGACGGCTTCCGGCTACCTGAACGGAGCGGACACGGTGAAGGCGCTGGATACCATCGTGGGATGGTACAAGGACGGCATCATTGGCCCCGCCATTATGGGAGAGCAGCCCGATGGATGGGGCGGCATTGAAGCCGGAAACTATACGATGATCGTGGAAGGTCCCTGGTTCTTCAGCTCTGAGGATAAGCTCGACACCTATACGCCGGCGCTGATGCCCTCCGTGGACGGCCGGAGCATCTCCATTGTAGGCGGCGAGGACATCGTCATGACCTCTACCAGCAGCAAAAAGGACGCGGCCTGGACCTTCATGAAGTTTATGCTGGAGGATGCACAGCAGGTTGCCATGGCGGGTGCCGGCATGATCCCGGTCACTTCCTCCGCCATGGAAAAGGTGGATACCAGCGGTTCGCCATATGTAGAGGTGTATATGGAACAGCTGAAGACGGCGCAGGCGCGGATCCCGTGCTCCAGCTGGCCGACCATCGAGACGATCCTCAACACTGCCTTTGAGAGCGTGCTCCCGGGGCAGGCGTCCTCTCAGGAGACGCTGGATGACGCGGCAGCGCAGATCGACGCGCTGCTGGCACAGGAATGATCTCCGGTTCCGCGAGGGGGGTTACAGCCCCTCGCGGAAGAAATCAGGCAAATCGAGGTGCAGCGATGCAGACGGGAAAAAGAAAATTGCAAGCCGGCCTGCAGCAGTGGATGCAGGCATTGCCGTTTCTGCTGGCCGGTTTTGTGCTGATGGCGCTTTTTGTGCTTTATCCGCTGGTTCGGAATATCTGGATCAGCTTTACAGACTTTAATGTCATCCAGAACCGGCCCAATGCATGGGTCGGCCTCCGGAACTATCTCAGCCTGCTGTCAGACCAGAGCTACCGGATCGCGTTCCGGAACACCATTCTGTATGCCCTGGTGACGGTACCCGGACAAATGGCCTGCGGACTGGTGCTGGCATGTCTGGTCAATTCCGTCCTGCGGGGACAGACGGCGTTCAAGGTGATCTGTTACCTGCCGGTCATCACCTCCTGGGTTGTGGTATCCATGGTGTTCAAATATCTGTTTATGTCCGGCAAGGGCGGCATGGTCAACTACATTCTGATGCAGCTGCACCTCGTTGAAAGCCCGGTCTCCTGGCTTCAGCATACCTGGACTGCCAACCTGGTGTTGTGGTTGTTTGGTATCTGGAAGGGGACAGGCTGGGTCATGGTGATTTACATGGCCGCTTTGCAGGGAATTCCCCAGGAGATCTATGAGGCGGCTGAGCTGGACGGTGCCAATGGCATCCGCCGTTTCTTTGCCATTACGCTTCCCATGGTACGCAATACCACAAATTATTTGCTGACCGTTCTGACAATCGGCGCATTCGGCGCATATATCCATGTCATGATGATTACGGACGGTGCGCCGCTGGGCACGACCAATGAACTGATGAATTATATGTACAACACTGCATTCTCGACCTTCGATTTTGGCTCCGCCGCAGCACAGGCCGTGCTGATGGGCGTTATTGTGCTGCTTCTGACGCTGCTGCAGCGAAGAGTCTCCCGGGATCAGACCGCGTAAAGGAGAGACGGTATGAGACGTATTATGACTTTAGTCCCCAAATATCTGGCGCTGATATGCTTTGCGCTGGCGGCACTGATCCCGTTTCAGTATATGCTGGCAACGGCCATGACGCCGTCCAGCTACTCCATGCCGTATCCGCCGATTCTGTTCCCGGAAACGATGTATGGGGGAAATTTTGCGGAAGCGTGGAATGCCAATCATTTCAGTCAGTACTTTCTGAACAGTCTTATCATTGCGGCAGTTGCCACGGTGGTGATCATGCTGGTGTCCTCTGCCGGGGCATATGCCTTTGCGCGGATGAAATTTCCCGGCAGGGATGTCCTGTTCTATCTGTACCTGTTTTCCATGATGGTGCCGACGGTAACAAACCTGATCCCGCAGTTCCTGCTGATGAAGGATATGAAGCTGGTGGACAGTTATCTGGGGCTGCTTCTCATCTACATCGGAATCGGTGTCCCCCAGAATACATTCTTTTTACGGAACTTTTTCCTGGGGCTGCCCAAAGAGCTGGAGGAGGCCGTGATCATCGACGGCGGAAACCGCTGGCAGATCTACTGGAAAATGGTTCTGCCGCTGTCCAAGCCGGCGCTTGGCACCTTTGCCATTCTGGCCTATTCCAATGTCTGGGACGAATTTCTGATCGCCCTGACCATGATCAAGACACCGGAAAAGCGGACGCTGCCCATTGCGCTCCGCCTGTTCCAGGGGCAGAATCTCAACAACTGGGGGCTGATTTTCGCGGTGTCGCTGATTGCCGTAGTCCCGATTTTGCTGATCTATATTGTCATGCAGAAAAAACTGATCCATGGCGGCGCCATGGATGGAATGCTGAAAGGGTGAATTATGCGGATTTTACGTTACGAAATCGAGCATCACGCCGCCTATCCGTGGCAGCTTGTGCAGGGCAGGGTTTGCCATCTCCGCCTGCGCACCGGGGAAGCGCTGCAATCGGCTGCGGTTCTGTACGGCGACCCCTTCTGGTTTTCCGGTGCAGAGAAACAGCCTGTACTAGCGCGAAGCGAGATGCAGCCTGCTCTGCGCTGCTCTGGGGAACAGTATTATTCTGTTTCGGTTCCCATGGGGACCCACAAGCTGCGCTATCATTTTGTGCTGACGCTGGAAGATGGAGATACGGTGTATCTCTCGGAGCTGGGCATCACGCCGCCGCTGCCGGAATCCGTGCTGCGGCCGTTCAATGTTCCCTATGTGTATGCCGGAGATCACCCTGCCCCTCCGGACTGGGCGGAGGGCTTCCTCTGGTATCAGATATTTCCGGATCGTTTTTGCGACGGGAAGGAAAACCAGGGGGGAGAGGATTTTATTCCGACACGGGAAAATTTCTTTGGCGGAACCTTGCGGGGAATCACCGGGAAAATCCCCTATCTCCGGGAACTTGGCGTACAGGGAATTTATCTCAATCCCATTTTCCGGAGCGATTCCAACCACAGATATGACACCGTTTCTTATACCGAGCTTGACCCGCGTCTCGGCGGGAAAACGGACTTCCGCATCCTGATCGAAACACTTCATCAGGCGGGAATGCGGATCATGCTGGACGGCGTGTTCAACCACTGCGGCTGGCACCACCCATTTTGGCAGGATGTGCGCCTTCGCGGCAAGGCATCCCGGTATTACAACTGGTTTTGCGTCTATGACGCCGGGGAGCTGTCCCGGCTGCCGCTGGAACAGCTTTCGGACCGGCGCATGAAAGTGAACCCGCCCTATGAGTGCTTCGCCTTTGCGGCCAATATGCCGAAGTGGAACACCGAGAACCCTGAGGTGATCAGGTATCTGGTTTCCATCGCGGAGCAGTGGACGAGGGAATACGGCATTGACGCCTGGCGGCTGGATGTCCCGGATGAGGTCAGTCTACGGTTCCTCCATGCATTCCGAGCCAGAATGCGCAGCTGCAATGCGGCGGTATATGTGATTGGGGAGATCTGGCAGGACGCTGCGTGGTGGCTGGAGCAGTCGGTCTTCGACGGCGTCATGGATTACCCGCTCTACCATGCCATCCGCGATTTTGCGATGACCCATACAGACCCGCTGGAAACCTTCGCCCACCGGATCCGGCGCTGGTATGCCGCGGCGCCGGAGGCGGTTCATCCGTACCAGTGGGCTTTCTGCTCCAACCATGATGTGCCCCGGGCGCTTTCCCTCTGCGGCGGGAACAAATCGGATTTCCGGCTTGCCTATGTGCTGGCGGCGCTGCTGGGCGGCAATCTGAGCGTGTACTATGGGGATGAAATTGCGATGGACGGCGGCCAGGACCCGGATAACCGGCGCCCTATGCGCTGGACGGATCCGGAAGAGGAAATCCGGGGCTTTTTTCACAGCCTGCTGTGGCTGAAACGGGATGTACTGCGGCACTGCCGCCTGACGGCGATGGAGCTGACAGACGCCCTGTATCTGCGCTTTGACGGGTCTGGTTATGGAATTCTGGCAGTTGTAACGGAGCGGGGACAGGCTGTCACGCCCCAATTGGACGCTTCCGACAGCCTGCTGCTGGAGGCGCCGGAAGGGCACGCGGCGGAGGGAACGGTGCGGGGCTTTGCCGTGTTCCGGCGGGAGGTAACGCATGATGGAAACACATAACTGCTGGTGGAAGGAACGGGTGTTCTATGAGATCTACCCGCGCAGCTTTCAGGATTCCAATGGGGATGGAATCGGAGATCTGCGTGGTATTATCTCCCGCCTGGACTATCTCCAGTGGCTTGGGGTAGGTGCCGTGTGGCTCTGTCCCATCTATGACTCGCCCAATGCCGACATGGGCTATGATATCCGGAACTATGAGTCAGTCATGGCGGAATTCGGAACGATGGAGGATTTCGAC
>ERZ772865.3813-NODE-3813-length-10922-cov-9.135916_pt1 | contig 10922 bp, 8 predicted proteins | sample MGYA00512133_ERZ772865 | MGnify/ENA primary metagenome ERZ772865 (study PRJEB29015, sample SAMEA2737722) | human gut metagenome | biome: human gut; feature: human-associated habitat; material: faeces | place: China | collected 2012 ...
TGACCGTGCTGGACAACTGCACCGCGGGCCTGCGCTACGTGCTGCACCAGGACAAGGAAACCGCCCGCAAGACGGCCCTGAGCAACCTGGAAAAGGTGGGCATGGCCCCCTATGTCAACGCCAAGCCCCGCCAGCTTTCCGGCGGCCAGAAGCAGCGCGTGGCCATTGCCCGCGCCCTGGCCACGCGGCCGAAATACCTCCTGTGCGATGAGGCCACCAGCGCCCTCGACCCGAACACCACGCAGTCGATCCTACGCCTGCTTAAGGAGATCAACCAGACGCTCGGCGTGACGATTGTCGTCATCACGCACGAGATGCGCGTCATCGAACAGATCTGCCAGCGCGTGGCTGTCATCGACCAGAGCCGCATCGCCGAGATCGGCAACGTCAGCGATGTGTTCACACACCCGAAGTCCGACATCGCCAAGGCGCTCATCCTTCCGAAGAGCCCGGCCGAAAATCTCCCGCCGTGCACGGGCAAGCGTCTGCGCCTCGTCTTCGACGGCAGCTGCTCCAACGAGCCGGTCATCTCGCGCATCACGCTCGAGTGTCACGTGCCGGTGAACATTCTCTTCGCTGACACCCGCATTGTCGAGGGCAGCATCTACGGCCACATGGTCATCGACCTGCCCGACGATCCGCAGCAGTTCCACGATGTGCTGCGCTGGCTCGATCACAACCACATCTCTTATCTACAGGAGGATGGAAGTCATGTCTGATCTGCTCATCAAGCTCTGGCAAAACGGCATCCTGCAGCTCGGTATCTGGGAGACCATTTACATGACGCTCATCTCCACGTTCTTTGCCTATCTCATCGGCCTGCCGGTCGGCCTCATCCTGCGCATGACCGACCGCGACGGCATTCACCCCATCGGCTGGCTCAACCGCACGCTCGGCATCATCGTCAACGCCCTGCGCAGCATTCCGTTCATCATCCTCATGGTCGCCATGCTGCCGGTGGCAAAGGCCATCGTCGGCACCAGCCTCGGCAACCGCGCCGTGATCGTGACGCTCGTCATCGCCGCCGCACCGTATGTGGCGCGCATGGTCGAGTCCGCCGCCAAGGAAGTGGACGCCGGCGTCATTGAGGCCGCGCAGTCCATGGGTGCGTCCACGTTCCGCATCATCTGGAAGGTCATCATCCCGGAGGCCAAGCCCGCGCTCATCACCGGTGCCGTCATCTCCACCGTGACCATCCTCGGCTACTCCGCCATGGCCGGTACGATCGGCGGCGGCGGCCTCGGCCAGATCGCCATCACTTACGGCTACCAGAAGTACGACGATCAGATCGTCTGGCTGTGCGTGGCGCTGACGATCATCATCGTGCAGATCCTGCAGGAGTTCGGCATGTACATCGCCCGCCGCACCGACCGGCGCGCCCGCACCTGACAGGAGGCACCCCATGCATCTGCACTATCCCGCGCTGTTGCGCGTGAACATCCGCCGCGGACGAATGTGCCGCTCCGGACTGCACACCCTATCATCCGAAACCACACAAATTCTAAAAACAAAAATATAAAGGAGAAACTACCATGAAAAAGATCACGTCTCTCATCCTCGCCCTCGTGCTGACGTTCTCGCTCGTCGCGCTGAGCGCCTGCGGCGACAAGACCACTGATGACAAGAACGCTGCCGCTTCCGATGACAAAGTCATCACCGTCGGCGCCAGCGCCACCCCGCACGCCGAGATCCTCGAGCAAATCAAGCAGGCCCTCGCCGACGAAGGCTACGAGCTCAAGATCGTCACCTATGACGACTACGTCCTGCCGAACCAGGCTCTGGCCGACGGCACGCTCGACGCAAACTACTTCCAGCACAAGCCCTATCTCGACAGCTTCAACGCCAAGAACGGCACCAACCTCGTCTCTGTCGGCACCATCCACTATGAGCCGTTCGGCATCTACGGCAACGGTGTCACCGACCTGAAGGACCTCGCCAAGGGCGCGACCATCATCATCCCGGCCGACGACAGCAACGAGACCCGCGCCCTGTTCCTGCTCCAGCAGGAGGGCCTGATCAAGCTCCCCGATGACGCGGACGCCGCCAAGGGCGTGAGCACGCTCGACATCGTCGACGACGGCGGCTACAACATCGTCACCGTGCAGGCTGACACCGTCCCGGCTCAGCTCGGCAACAGCGACGCCGGCACCATCGCCGTCATCAACGGCAACTACGCTCTGGCCGCCGGCCTGAAGATCAGCGACGCGCTCGCCACCGAGGACGCCAACGGCACCGCCGCCCAGACCTACGCCAACATTATCGCCGTGCGCGCCGGCGACGAGAACAGCCCGAAGACGCAGGCGCTGCTCAAGGCGCTCAAGACCGATGCCGTCAAGCAGTACATTGCCGACACCTACAACGGCGCTGTCGTTGCAAGCTTCTGATTGGTCTCTCTCCCCCCTCTTTTCTGAAAAATGCAAAAAGCCCCCGACCATGTGTCGGGGGCTTCGTGCATTATCGGGCGGCGTTATGCGCATAGCTGTTGTCGACAAGGCGGTCAAAATCCACCCAGTCGGCGTGATCGAGCACACCCGCCGTCTCCATGACGGTCTCGAGCCGCTCAAGGGACGACTGCGCCATGACCGGCGTCGCGTTCCACGCGTCGATGTCCTTGTAGCGCTGCACGACCTGCGTGAGCACGGGCACGCTCGTGTCCGGGAACTGTGGGGCGATGATCTCGGCGGTCTCCGCCGCGTCATGCTCCGCGATCCATTTCTGCGCGCGGGCAATGGCATTGGTGAAGCGCTGCACGATGTCCGCATGGTCGTTTATGTACGCCTGCGAGGCAAAGTAGGCCGTGTACGGGATTTCGCCGCTCTCCTGCCCGATGGACGCAAGGATGTACCCCTTGCCCGCCTGCGCGACCTCGGTGGCCGTCGGCTCGAAGAGCGTGACAAAGTCGCCGTTGCCGCCGGTGAAGGCCCCGGCCATCATGTTGAACTGCACGGTCGTGTCCACGGTGGCATCCGTGCCGGGGACGACACCGTTTTGCCGCATGACGTATTCGAGCGTCATCTCCGGCACGCCGCCCGCGCGACCGCCGATGACAGTCCTGCCGCGCAGCAGCTCCCACGAAAACGGCACATCCTCTCGTCCGACGAGAAACGACCCGTCGCGCTTCGTGAGCTGGCCGAACACGACCGGATGATCGTCCTTGCCCTGATTGTAGACATAGATGCACGCCTCCGGCCCGGCGAGACCGATGTCCGCCTGCCCGGTGAGCACCGCCGTCATGACCTTGTCGGCACCGCCGCCGTTGGTCAGCTCGATATTCAGCCCCTCATCGGTGAAAAACCCCTGCTCCAGCGCCACGTACTGCGGCGCGTAGAACACCGAATGCGTCACTTCACTCAGGCGGACGGTGGCCGTCTCCTGCTTGCCGCAGGCGCACATGGCCGCCGGCAGCAATACCGCCAGAACCCCACAAAGAAACCGTTTCATTGCGTCACTCCCAACCGATTTTTGAAAAATTTCTCCAGCCACAGCACCAGCTGATACATCACGACGGCCGCCACCGCAAGCACGAGGACGGTCGCCATCACGAGGTCCATGTTGAACACCTGCGACCCGTAGACGATCAGATAGCCGAGGCCGGCTTTGGAGACCAGAAATTCGCCCATGATCACGCCGACCCACGACAGGCCGACGTTCACGCGCAGCGTATTGAAGAGCGTGGCGTAGTTGGCCGGGATGACCAGCCGCCACAGGATCTGATGCCGGGTCGCACCGAGCGTCTGCATCAGGCGGATCTTCTCCCGGTCCGTGGACAGGAAGCCGACATGCATATTCAGGATCGTGACAAAGACCGAGATCGCGATCGTCATGGCAATGATCGACTCGGTGCCTGCGCCGATCCAGACGATGAACACCGGGCCGAGCGCCGTTTTCGGCAGCGCGTTGAGCACGACCAGATACGGGTCGAGCACGCGCGAGAGCAGCTCGCTCCACCACAGGCCGATAGCGATGAGCGTACCGAGCAGTGTGCCGAGCACGAAACCGACCACGACCTCGAGGCACGACGTACCGATGTGCAGCCACAGCTCCCCGGAAGCCTGCAGGCCCACGAGCGTATGCACCACACGCGACGGGCTGCTGACGATGAAGGCGTCCACCCAGCCAAGCCGCGCCGAGAGCTCCCACAGGCCGAGAAACACGGCCAGCAGCAAAATCTGCAGCGCCAGCACGAGCCGACGGCGGCGGCGCTGCGCGCGCAGATAGGCCGCGCGCTGCGGGGAGGGCGATCGTTCAGACATTGACATCCAGCTCCTCCCATATTTGATTGAACAGCGTCTGAAACTCCGGCCGGCTGCGCCGCTCAAGCGGCGGGACGGTGCGCAGCGCGCCGAGGTCGTGGATGGCCTTGACGGTCGCGGGCCGGTGTGACAGGACGACGATGCGGTCCGAGAGGCTGATGGCCTCGGAAATATCGTGCGTGACGAGCAGGGCCGTCTTGTGCTCGCGGCGGATGATCTGCGAAATATCGCCCGAAACGGCCAGCCGCGTCTGATAATCCAGCGCGGAAAACGGCTCGTCGAGCAGCAGCACATCCGGCGATGTGGCCAGCGTGCGGATGAGCGCACAGCGCTGGCGCATCCCGCCGGAGAGCTGGTTTGGCAGCTTGCGTGCAAAGCCCGCAAGCTGATACTGCTCAAGCAGATCATGTACGTCCTCGCGGCGCGCGGGCGTGTTCTCGTGCCGGACCTCCAGCCCAAGCGTCACGTTGCCCCAGATGGTGCGCCAGTCAAAGAGCTGGTCACGCTGGGGCATGAGCCCCGCCTTACCCGTCGGGGCGCGCACAGGCTCGCCGTCGACGAGCACCTCCCCGCCCGACGGATGCTCGATGCCGGCGATGAGCGCCAGCAGCGTGGATTTTCCGCAGCCGGACGGCCCGACGATGCTCACGAACTCCCCGTCGGCCACGCCGAAGGTCACATCCCGCAGCGCCGCCACTTCCCCGTCCGGCGCCTGATACGTCATGGCGGCCCGGCGCAGCTCGATTTTCATGGCGTCTCCCCCTTTGCTTGCGCCAAATCGCTTTCTCCTCAGTGTATGCCCAAGGCGCATGGTGCGTGCAAAGCGCGAAAACGCACGCACCCTGTCGGGTGCGTGCGCTCCTGTGGTTTCGTATTTTCTTATGCCGTTGCCTTCATCGCGCGTTGGAGTACAGACTGCAGCGACTGATTGTGCGACCGGCAGATACGCCCGAGCCGGTAGAGGCAGGCCGGGTCGCGCGTGATGTGGTTCACGCCCCAGTCGCACGTCAGCGTCGCCTGAAAGCCCATGTCGCGCAGGACGGTGTCCGTCAGGTCGCCGTACTTGCCGTAGGGATAGGCAAAGGTGTCCGGCGTGCGGCCGGTGTGCTCCGTGAGTTCATCCTGCAGGCGCTGCAAGTCCGCGCGGAGCAGCTCGGCGTAGGCCGCGTCCGACTCGCCCTGATTCTGTGTGCAGCCGTGCCGCTCCGCCGTGTAGGCGTGCAGGTCATACGAGTGGTTCTGCACTTCGACAAGGCCGGTATCGAGCATTTCGTTGAGCTGATCCCACGTGACGTGCGCATAGTCGATGCTCTTGCTCGGCCACTCGGTGAAATCGTCCGTGTTGCGCCCGAGAAGCGAGAGAACGATCCGCGCCGAATACTGCTGCAGTAGCGGCAGGACATAGACGTAATTATTATAGTATCCGTCGTCAAAGCTGAGGATGATGGGCTTTTCCGGCAGCGGCGTGCCGTCGCGCACGTAGGCGATGAGGTCCGCCATGACGATCGTCGTGTAGCCATTGTTGGCCAACCATTTGAGGTCCGTCTCGAACTCCCACGGCTGGATGGCGTCCTTGCCGGATTTATCGGGCTTCACCTCGTGATACATGATGATCGGCAGCAGCACGGGATCGGCAGCAGCGTCGGTCTCCCCGGCGGCATAGGCCGCGAACGGACAGAACACGAACAGCACCGACAGCACGACGGCCATCACGCGCTGGGGAACCGGCAGCACCTGGCGCACAGCACCCATCTCCTCTCGTTGGAATCGGGGTTAGTGTGCACCAATACGCCGGAAATCATGCGTGCGCCGCGCGTTTTTCCACCGCGCGCTGCACACATTTGACGAGCTCCACGACCGGGATGACCAAGACCGCGAGCCCCATGGCCACGGCGTACTCGGCGGCGGAGATGGCCGTGAAATCAAACGCATCGGCCAGAAACGGCACATAAATGCACAGCGTCGTGAGCGCAAGACTCGCTGCGGCCGCGCCGACGAGCGTCCAGTTGGGCGTGCAGATCGTGAAGATACTTGCCCGGTGCGCACGCATATTGAAGCTGTGGAAAATTTCCGCCATGCTCAGGGTCAGAAACGCCATGGTCGTGCCGTCGGGCGAATTTGTGAGCGTCCAGACGCCGTACTCCATGTAATGGCCGATGAAAAACGCCGCCAGCGTCAGGATCGCACACATGACGCCCTGATACACGCAGTCGAAGCCGACGCCGTGGGCGAAAATGCTCTCGCGTGCGCTGCGCGGCGGGCGGGACATGACGTCCGGCTCCGCGCGCTCCATGCCGAGCGCGAGCGCCGGAAAGCAGTCGGTCAGGAGATTGATCCACAGCAGGTGCACCGGCTCAAGGATCGTAAAGCCAAGCATCGTCGCGGCGAAAATGCTCAGCACCTCGCTCATGTTCGAGCCGAGCAGGAACTTGATCGCGCGCTGGATATTGTCGTAAATGCGGCGGCCCTCTTCGACCGCGCCGACAATGGTGGCAAAGTTATCATCGGCAAGCACCATGTCAGCCACGTTTTTTGTCACGTCCGTGCCGGTGATGCCCATGCCGATGCCGATGTCCGCCGCGCGGATGCTCGGCGCGTCGTTGACGCCGTCGCCGGTCATGGCGGTGACGGCTCCCCGGCGGCGCCAGGCGCTGACGATGCGAACCTTGTGCTCCGGCTGGACCCGGGCATAGACGCTGTAGCGGTCCACGTTTTGAGTAAGCTCCTCATCGCTGAGGGCGTCCAGCGCCGCGCCGGTGATGGCCTGGGAGGGGTCGGAGAGAATGCCCAGCTGGCGGGCGATGGCCACGGCGGTGTCCTGGTGGTCGCCGGTGATCATCACCGGGCGGATGCCCGCCTGGCGGCACTCCTCGATGGCGGGCTTCACCTGGGGCCGCACCGGGTCGATCATGCCGGTAAGGCCGATGAAGCAGAGTTCCTGCTCTAAGTGCGCGGGGGACTGATCCTGGGGCGCACCATCGGGCCAGGGGCGGCTGGCGGCGGCCAGCACCCGCAGGGCCTGGGCGGCCATGCGGTGGTTATCCGCCAGAATTTCCCGGCGGCGGTCGTCGGTCATGGGCAGGGCTTGTCCGCCCTCCCAATAGTGGGTGCAGCGGGCCAGCACCTGATCCGGCGCGCCCTTGGTATACTGCACCACGCCCCGGGGGGTCCGGTGAATGGTGGACATCATCTTGCGGCCGGAGTCGAAGGGGGCCTCGCCGATGCGGGGGCGCTCCTGCTCCAATTGGGGCTTGGGCAGTTGATTTTCTGCGGCGAAGGATACCAGGGCCGCCTCCGTAGGCTCTCCCTGGACGGAGCCGTCGGGGTTCAGGACGGCGTCACTGCACAGGGCCATGGCGGAGGCCAGCAGGGCGGTGTCCCCGGTGTGGTCCACCACGGTCATCTTGTTCTGGGTCAGGGTGCCGGTTTTGTCGGAACAGATCACCTGGGTACAGCCCAGGGTCTCCACCGCCGTCAGGCGGCGGATCACGGCATTGCGGCGGCTCATGCGGGTGACGCCGATGCTGAGCACCACCGTTACCACCGTGGCCAGGCCCTCGGGAATGGCGGCCACCGCCAGGGACACGGCCACCATGAAGGTCTCCAGGATGCCGGACAGGGAGAAGTCCCCGGCCACGATCAGGTCAAACACGAAGATGAACACGCAGATGCCCAGCACCAGCCAGGACAGGGTCTTGCCCAGCTGGGTCAGCTTCTTTTGCAGCGGCGTCTCCTCCTGCTCCGTCCGGGCCAGGACGCCGGCGATCTTGCCCATCTCCGTGTCCATGCCGGTGGCGGTGACCACCATGCGGCCCCGGCCGTAGGCCACGGTGGAGCCCATATAGGCCATGTTGCGGCGGTCGCCCAGGGTCACCTCGCCGGTAAGGGCCTCCGGGGACTTGGCGGAGGGGACGCTTTCGCCGGTGAGGGCGGCCTCCTCAATTTGCAGGGAGGCACAGGCCAGCAGCCGTCCGTCGGCGGGGACCGCGTCCCCGGCCTCCAGCAGGACGATATCGCCGGGTACCAGGCGGCTGCTCTCCAGCTCCGTGACGGAGCCGCCCCGCAGGACCTTGCTGGTGGCGGCGGTCATGGTTTGCAGAGCCTCGATGGCGGCCTCGGCCTTGCTCTCCTGGACCACGCCCAGAACGGCGTTCAGCAGCACCACCGCCAGGATGATCAGCACCTCGGTGAAGGGCTCATGGGACAGGTAGTTGGTGACGGCGGACACGGCGGCGGCGGCCATGAGGATCAGCAGCATGGGGTCCTTCAGCTGCTGCAGAAAACGCTGAAGCAGGGTGGCCTTGGGGGCCTCCCGCAGACGGTTGGGGCCGTACTGCCCCAGGCGGGTCTCCGCCTCCCGGCCGGAAAGGCCGGTCTCGGCGGCGTGCAGGTCCTCCAGGACCTGCCGGGGGGATTGGTTGTACTCCTTGTGCATACGCTTCACTCCTTATAGTAGGATCATACCCGCCGGAGGAAAATAAAAGACTCATGCACAGGCAAGGCCTATGCATGAGTCTCATTCTTTCAAAGCAGTCCGGGCGCAGAAGCGCCGTTTTGACGAAACTGCCTAACCCCAAAGCGGGGCGGAATTACTCCCTCACAGCGGTATTCGATTGGAAATATTATACCAGGCCCGGCCCCCTGCGTCAAGTAAAGGATTTGTAAAGTATGGGGGAGCACAGGGGTGGGGGACACCTTTTTGATAAAATCTTTGCGTCCTGGCTTGCTTTTTCGCCGGGAATATGATATGATGCATTGCCAATAGCCCTTCAAAAATGCACGGATGGCTTTTGAAAACGATAACAAAGGAGTATTTTTAGTATGAAAAAGTTTCTCACTATGCTGCTGGCCCTGGTGATGGTCCTGTCCCTGGCGGCCTGCTCCTCCCAGAAGGGCGGCGACGTCAACGGCGGCTTCCCCGTCAGCGCCGTGGACCTGCTGACCGCCGTGTGGAACGCCTATCCCGAAAGCGAGAAGTTCTCCGTGGTGGGCGGCAGCCTGGATAACCCCGTAGACGGCGCCCCCGGCGCTTTCCCGGTGGACGATGCCGACAATCTGGACTATATGCTGCACTTCCCCGCCGACAAATCCGATCTCATTGACGACGCCGCGTCGCTGACCCACATGATGAACGCCAACAGCTTTACCTGCGGCGCGTTCCATGTGAAAAACAGCGGCGACGTCTCCGCTGTGGCCGACGCTCTGCGCCAGAATGTCCAGAACACCCAGTGGATGTGCGGCTTCCCTGACAAACTGGTGGTCCTCACCTATGGCGAGTATGTGGTGGCCTTGTTCGGCGCCGACGACCTGGTGGACGACTTTGTCAACACCATGACCGCCACCTACACCGGCGTTCAGACCGCCTGCGACGAGCCCCTCCAGTAATCCGCCGCAGCCATGCTGTTTTCCAGTCTGCCGTTTCTCTTCTATTTTCTTCCCTGCGCCCTGGGACTGTATTTCTTAGTCCCAAGGCGGCTGAAAAACGCCGCGCTGCTGCTGTGCAGCCTGGTGTTCTATGCCTGGGGCGAGCCCCGATTTGTGCTGTTCATGGCCGCCGCCATTTTACAGGGCTATGCCGCCGCCCGGCTCATGGAGCGGTATCCCACCCGCAGGCGGCTGCTGCTGACCCTGTCCGCCGTGCTGAGCCTGGGGATGCTGGCCTACTGCAAGTATGCCGACTTCCTGATCTCCGGCTTCAACGCCGTCACCGGCCTGTCGGTGCCTCTGCTGCGGATGGCCCTGCCCATCGGCATCAGCTTCTATACCTTCCAGATCCTCAGCTATGTCATCGACGTGTACCGGGGGGACGCCCCGGCCCAGCGGAATCTCATTGACCTGGCGGCGTATATCGCCATGTACCCCCAGCTGGTGGCGGGCCCCATCGTCCGCTACGCCGACGTGGCCCCCCAGCTGCGAAGCCGCACCCACACGGTGCAGGACGCGGCTCTGGGGGCCCGCCGCTTTGTGCTGGGCCTGGGGAAAAAGGTACTGCTTGCCAACGTCCTGTATGAGCTGGTGACGGTGTATCAGCAGAGCGGGCAGAAAACGGTGCTGCTGACCTGGCTGTACGCCGCGGCGTATATGCTCCATGTGTACTTCGACTTCTCCGGCTACAGCGACATGGCCATCGGCCTGGGCCGCATCATGGGCTTCCGCTTTGCCGAGAACTTCCGCTATCCCTTTGTGTCCGGCAGTCTCACGGAATTCTGGCGGCGCTGGCACATCTCCCTGGGCTCCTGGTTCCGGGACTATGTGTATATCCCCCTGGGCGGCAGCCGGGTGGGTAAGGCCCGCTGGGTGCGGAACCTGGTGATCGTGTGGGGCCTGACGGGCCTGTGGCACGGGGCCGCCTGGAACTTCGTGGCCTGGGGCCTGTATTTTGCCGCGTTCCTGCTGCTGGAAAAGCTGTTTCTGGGCCGGTGGCTGAAGCGTGTCCCGGTGCTGGGCCATGTGTATGTGCTGCTGGCGGCGCTTTTCAGCTTCGTGCTGTTTGACGCCGCGTCTGTCCCCGCCGCCCTGGGGACCGCCGGGGGCCTGCTGGGCCTGGGGGGCCTGCCCCTGTGGGACAGCGGCGCCCTCTACTATCTGCGCAGCTATGCCCCGGTGCTGGCGCTGGCCGCCGTGGGGTCCACGCCGCTGCCTGCCGCCCTGTGCCGCCGGATCGCCGCC
>ERZ772865.3819-NODE-3819-length-10911-cov-4.117631_pt1 | contig 10911 bp, 9 predicted proteins | sample MGYA00512133_ERZ772865 | MGnify/ENA primary metagenome ERZ772865 (study PRJEB29015, sample SAMEA2737722) | human gut metagenome | biome: human gut; feature: human-associated habitat; material: faeces | place: China | collected 2012 ...
TATTTGCCGTTGTCGAGAGAGAACAGGTCTTGCATACCCTGTGTGGATGTGATCGCGATACCGCCGAGGCCGCGGATGGTCTTGACCATTTCCTGAATATAGCCCGCCGCCAACGGATTGGAGTTTGCGCCGACCAGCGACCATAGCTCGTCTGAGATCAGCGCCGAGAGCTGCCCACCTGCGCCAGAAATGAGGTCGTTTGCAATGTCTGTCGCCCAGAAGATACCGGGCAGAAGCAGATCGTCAGGCATACCCGACGTGTCAATGACGATGTATTTGTTATCGAGGTCAATTTCATTTCGGCTGCCCATGGCAGAGGCAGAGCCTGTCACATACCGTGCCAGCACGACGGCCAGATGCCGCGTATCCGCGCGCTCCTGCAGCACGTCGTACCAGTCTGCCAGCACAGGCATTTCGCGAAAACTCCCGTCTTCGTTCAGAACGGAAGTGTTGTCAAATGTGATACCATACCGCCGGTAACACTCGACCAGCGACGTGTCCAGATAGTTTCGGTCTTCATCGCTGAGATCGCGCTTTTGCAGACTGTACCAGATGATAAGCCGCGAAATTTTATCCGCCAGCACGGAATCGTCGCGGGAGGCAAGCCCTTTGAGGCCCGCGTAGGTGTCGAGCGATTTTCTGCGGATCGCCATGATATTCGGACAGTCCGGTGAGGACGGGGACATCCGCAGATACAGACCGCCGAGCTGTTCGCAGCGCGGACGAAACTCATGGCCCTTCTTCGGGATAATGTAAATAACACGTTTCCCTTGCTGACGTAAACGCCCGCCGACACATTGGAGCGTGAACGTCTTGCCCGCACCGGACGAGCCACCGATCCAGATGTTGCCGTTCGTATATTTATAGTCGTCATAGGGATTCAGAAAGACCGGAGAACGGTTGTACATATTGAGACCGAGGAAGATGCCGTTGCGGTCAGACAGTTCATAAGACGCGAACGGGAACGCTGCCGCCACGCCGCTGGTAAGCGCATTGCGGCGGGATTTGCGTTCAATGTCCGGGTCGAGGTAGAGAATTGGCAGCATGGACAAAAATGCCTGCTCCTGCTTGTACTCGCAGCGGCGGGCGATCGTGTCCACGGAGACGCAGAGCTTTTCAACTGCTGTGACACGATGCTCCAGCGTTTCAGGATCACTGGCCGTGACCTCGATGAGCGTGTGCATATAATAAAAATCCTCACCCTGCCGATTCATCACGTCCTTGAGATACATACCGGACGCGATGGCGCTGTCCAGCTCCTCAAAGTCCTGCCGGGTGTCGGCAACGTCGCGCATCCGGCTGCGGTTCATCATGGTTTGCTGGGAGATCTTCGCCAGAATTTTCTCCTTGGATTGCTTGTCAAAGTGGAACGAAATGCTGACGCCTTCGCCGGCCTCGACCAGCGGGGCCAGCCAGCTTGCACCGACAGTCGTGGAATAGCCGTAACCTGTGATATAAAGATAGGCATGAAAAATGCCGTCCACTACAATGTAGTCCCGGCTTTTGGTGTCCACGCTCGTGGGCGAGAGAATGTCCAGAATTGTTGTAGAGCCTGCCTCCAGCTCGCTCAGATCCGGCGTTTCCTCGCCGAACAGCAGGCGCTTGAGAAACGGCTGCTTCTTCGGCTGCTCCTTGACTGGCGGCTTCTCCTCCGGCGGCAAGCCGGGCGGCGGGGCGGATTTGTTCTTGCGGTGCTTTTTCAAGTGGATCACACTCCTTGAAATGGTTTATGATTGCTTTTGTTCATAGAAAACTCAGAACGGAATTGTTCGGTATGGTGTTGATTTTTTGCATTATGTCGCATATAATATGGGTGAATCGAAAGATTCTCAGCAGGTGTTTCGCCGCCTATATCCCAAGTGCGAGGCGTTAATGATGTAGCTGGCTTGGGCGTAAGTTCTTTGGGCCACCGCAGGCAGGAAGAATTTCCTGCCATTTTTTTATAAGCGCATGGTGAAGACCTCAGTTCGTGGCGGCTTGACAATATATCATAAAAGGAATATACTAATAGTGGGCAGATAAAAGGTGCATATATGTTTGAAATTGAGTTTTATCAACTACCGAATGGAACAAAACCGGCGGAGGAGTTTCTGGACTCGCTGGATACAAAGATGCGCGCAAAGGCCTTGCACAGTCTTTCGATTTTAGAGGAGTTCGGAAATCAACTGCGTGAGCCATATTCCAAACAGTTAGAAGACGGTCTGTTTGAGCTTAGGATCAAATTTGCGAGTGACATTTCCAGACTATTTTATTTCTTTGTGGTCAATCATACGATTGTTATTACAAATGGATTTGTAAAAAAGACCACGAAAACCCCAAAATCAGAACTGATACTTGCCCGTAAATATAAGGCAGACTATGAAAGGAGTCATTACTATGAGTGATTTCAAGAATTATCTTGCACAGCAAATGGAAGATCCTGCGTTTGCTGCTGAATATGAAGCGCAGCGGCCGGAATACGAAGCGATTCGCGCGGTGATCGCTGCGCGGCTTGCCTGTAATATGACGCAGAAAGAGCTTGCTGAAAAGACCGGGATCCGGCAGTCCAATATCAGCCGGATCGAAAACGGCTCTGCAAGTCCCACGATCGATACACTGGCAAGAATTGCGGCTGGGCTCGGAAAGCAGTTAAAAATTGACTTTGTCTGAATTGAATCCTACCCATTCAGGAGGAACGGAGAAATCCATTCCTCTTTTTTATTCTCCATACACCCCATGCACCTCCGTTGTCATGTCAAACACACCTTCCGGCAGCTTAACGCGCAGGCTCGTTCCCTTGTTGATGAGCTCGTACAGGAGCTTCAGCACAAAATCGTCCGTGTAGCGCGGCTCTAAGACCTCCAGCTCACAGATATCCAGATAGCGCCGGGCGGTGTCTGCTTCTTCATTCAGGCGCTGGATGATGCCCTTGACGGTATTGCGCTTGGCGCGCATTTTCGCTTCGTACTGAAACACGAGGAAGAACCGGTGGCGGATAGACTCGCTGGCGATACCGAGACCGATCTTTTCAATATTGTCCTCGATCTCCGCGCGGCAATTTTCACTTTCCTCGGTTTTCTGGAACTGCCGCATCTGCTCGACGTATTCGCTCGTATCCGGCGGGAGTGTGCGCACCTCGCAGCTCATGCTGTCCGGCGCAATTTTCAGATACGCAGCGTAGGATGTGATAATATTCTGCTGGTCGGATGGTGATTTGAGGTAGAAATTGACGGGCAGCACCTCAAGGATTTTGATAAACCGGTTGTCCTTCGTGATGACCACGCCGCCAATGATATTCTTGATCGGCAGCCATGCCTGGATGCTGTCACGATAGGTTGCGCCGCCGTGACTGGTCGGCGCGGCCGTGCCGAAAATGGCGTCCTTCATGCTCATAGACGCACCTCCCCGCGGTAAAAGATCATGCGCCGGTGCTTCCGCCAGTTTATCCACGCCTTGAGCCATCTGGTGAGACTGTCGCCGCCGATGCCAATGAGCGCGAAACCGCCCACGGGAACAAGGATCGCCATTGTGACGATGATCTTCGGCATAAGCGTCAGCGGCAGAAGCGCCAGGCACAAAAACAAAATGGGAATGCACAGCAGCACGGTTTCGACCGCATTGCGGATCTCAAACACGCCGAACAGCTTGCCCGCGTCCGTAAAATTTACGGGGATATGATAGGTTTCATAGCTCATATTCGTATTCTCCCACGCGCTCCATCAGCGAATTTTTGCAGAAATCATAGTCCTGCCGCAGCAAACCCAATTTCTCTCCGCGTTGGGCTATGATAGATTCAAAGCCGCTTTGGATTTTCTGTACAGTCTCCGCCGACGGCTTGTTTTCGCTCAGTTCCAGCTCGCTGATGCGCTGCGCGGACACGCCGCAGGCTCTGCCAAGCTCTACCATGCTGACATGGTGCCGTAGGCGGAGAATGCGGAATTTTCTGACCTTCATAGGCCCCTCCTTTATTCGTCATATTGTATGTATGGGATCTTGCACCAGCCCTGCCAGCCGCGCCCCTCGACCTTTGTGCGCACCACGCCGTACTGCGTGCCCATCGCTTCAATGGCATAGCCGCTCCCGACGTAGACGCCCCAGTGTCCCTGCTTCCAAAGACCAAGTCCAACGATATCGGGCATCGTGTCCATACTGCCGTACTCGGTGCCGTTTTCCTTGGCAGACGCATACATCCGGTCGGCATTGTAGTCCGGCATCCCGTTGGTGTTGTAATCAATGGTCAGCGTATCGGGATTCAGCCAGCCGTAGCCTTTGAGAAGCCCTACGCAGTCCGTTGTGCGCCGGCCAAGCCAGTGCTCGCGGATAAACGCCTCCGATGCGCCGATGTCCGGGTACTGCTCCAGCTTGTATTGGAGCATGGATTCTGTCAGGACGGTTCCAAACGTCCCCCACACATATCCCCAGCCGTGTTCCCACGCCTGTATCGCATAGGCGGCAAGATCATGGTTGTTTTTTGTACGCGGATTCGTAAAACCGGAGATATCAATGGTATTGTCGGCACTGCCTCCGCTCTCCGCGCTGCCTCCGCCACCACTGCCGCCAGGGGAGGATTCCGCCGGACCGGTATAGCCGGTATCGCCCGCATAGCTGGGCTTATAGGCTTCAAATTTGTCTTTGTATTTGTTGAGCGCGTCGCTCTCATAGATCGTCTCGAACAGTGCGCCTGCCCACGTTTTGGCGTCCTCGTCAAACTCCAGATCATCCATGAGCTTGTCTTTATCGAGCGGCTGGAAGATAATACGGAGGACAGTCTGGTTGCCGGAGGATTCCAGCCGCGTCGTGTGCTTGAGATTGGAGATCAGAAGTGACTGTACCTCCTCCGGCTTCATTTCTGACAAGTCCTGCTTGTGGGCAACGGAATTAATGGCGATGTACCAGCAGAGGTCCTCTTCATCGAACTTGCTGGACACCCGGATCTCATCGATCGTGACGCCCTGATTCTCATACGCGGCTGCCTCGCCGGTAATAATGGCGTCCTGCTGCGTCTTTTCAAAGTCCTCCAACGACAGATACGCGCCGCCGATGGAAAGCGCCTGCTCCCGCATGGTGATCTGCGGGTCCTTTTCGGACGTTTCGTAGCCGAAAAACATATTTGGCATAGCGGAGATCACGAACATTGGGATCACGATGACGGCAATGAGAACGCCGACGGCAAGCTTGATGATCGTTGGCAGGAGCTCCTTCGCAGCGGCGGCAGCCGCGCCGTGAAGCCCTCCTGCGATTGCCGCCCGCACGATGTTGACAGCTGCCTTGACCACGCGTGCCGCATTCGCCATGACCTCCGCAGCGGAGCGGCGGTTCCGGTCATTCATCCAATGTCACCTCCGGCTTGCTCTCCTGCGGGCGCTTCGTTGTCTTCTGTGAGGCTTCATGCAGATCGAGATGCGACGGAATGGACTCCGGTGTTCTGCCGGTCAGCGGAACGAACGGTTTCTTTGCCGCCTTTTCCGCAGCGGGCTTCTGCGCCGCCGATGCTGCTTCCGTGTTGATCCCAACTGCCGTGGGCGCGATTCCTGCGGTACCGGGGCGATGGTAGAGCGTCTGCTCCTTCTTCTGCGACTCCGGTTGTGTACCGGCCTTGCGTTCCTGCGGTACCGGACGCTTGGCAGAGGATTCTGCTGCAGGGCTTCTTTGCGGCCCGCGCGATTCCTGCGATACCGGAGCCGACGCAGTCATGCTGCCCATAGCAGCTGGGGCAGCCGGTTTCCTGCTCTGCCGGTCGGGAGATGCAGCGGAAACGGGAGACTTACGCGCAACAGTTTGCGGTGGCTTTTCTGCGCTGCCGCCTTGCGCGGGAATTGGGCGCTGCGAAGCACGCTGTTCTGCTGGACGCGCTGCATCAGGCCGCGCGGTCGAACGTGGGGGCGTACCAGCTTCGCGGTTGGAAGACGGCGCTGCCGGGGATACCGGCGTTGTGGGTGCGGGATGCTCCCGATTTGTGGAGCGGCCATCCATGCGGGCTCCGCTGGATGGCTGCACCGTGCCGCCGGACTGCTGGGCTGAAACATGGTTCTGCTGCGTGATCTGGGTGTTTCCATTCGTGGAAACGCGTGTCGTCTGCTGCACGGGCTGGGTATAGCGTCCGCCGATGGACGTGCGCTGCGTTCCTGCTGTACCGGACGCTGGCGTATTCTGCGGACTGCCCGGTTGCTGTGGCCGCGCACCAGTTCCTGCGGTATCGCGGAACGGTGCAGAATGGGAAGCATCTGCCGAATGGGAAGCTGACTGTTTTCCTGCCGTACCGCTTGGTGCAGATGTTGACTGTACGCCGCTGTGCGGCGCGGACGGATTTCCTGCCATACCGGATCGCGGAGAAGCAGGAGAAGCTGGATGTTCTGCTGCTGGCTGCGCGCCTGCCATGTTTGGAGCCTGCACAAAGGTACTGCGCTGCTGCGTCGTTTCTGTATGCGCAGACTGCATCTGACCTTTTCCTGCGCTGCCGACAGGTTGTGCCGGACTGCGCAGAGTGGCAGACGTAGATGCAGGATTGTTTGGCATTGCATTTGGCGTGGCCGCATTCGGTGCGCCTCGCTGTGTGTCAGGCGGCTGCACAAAGGTGCTGCGCTGCTGCGCAGACTCGCTCTGCACCGTCCGTCCTTGCGCATTGCTGCTGTGATACGACTTTCCTGCGCTGCCGGTTGGCTGACTGGTACTGCGCGGCGGATTTTGGCCTGCCGTTTTTCCTGCCGCACCGAACAAAACCGCGCCAGCATGATTCTGCACCGCCGCGCTGCTGCGTGGATGGGATTCCGACTGGGAATGTACGGCCTGTTCCTGCTGCGTATTCTGCGTGACCGCGCCGCCCATGACGGGCTGCGAAGTTCCTGCGGGATGATACGGCGCGCCGGGCGAGGCTTTTGCTGCTGTGGACGCAGCTTTGTTCTCTGGCGCTGCTACATGACCCGGTGCACGTCTGCTGCCGGGCGGCACGGCAGTTTTCCGCGTGGAGTTCGGCTGCATGCCATTTCCTGCAGGCGCGGCATGAGGGAATGCGCCTGCCATCTTTTCGGCGGCAGACTGCACGGTATCAGATTGTGCCGCAGAAGTCTGCGCGGAAGCAGATTCCTGCGTCGATGCAGAATTCGCGCTGCTTTGCTGTGCAGACGCGCTATGATGATAGCCGTTTGCGTAAGAGGGCGCATTGACATTGGACATATTGCCGCCGCCAGTTCGCGGGCCGGTCGGTGCGTTTGGCTTGGAATTTCCGCTGCCGCTGCGCGGCTGATTGCCGTTCCTGCCGATGGTATGCGCTGCATTGGACACCATTGAGCGAACGACCATCATCGTCATTGCACCGGGGAAGCCGCGGCCTAATGGATCGCCCGTCATGGCAGGATTCAGGCCGATGCGCGCAAGGATGCTGTCCGCTTTTTTCGCTACCTTGACGATGGTAACGACCAGCACCATCCATGGCAGCACGTCAAGGCCGCTCGGATAGTACGACAGCACAGAGAGGAGCATCTTGACGAACATCACGTTCGTCGCCATCAGCAGGCACATCGAGCCGAACATCCGGCACCAGCCGGTAAAAATGTCCGACGTGTTCCGGCTGCCGCCCATACCAAAGGCGAGGGGTGAGGTGATCGTCAGCACGGCGAGGATAAAATACCGCTCTGCCATTTCCATAATGAGTTTGAACGTCTGAAACATGACGATGATGCCGCAAATCACGACAAGCAGCCAAGAACCGGTCAGACCGCCGAAGGAGGCTTCATCCGCAAATGTAATATCCACGGCGTCCGGCATTTGCAAAAGCTCAATGACGGTCGATGTCATATTCAGCCCCAGCTCGCAGATCTGTGGGCTTGCCACCAGCAGAAACGAAAAGGCAAACGTCCTTGTGAACAGGAGTTTTGGATCTTCCGCGTCAAAGCCAAGCCCCGCCGCCATACCGTGCGAGGCCTGAAAGACGAGGTTGCCGATGAGCAGCGCCCAACCGACGCCAAGCATGATCTGACGGATGGTGTCGATGACGGGCATGTGCTCACGCAGATATGCAAAATCCAGACTCATGAGGTCAAACAGCACGGACGCGAAATACTCCCAGCATTCCAGGATCAGGCCATAGATCCATTCGATAAAGCCCTGAAAGAGCAGTTCCAGCAAGCGGCCCGCACCTCCTTTTCCACCGGATGATTCTGTTTAGCCTTGGATTGTTGCAAGGCCCTGAAACAGCGGCGCGACATAGGCGATAAACGCGCCGATGCCGTTGATGACTGCCCACGCGATCCAGATGCGGCGCAGCCAGTCCCACGCCTGATCGACCTTGTGCTGATTATTGGACAGCTTTGCGCCGACGACCGCAACGGCGGACATCAGACCGGCCAGCACCGTACTGATGCCTGCAATTTTGCTGTAAACGTCCACGATGATGCGGTTCGCCGCTGTCCACATATCCTCGACAGCAAACGCCTGCACACAAAACAGGCTGACGCACAGCAAAAGCAGCAGGCAGAGTGTATAAAAACGATATAGCTTTTTCATGTATTCCTCCAAAAAAGAAGCGCAAACCTGAGAACGGAAGGCCCGTTCTCAGGTTTTTTGATCATTCACCGCCCCATTCCAGAACAAAGACAATGGAGAGAACTTCCTGCTCAGTGACTGCTTTGGATACGGCGCTGACAACGGCATCGTAGGAGAGCGGCAGTTTTCCATTTTCCGCAATCGTCCACGGTGAGGTCAGCGAGAATGTTTCTGCATCACCGGTTTTCGTCGTCAAAGAATCGTTGATTTTGAAACCAAGCTGTTTCGCATCGACTTTGGCGTGCGCCATATCGGTCGTGTAGGGTACGAGCTGCCAGCCGTTCTTGGTGGAAATTGAAACGCTGGACACGATGACATCACCGGTAGACGCATTGATGATCTCCGCTGCGCCAACATGAACTTCTCCACCTTCGTCTACGATGAGCGGCAGTGTAACAGGAACCGTGACCGAGAAAACCTCTGTGATCTCCCAATGCGCATAGTAGGTGCTGTCACCATCTGTCTTGTAGATGGTGTTGGCATCGACCTGCGTGCCGCCGGTCGCCTCGGTGAACCAGCCGAGGAATTCGGCGTTCTTGCGCGTCGGCTCAGTCGGCAACGTCAGCTTTTCCCCATAGGTCTGCTTCGTTTCCTCTGTCGTGCCATTGCCAAGATCCCACGTCAGCGTATAGCTATTGGCGGTAAATTGCGCGTAGAACGTCTTTGCCGCTGTGATGGTCACAGTGTTGTACAAGCTGCCGCCAGAAGCGGACGTGTACCAGCCCTTGAACGCATGACCGGCCTTGACCGGCGTGCTCGTCGGGGCGGTTGCCGTCGCATTCGGCTTGCCTGTCGTGGTGATGCTGGTTTTGCCATCAATCGTGCCGCCGTTCGTTCCGGCGTCCCACTTGATCGTCAGGCTGACAGTTGCACCGCAATCGTCGCACTTGCCGTCACCGTTCGCGTCGGTGTGGTCAGCGTATTCATAGCCAGAATCGCCGCAGGCCGAGCACGTCTTGGTGCGCTTATGCTGCGTTTCGCTGTCCGACACCCACGAAGCATAGGAATAGCTGTGATTGGCGTAGTCATAGGTTGATGCGCCGCAGCCGGAACAAGTCTTGCTTCTGCGGTGCTGGGTATCGCTGTACTTGCTCCACGAACCGGTAGAATAGCTATGATTACCGTAATCCGTAGTGCTGTATCCGCAGGTGCGGCAGGAGGCCGTTCGGCTATGCTGACTGGAGGAAGCATTTCTCCATGACCCATAACTCATGCTGTGCGAAGCGTAATCGTAGTCCGTCGCGCCGCAGTTTCGGCAGGAACCTGTGCGCCGATGCTGACTGGACGAATACTGCTCCCACGAGCCATAGCTATAGTTGTGTCCGCTTGCATAGATGGTTTCGCTCTTGGTCTGACCGCAGGCGCACGAATAGCTTCTGTAACCATTGCTGGTACAGGTAGACGCCTGCTGACTTTGCAGCACCCACGTATGGCTGCCGCAGTCCGGGCAGGTACCGGAGCCGTAACCACCAGCGCCGTGACTCTTATAGGTGTAAGTGCCAAGGTACTGGACGTAGTGGCAGAGATAACACTCATTATAGTTTGCATGACCGCGAGACGAATGTGCGACTTCAACGTATGTGCCCTGGAACGAATACTTTCCGCATGAAGGGCAGTTGCCAATGATGGAGCCGGTGGACTGAACAGAGATACCCGGCGCTTTCTTGATGCCGCTGGGTGCAGTGGTGGCGGCGTCTGCGTTCTGATACACGCCGTACAGATCATAAAAATACCGGCTGCTGCGATTGGATGCGGCCCAATCATAGGTGTAGAACGGCACCGTTGCTTCCGGGTAGCCGATGATGTAGGCGATATAGAGCGTGTCGCCGGAATCGGCTTCGCGCCAGAACGCATCCTCGCCGATGCTGTTCAGAACCGTTTCGCCGTAGTACATGGTCAGTGTAGAGAGTTTCGGGCAGTTATAAAAAGCGTGCTTGCCAATGACCGGCGCAAGGGGCAGCTCTGCGGTGGTCAAATTTGTGCAGCCCTCGAACCAGTATGCCAAATCCGAAATGCTCAAGGTTTCCACATCCTCGAACCAGACCTCGGTGATCTGCTCCCGCACAGCCGCCCACGGCTGATCGTCTGCGCTTGTAAACACCGGCGCTTCGCCGCTGCCGGAGATGGTCAGCCAACCCTTGGAGTCCAGCGACCATTTGATGCTGCTGCCCGGAATCGTGCCGCTGGTCGCAGCTTCACCAGAAACGGACTGCACGGCGATTTCTTCGTCAGGGGCGCTTTCATAGACCGTGTGTTCGTGATCTTCGACTGCAAACGCCGAAATGCTCAGCGAAAACACCATACAGAGGGCAAGCAGCAATGCGGTGAATTTCTTGAAATTCTTCATCATGCAGCCTCCTTTTCACTCACAGCGGCAATGGTGAACACAAT
>ERZ772865.3822-NODE-3822-length-10903-cov-19.056508_pt1 | contig 10903 bp, 8 predicted proteins | sample MGYA00512133_ERZ772865 | MGnify/ENA primary metagenome ERZ772865 (study PRJEB29015, sample SAMEA2737722) | human gut metagenome | biome: human gut; feature: human-associated habitat; material: faeces | place: China | collected 2012 ...
GCTTTTGCACCGCAACCTCCGCATCCCGGATGACGGTCAGGGTGCGCAGACCCAGAAAGTCCATCTTCAAAAGACCCAGTTCTTCGATCTCGGTCATATTGAACTGGGTCACCGGCAGGCCGTCGTTGGTGGCAAGCGGCAGATAATAATCCGTCGGCTCCGGCGTGATGACCACGCCCGCCGCGTGGGTGGAGGCGTGCCGGGGCATACCCTCCACCTTCAGTGCGGTGTCGATGAGCTCGGTCACCTGCGGGTCGGTATCGTAGAGCTTTTTCAGCTCGCTGGAAACCTCCAATGCCCGCTTGAGGGTCATTTTCAGCTCCATGGGCACAAGCTTTGCTACCACGTCCACCTGCTGGTATGGAATACCCATCACGCGGCCCACATCCCGGATGGCGTTGCGGGCTGCCATCGTACCAAAGGTAACGATCTGCGCCACATGGTCCGCACCGTATTTGCGGTTGACGTAGTCGATGACCTCCTGCCGGCGCTCGTAGCAGAAGTCCACATCGAAATCCGGCATACTGACGCGCTCAGGGTTCAAAAAGCGCTCGAAGATCAGGTTATAGCGGATGGGGTCGATATCCGTGATGCCCACGCAGTAAGCGGCAATACTACCCGCGCCGGAGCCGCGTCCCGGCCCCACCGGGATGCCCTGACTTTTTGCAAAATTGATGTAGTCCCACACAATGAGGTAGTAGTTGGTATACCCCATGGTCTTGACCACGCCGATCTCGTATTTCAGGCGGTCAATGTTGGCCTGCGGCACATCCGGGCCATAGCGGCGCTCCAAGCCGTCCCAGCAGAGTTTTTCAAAGTAGGCCTGATTGTCCATGCCGTCCGGGGCTTTGTAGTAGGGGATCTTGGTGTGACCGAACTCAAAGTCAAAATTGCACTGCTCGGCGATCTTTGCCGTATTGGCGCAGGCCTCCGGTACCATGGAGAACAGCTCGTACATCTCGTCTGTGGTCTTGACGTAGAATTCATCGGTCTGGAACTCCATACGGTCGGCGTCCTGAATGGTCTTGCCGGTCTGGATGCACAGCAGGATGCTCTGCATCTTGGCGTCCTCTTTGCGCAGATAATGGGCGTCGTTGGTGGCTGCCATGGGGATGCCCGTCTCCCGGGAAAGCTTGATGAGCTGCGGCAGAACAGTGGAATCCTCTTTCAGGCCGTGATCCTGCAATTCGATGTAGTAATTCTCTGCACCGAACAGATCCCGGTACCACAGCGCAGTCGCCTTTGCGCGCTCGTAGTCCCCTGCCAGAATGGCCTGCGGGATCTCGCCCGCCAGACAGGCCGAAAGGCAGATCAGTCCCTCGTGGTATTGCTCCAAAAGCTGCTTATCCACACGGGGCTTGGAGTAAAAGCCCTCCACAAAGCCGGCAGAGACCATTTTGATCAGGTTCTTATAGCCGGTCTCGTTTTTGCACAGTAAAATCAGGTGGTTATTGCCGTCTATTTTATTTACCTTATCAAAGCGGGTGCGGGTGGCAACATACACTTCGCACCCGATGATGGGCTTGATGCCCGCCTTTTTGGCGGCTTTATAAAACTGCACACAGCCGTACATTACGCCGTGGTCGGTGCAGGCAATGGCGGTCTGTCCACACTCCTTCACCCGCTCCATCAGCTGGTCGATGCGGCAGGCACCGTCCAGAAGGCTGTATTCCGTATGGATATGCAAATGGGCAAAGGAACGGGTATTTGCGGTGGGTTCACTCATTGTACTGCCTCCTGTCCCTCCTGCTGACGCTGGCGCAGATTTTCCGCCAGCGCCTCCAGCTTTTTCATCCGGTGTGATAGGCCAGATTTGCTCACAGCCGGATCAAAGCAGCCGCACAGCGCGGTAAGCGAAAGATCCGGGTATTGCAGCCGCTTGGCTGCTGCCTGCTGCAGCACCTCCGGCAAGGTCTCCAGTGCGTGCTGTTCCTGCAAATAGCGGATAGCCTTCAGGGTCTGAGCGTTCGCCCGCGCCGTTTTGCCAAGGTTTGCGGTATCGCAGTTGGTCTGCCGGTTGGTCTGGTTGCGTACCTGCTTGAACGCCTTGAGCACACTGATCTGGGTCGCGGCATCCGCAGCGCCCATAAAGCGGAGCAGCCGCTCCACATTGGCACCGGTCTTGACGTAGATCAGGTTCACGCCGTTGCGGCGGGTGCGGTGGGGCGCAAACTCGTGCTCAGCCAGCAGCGCTTCAAAATCCCGGGCGAGGTTCGTCCGGGAGGTGAGAAATTCCAGGTTATATTCCTTTTGCGGGTCGGTGACCGTGCCACTGCACAAAAAGGCCATGGCGATATAGGCGCTGACGCAGGTCTGGCAACGGATGAGCCCGGGGTCGATCTGCAAGCTGGTCTCCCTGCCGGTTGTGCCGAACAGCTCGTGCAGGCGGGTGACCTGCTCCGCATCGCGGATATTGAACTCGTACAGCACACCGCTGACGCGGGGCTTTTCCAGGATCTCGCCCCGGATGCCGCAGCGGGCAAACAGCTGCTGCGCCAGCTGCACCGTATGGGGTTGCTCGGTTTGCAGCACAAGGCCGCGGGCATCAAAGTATTTGGCAAAGCAGGCAATGCCATAGGCAGCTGCACGCACACAGCATTCCTTGGTGGGGCTGCGCTGCGCGATTTCCTCCCGCGCACTGGATGCAAAACTCATAGTATTTCCTCTGTTTTCAGCGCACGGCATCCCGGTGCTGCACCCCGGGCTCGTAGCCCAGAGAGGTGCAGTATTCCGCAAGCTTGCGTGCGAATGTGATGGAGCGGTGCTTGCCGCCTGTGCAGCCCACCGCAATGGTCAGCTGGCTTTTGCCTTCCTTGACATAGAGCGGCAGGGCGTACTGCAAAAAGTTCTCGTACCGGCGCAGCAGCTCCTGTGCTTCGGGATAGCCCATGACAAAATCTACCACTTCCTGATCCAGTCCGGTCTTGTGCTTCAGTTCCGGCACATAGAAGGGGTTTGGCAGGCAGCGCACATCCAGCACAAGGTCGGCCTCCGGCGGCAAACCAAACTTGAACCCGAAGGACATAATGGTGAGACGCATGGCATTTTTTGCCCCGCCGTTTTTCATGAACAAATCGCAGATACGCTCTTTATTCTGAGAGGTAGAAAGCAGACCGGTATTGATGGTATAGTTTGCGCGTTCCCTTAAGGGCTGTAAGATCTGCCGCTCCTTCAAAAAGGCATCCCTGGTAGAGATGCCCTCTGCAATGCTGATGGGGTGGCGGCGGCGGGTCTCGCTGTAGCGGCGCATCAGCACATCGTCCGGCGCATCCAGAAACAGGATCTTATAGGGTGTTTTCTGCTCGTCCAGCTGCTGCAGGGCAGTCTCGATCTGTTCCCTGCTGCGGCAGCCGCGCACGTCCATGGAAAGCGCCACCCGCTCCAGCTGGTTGTCGCCCGCCTTGGAAAACGCCGTAATGCTGGGCAGCAGCCCCGCCGGGACGTTATCGATGCAGAAAAATCCGATATCCTCCAGCGCATTCATAGCCACAGACTTTCCCGCGCCGGAAAGTCCGCTGACGATCAACAGCTCCATCTGTGTTCCACACTCCCTCTATTTACGCAGTTCAGCGGACTACGCGGATCTCTTTTTCCAGATCATAACCGGTCTTTTCCTTTACGATGGTGCGTACTTCTTCGCACAGCGCCAGCACGTCTGCGCAGGTGGCGCCGCCAAGGTTCACCACAAAGCCGCAGTGCTTCTCGCTGACGGCGGCACCGCCGTGTCGGTAGCCCCGCAGACCGCACTGGTCAATGAGGGCAGCGGCAAAAGCGCCCACCGGGCGCTTGAAGGTACTGCCTGCGCTGGGCTTATCCAGCGGCTGCTTGTCCAGCCGTTTTGCCATCAGTTCGTCCATCTTTGCGCGAATAGCCTCCGGTTCGCCCGGAGTCAGGGCAAACTGCGCCGAGAGGATACAGCCGCCGTTTTCTTCAAAAATGCTGTGGCGGTAGCGCAGGTCAAGCTCCGCTGCCGCAGCCTCCTTCACCTCGCCCTCGGCGGTGAGGTACTGCACCGTGGTCAGCACATCCTTCATCTCGCCGCCGTAAGCACCGGCGTTCATGTAGACTGCGCCGCCCACCGTACCGGGGATGCCGTAGGCAAATTCCAGTCCGGTCAGGCCGTGTTCCAGCGCCGTTTTGCACAGCGCCGAGAGCCGCACGCCCGCCCCGGCGGTGAGTTGTGTGCCGTGCACCTCCACAGTGTCCTGCATGGAGGAAATATCCAGCACCACGCCGTTGTAGCCCTCGTCGGCAAACAGAATATTGCTGCCGTTGCCCAGCAAATAGTACCGGACGCCCTGCGCTTTGCATAGTGCAACAGCACGGCAAAGCTGTGCCCGATCTGCCGGCTGCACGAACAGCCGTGCCGGGCCGCCGATCTTAAAAGTACAGTGCGCTGCCAGCGGCTCGTTTTCTTTATAAGCAATGCCTGCTGCGGTGAGCAGCTGCTTGAGTTGTTCCATAGGGTCAGGCTCCTTTTTTATCGGGAAGATCAGTCCATTTTGTCATCCAGTCCCAGCCGGATCAGCAGCTCCTTGGCTGCGTTGTAGCCCATCTTCTTCTGGCGGTTATTGATGGCTGCAGTCTCCAGCACCACAGCCAAATTACGGCCGGGAGAGACCGGGATGCTGGTGCTGGGAATGCTCACGCCCAGAATGTCGTAGTATTCACTTTCCAGACCGGTGCGCTGGTAGTTCTTGGTGGGGTCCCACGCCTCCAGCTGCACCACCAGATCCAGACTTTCGCTCAGCTTGACGGCGCCCACGCCGTACACACGGGCCACGTTGACAATGCCGATGCCGCGCAGCTCGATGAAGTGGCGGATATTTTCCGGGGCAGTGCCCATGATCTGACGGTTGGACACCTTGCGCAGCTCCACGGCATCATCTGCCACCAGACGGTGGCCGCGCTTGACCAACTCAATGGCCAGCTCGCTTTTGCCGATGCCGCTGTCGCCAAGGATCAGGATGCCTTCGCCGTACACCTCCACCAGCACGCCGTGCCGGGTGATGCGGGGCGCAAGCTCCAGATTCAGTACGCTGATCAGGCTGCCCATCAAAGTGCAGGTAGTCTCGTTGGAACGCAGCAGGGCAACCGCGTGCTTCTGCGCCAGCTCCTGCATCTCCGGGAAGGGTTCCAGCTCCTCGCTGCGGCAGACGATGACCGCCGGGGGCTGCTGCCGGAACAGCTGTTCCAGCGCCTCGTAGCGCTTTTCTGCCGTCAGGCCGGACAAAAAGTTCATCTCTGCCAGACCCATGATCTGCAGGCGGAGCTTATCAAAGTAATCATAATAGCCCGCCAGAAACAGACCCGGGCGGTTGACCTCGGCGATCTCCACGCTGATTTCATCCAGCGCCCGGGGGGTGTATACCACTTCCATGCTGACGCGGTCGGTCAGCGTTTTAAGCGAAACATTGAACGTACCCATCCTGGTTCCTCCTGTATCCTTTTGCCGCGCTGTGCTGCGGGCACTCTTATTCATATTATAATAAAATTCGGCGGCAAATACAACGCCCGGGGCGCTGTTTTTGTACCCGCCTCTGGAAACCGACGCTGCATCGCAGCGTGTGCACAGGATTTTTACATTTTTCTTACTTTACATGGGTTTTACATTTCGGCGATTTCAGATTTTACATTGTTTTTCTATACTTAAAGCACAGGAGAAAAACACGTCAAGAAAAGTGAGGAAAACACTTATGACCATTTTTAATGTCTTTTCGCTGCTGGGAGGTCTGGCCCTGTTTTTGTTCGGTATGGACATCATGGGCAAGGCGCTGGAAAAGCAGGCCGGCGGCCAGCTGCAGAAAATTCTCAGCAAACTGACCGATAACCCCCTCAAGGGCTTTTTTCTGGGTCTGTGCGTGACCGCCGTGATCCAGAGTTCCAGCGCTACCACCGTTATGGTGGTGGGCTTTGTCAACAGCGGCATCATGGAGCTGCATCAAGCCATTGGCGTGATCATGGGCAGCAACGTGGGCACCACCGTGACCAGCTGGATTCTGAGCCTTTCCGGCTTGCAGGGCAACAGCCTGCTCATCCAGCTGCTCAAGCCCACTTCTTTTAGTCCGGTGCTTGCATTTATCGGCATTTTGCTGTATATGTGTAAGAGTGAGAAGAAAAAGGGTGTGGGCACCATCCTTATCGGCTTTGCCGTGCTGATGACCGGCATGACCGCCATGTCCAACGCGGTGCTTCCGCTGCAGGACGAGGCATGGTTCACCAGCCTGTTCACCCGCTTCTCCAACCCCCTGCTGGGCGTTCTGGTGGGCGCACTGGTCACCGGCATTATCCAGAGCTCCAGTGCCAGCGTGGGTATTCTGCAGGCACTGAGCGCCACCGGCGTTATCACCTACGGCAGCGCCATCCCCATCATCATGGGTCAGAACATCGGCACCTGTGTGACCGCACTGCTGTCCTCGGTGGGTGCCAACAAAAACGCCCGCCGCGCCGCCATGGTGCACCTGTACTTCAACATCATCGGTGTGACCATCTTCCTGTTCGGGTTCTACGGACTCAACGCCGTCTGCCACTTTGCCTTTGTGAATACTACCATTGAGGCTTGGGGCATTGCAATCGTGCACTCGGCATTCAACATTCTGGCCACCGTCATTCTGCTGCCCTTCGCCACCGGGCTGGAAAAGCTGGCTATCCTGACCATTCCCGATTCCCCGGAAAAAGAGGAGTTTGCGCTGCTGGATGACCGTCTGCTGAACACCCCCGCTGTGGCTGTGGAGCGCGCCCGCGCCGCTACCGCTGAAATGGCCGAGCTTGCCCGGGTGGGCGTTGTGCAGGCCATGAGCCTGACCCACGAATGGAACGACGAACTTGCCCAGAAGGTGCGGGACGAGGAGTGCCGGGTGGACCGGTACGAGGACGCACTGGGCACTTATCTGGTCAAGCTGTCCGGCCGGGAACTGAACCACACCGACAGCCAGAGCGTGAACACCCTGCTGCACACCATCAGTGATTTTGAGCGTATCAGCGACCATTCCGTCAACCTGCTGGAATCTGCCGAGGAGATGCACCAGAAGGAGATTCACTTCTCCAAAGATGCACAGGAGGAGCTGCAGGTTCTGGAGGATGCGGTGCAGGACACCCTGAGCCGCACCACCGATGCTTTCCGCAAGGGAGATCTGCACCTTGCCTCCAAGGTGGAGCCGCTGGAGGCCGTGGTCAACGAGCTGGTGCGTGCCATTAAGGCGCGACACGTTGCCCGCCTGCAGGCCGGCAGCTGCTCTATTGAGTACGGCTTTGTGCTGGACGATCTGCTGACCAACTACGAGCGTGTGTGCGACCATTGCAGCAATGTGGCGGTTGCACAGATCGAGGTGGCACAGGACAGCTTTGATACCCACGCTTATCTGAACGATCTGCGCCACGGCAACGACACCAAGGAAAGTGAAGAATTCCACCGCCGTCTGGACCGCTACCGCGAGCGGTATTTGTTCCCGGACGGACAGACTGCTGAGGAGAATTGAGTTATGATCTATATTGTAGAGGACGACGCTTCCATCCGCGAGCTGGAGCAGTATGCCCTGCAATCTAACGGCTACGAAGTGCAGGGCTTTGAGAGTGCCGAGCCTTTCTGGCAGGCCATGCGTGCTGCCGAGCCGGAGCTGGTGATCTTGGACGTGATGCTGCCCGGCGAGGACGGCTTTTCCATCCTGAAAAAGCTGCGCAACACCCCTTCCCTGCGCAAGCTGCCCATCATTATGGTCACTGCAAAATCCAGCGAGCTGGACACCGTGCGCGGGCTGGACTGCGGCGCGGATGACTACATTGCAAAGCCTTTCGGCATTATGGAATTTCTCAGCCGGGTGCGTGTGGCGCTGCGGCGCTCTGCCCCGGAGGTAAGGCCGGATGTGCTGGTTTTCCACGAGATCCAGCTGGATAACGCCCGCCACAGCGTTACGGTAAACAGCACCCCTGTGGAGCTGACCTACAAGGAATACTGCCTGCTGCGTCTGCTGCTGGAAAACACCAGTCTGGTGGTGACCCGCGAGACCATTTTGCAGGTAGTGTGGGGCACCGACATCTCGGTGGAAAGCCGTACCGTGGATATGCACATCCGCACCCTGCGCAAAAAGCTGGGCGATGCGGGGCGTTACATCTGCACTGTGCGCAAGGTGGGCTACAAGCTGACCGATGAGGAGGCCGAAGAAGAATGAAGCTGCGCAGCATGGAAGAAAAGATCAGCTACCGGTTGTTCCTGATGGGCTTTCTGGGGCTTATATTCACCGCAGTGCTGTGCATTTTTGTGTTCCATAAGGCCTTTACGGCGCAGGCATGGTCGGCTTTGGAGCGCGAGACCGACCTTGTGCGCGCCGGGTACGAGCAGACCGGAGACCCCACACAGCTGAGTGCCTTTGTGACCGATGATCTGCGCGTGACGCTGATCAGTCAGGACGGCAGCGTGCTGTTTGAATCTGCCACCGACCAGCCCATGGAGAACCATCTGACCCGCCCGGAGATCCGCGATGCCATTGCAAACGGCGAGGGTCGGGACATTCGCGATTCCCAGACCATGGGCTACGAGACCTATTACTATGCGCTCCGGCTTTCCGGCGGGGATGTGCTGCGCGTGGCACAGGACGCCGAGACCGTGTGGTCCATCTATGATGCCACCATCCCGGCCATCGTGCTGAGCTGCGTGGCGCTGATGCTGGCTGCTGCGGTGCTGGCCGCCCTGCTGACCAAAGCACTGGTACAGCCGGTGCTGAACATGACTGAGGATCTGGATCACATTCAGGAAAATGTGCCCTACCGGGAACTGATCCCCTTTGCAGAGAGCATCCACTCCGACCGCATTCTGCGAGAAAGCAACGAGAAAATGCGGCAGGAGTTTACTGCCAATGTCAGCCATGAGCTCAAGACCCCGCTGACCAGCATTTCCGGCTATGCAGAGCTGATCGAGACCGGCATTGCAAAACCGGAGGATGTGCCGGATTTCGGCCGCAAGATCCACAGCGAGGCCACCCGCATGATCCAGCTGGTCAACGATATTTTGCAGCTTTCCAAGTTGGACACTGTAAGCGAGACCGGGGACACCCCCGTAATGGAAACGGTAGACCTTTTGGAGGTTACCAAGGAGTGCGTGGAGCGCCAGAAACTGAACGCCCGCCGCGCGTATATCTCCCTGACCTATTTGGGCGAGAGCGCCCCGGTGCTTGGCAGCCGCGCGCTGCTGGATGAACTGTGCCAGAATCTGTGCGACAACGCCATCCGCTACAACCGCCCGGGCGGTAAGGTACAAATCATTACCGCTTGCAGCCGGGCGGACAGGGTCGTCCGCCCCTGCAAAATAATGCCGTGTGGGGCAGCGGGACCCATGTGTCCCGCTGTCCCACCGTACCCCTTGCAAAAAGCCTGTCATTGCGAAGCCAGTGCGCACACTGGCTGTGGCAATCCGTGTCCTCAGTCCTACACCACATTTTTCTAAGCACAGTTATCAAGTATCTACAAGACCATAAATCTAAAATTCAAATTGATCCCCTTTTCCACGGTTACATCTGTCGCAAAGCGTCCGAAGATTTCCTATGTCACTTGTTCCGCCTTTTGAAACAGGAATGATATGATCCACATGCAGTTTAACGCCATCCGCTTGTGTTGCTCCACACAGTTGACAACGAAATCCGTCCCGGCGCATAACTTGGTATCTTAGCTTTTCTGTAACCCGCTGCCGCTCAGTTTTTCTGCGATACGCTTCGGTGCTTTTTCTCTTGACATCTTCTTGTATCTTATCAACTGTGTCCTGGATGGTCTTTTCTGAAAAAATATATTCTGAATGATATTTATTCCGCCCAGCCGGGCTTGTATATTCCTTTGCGCACTGAGCCTGTAAAGTAATGATTGGATGTTGAACAATAGATGCAATCATTTTTTGTTCTTCTTTGGTAAAACGCGAAAGCGGCACATTCAATCGTTTACAATCTGTATCCGAGATTTTGGAACACAGCCCACTAAGCTCGCATTGATAGCGATAATACAGCGCTCTATTTGTATCAACATTCTTTAATGCTTGCTGAATTGCAAGCAAACGCCTTTGTAGATTTTCATAAAGAATGCTCTCAAAGCTGCGTCTGTCATATTTTGCTTTGGTTGTTTCCTGCTCAAAAAACGACAGTATTCCTTTTTCGGGTATATCAGAGCAAAATTTATATTTTTGATTTAACGCTAATACGCTACTATAGTACTCACTATTTTCTTTAACTGTCAGCCTTACTCTTTTTATCCATCTTGAATATAAACACCAAGCGAGAAGCGCCAATAGAAGAGCTGCACATATCACCCAAGTCCCTGGATTTTCAAATATTCTTCGCAAATCCATATATTCTTTCCTCTCAGCTCACATCGATCATATCCAGATACTTATACCCGTTCTCGGCGATATACTCCTTCCGCCCCGCCAGGTTGTCTCCCAGCAGGAGGTCAAAAATGCGCTCGGTCTCCGCGGCCTCGTCCGGCAGGACCTTTACCAGCCGCCTTGTCTCCGGGTTCATGGTGGTCAGCCACATCATCTCCGGGTCGTTCTCGCCCAGGCCCTTGCTGCGGTCCACCTTCACCTTTTTCCCCTCCAGGGACTTGAGAATGTCCGCCTTCTCCTTCTCCGAGTAGGCAAACCAGGTCTTTTCCTTGCAGGTGATCTCAAACAGCGGTGTCTCCGCGATATACACATAGCCCTCCCGGATCAGCGTGGGGCACAGACGGTAGAGCATGGTGAGGATCAGGGTGCGAATTTGGAACCCGTCCACATCGCCATCGGTGCAGAGGATGACCTTGCTCCAGCGGAGGTTATTCAGGTCAAACTGATTCAGGTCCTTCACCGCCCGGCCGCTTACCTCCACGCCGCAGCCAAGGACCTTCATGAGGTCCGTGATAATGTCGCTCTTAAAAATGCGGGGAT
>ERZ772865.3835-NODE-3835-length-10871-cov-4.534856_pt1 | contig 10871 bp, 6 predicted proteins | sample MGYA00512133_ERZ772865 | MGnify/ENA primary metagenome ERZ772865 (study PRJEB29015, sample SAMEA2737722) | human gut metagenome | biome: human gut; feature: human-associated habitat; material: faeces | place: China | collected 2012 ...
ATAATGTATAATCAATTATATTTATCATTATTACATTTTTCATATATTCATATGATTCCCCTCTATCTAGTTGTCCTCTAAGGAGACCTCCTGTATATAGCAATACTCTTTTTACATAGGAATCATCCTTTTTTCTTTGCATTTCTAAATCTACATGTGCTTCATCATTTATTATTGCTTTTATATCAAGTATAGCTCCTTTATTTCGTATATCAAATTTTTCTAAAGAAAACTGATTTGATACTTCTACTTTTTCTATTTTCTTATTTAAACACACCTCTAGAAAATCTTTTACTATATCTTCTTGCGAAAACAGATAACTAAAAATTACATCATTTTTAATAGTATAATTCACTTTTCACCTCCTATTATACATCCTTAATTTTAAAAAATCAATATCTAATGTATAGTTTTTGGTGAAAATACATAAAAAAAGAATAAAAAATGTACGATTAAAATATACTCAGAAAAAAATACCCAGATAAAAATTTATAAATTAAAGGTAAAAACATTAAAACATACATTTTTAATTTTGTAAATGTATATTTTTAAATTTCAATTCATTCGACAAAACTAGTTAAAATTTGGCAAAAATATTAATTATATTTAGATAAAAAATAGATACTACAAATTTACTAATAGTATCTAAGACATATAATTTGTTATAATTAGTTATAACTTATATATAATTTATCACAATTTATTTATGTTACTAAATTTATAATAATAGTATAAAGCTCTAATTACCACTAAGAGTTGTTATTTCAACTCCTGTATAATAGTGTTTTATAATATCTTCATAACTATATCCTTTATTTGCATATGTATCAGCTCCTACCTGGCTCATCCCAATTCCGTGACCATATCCAGTTACATTGAATACCAAGTTGCTATCTTCTATATCTAATTTAAAATCCGTAGATTTAAGAGAAAATAATACCCTTAAATTTTCAGCAGATATAACAAGTTCTCCACATTTTATATTTTTAACCCTGCCACTTGTAGTATATTCATTTATACAAGTATTTTTACATTCATCAGGAGTTACATCTTTTCCATATTTTTCCTTTATTTTTGATTTAAAATCATCAAATGTTACTTTAACACAGCTTGTTCTGTTTTGATAGTCTTCTTTTTCCTCATTTTCCACTGATACTAAATATGGTAATTTTTCTCCACCCCATATTTGATCAATATTTTCAGTTTTATACGGACTACTTGCATGAAAAAATGCTTTTATATATTCTCCATTGTATGTTATAACCTGATTTTGTGTAGAAACGACTGCCTCATTTATTTTATTCCAATATTCCTTAATTAAGTCTTCACTAAATCCCCTTTTTCTCCATATTGAAAACAAGGTATCCTTGTCATAAAAAGCCTGACAATGTGTATGATTATCGCACATATCAGCTTCTTCGCCTTCACCATGTGTCATCATTTTTTTATACGTATATGTTCTTGCAACTATTGCTTGTGCCTTTAGTGCTTCAATATTATATGAAGGTGGCATTTCTGAAGGAACAACCCCTCTTAAATAATCATTTATATCCATAGCAACTACATTTCCAGTTTTGCTATACTTTACCCTTATGGTTTGATTAGCTTTATACTCAATTGTACTCTTCTCATCAAATTCTTTATTCTTTTCTTCTTCCAATTTTTTTGAACTTTCTTTTTTGGTTACAAAAGAATTTATACCATAAAGTAAAATACATAGTAGAATAATTATTACTGTAAAAAATTGTAAATAATGGTAATTTTTCTTCAATATTATCACCATTAATATTTATATGTATAACACCAAAAATTATATCTGTTTGTCCTAAATTATGGAAAAAAATCTCTCTATCAAATGATAGAGAGATTTATATACATTTTATTTAGAAGAGTTTCTTCTCTTCGAAGCTGCAATTAAAGCTGTAGTGGCAGCAATAATTATAGCTATAAGGATATTGTTGTCAAATCCTAACATATTACCAGTTGCAACTGCACCATTTGAAGTATTAGTATTAGTGGTACTACTACCAGATGATGAGTTGTTACCTGAATTTGAATTGTTATTATCAATTGGTGTATCAGGAGTAGCAACTGACTTAGTTGTCGGTTCAACAGTAGTAACAGGATCTGTTGTAGGAACCGTTGTTACTGGTTCAACTGTTGTAACAGGTTCAACCGTTGTTGTTTCAACTGGTTCCGTTGTTGTAGGAACAGGAACTGTTGTAACAGGTTCAGCTGTTGTTGTTTCAACTGGCTCTGTTGTTGTAGGTTCAGGCTCCTTAACTAATGCATAAACACTTAAGTGATCAGTTGTAAACACATAATTACCATTTTCGTAAATTGCATTTACTTCAACTTTAGTGCCATCATCTTTAACCCAGAACAATTTACAATCTTTAATTTCTGAAGGAATTGAAATTGTAATTGTACCAGAAGGCTGAATAACATCTCCATCTTTACGAAGTGTGATATCATAAGTTGCTACAGCATTTTCTACTGTACTTTCAACTTTTTCAACCTTAAGAGTTGCATCAGGATCCATTGTTCCTTTTACTTTTATTCCTGTACCTTCATCAACGAGATCTTTTTCGATTGGTGGTTCTTCCATAATCTCGTATGCAAATCCATGCTCTTTTGCCCAATCAAGTGCATATGAATTGTTATAAACATAAAGAGTCACATTAGTAGAGCCTAAGAAGTCCTCATCATTAATCCAATTTACGTCTTTCTTAAAATATACATTAGTTAATTTTTCACAAAACTGGAACAAACCAATGCTTGATGAAGGTTTTGAATAAAGCGGATACTCTGCTTTTTCAATATTACCACCAAAAATAGCAGCATCCCCCATTTTTTCAAAGAACGAACTAAATTTTAAAGAATGTAAATTCTTAGATTCTGAAAAAGCTGATCTTCCAAGTTCTTTTACATAATCAGGAACAATATATTCCTCTCCAGCTTTATTTGTTGGATAATATATAAGTTTGGTAAAATCTTTACTAAACAAAATTCCTGAATCAGAAGAATATACTGAATTACTTTCGTCAACGCTTATTGATTCCAAATATAATATTCTGTTTAAACATCTATACTCACCATTATTTAAAGTATCAGAAAAATCAGTAATATTTTTTGAAATAAAAATACTTTTTACAGTATAATTAAGTCCATTATAATCATCATCGTTAAAAAAACAGAATTCATTTACTTTGGTAACTGGTTTTCCATCAATTTCATCAGGAATAATGGCATAACTGTCTGTTCCAACATATTTTGTAACTTCAATTGTTCCGTCATCAAGCAAAGTATATTCAAAATTGCTTGTTACTTCAGCAGCACTAACACCAACAATTGGAATTGTGCCTAACAAAAGAAATATGGCAAGAAAAATTGACAATGTCCGTCCAATATTTTTTTTAAATGTATTTTTCATATAGATTCTCCTTTAAAAAGTAAATTTATTTTTTAATTGCTGACTACGGAGATCCACTACTCTCCGTATTGTTGGAGAGTAATAAAATATACTCACAAACGAATTATACCATATTATGTATATCTTGTCAACGGCTTTTGTCTATTTTATTAGTATTTTAAAATTTTAATAACTTTTTTGACAATTTTAGACAAAAAATATCAGGGAAATCCCTGATATTTTAATCAAAATCATTTGATGCTCTATTATCTGTATCATATAGTACAACTGTACCCTTTATCTCTTGATATCTGGAATCATCAATTTTCCAGTCACCTTTTTCAAGTTGTAAAGTTATACTGTCTACTTTATTTCCATAATTTGTAAATCCAAGATAGCCTTCATAGTCCCATTGAGTAGTATTATCTTTCTTATCCTCATCAGCATTATTATTATTTTGGTTATAACTAAGTTCACGTATAATTTTATTGTTACTATCTTTATCTATACTTGTTATTTTAAATACTACTCCAATATACCCATTTGTATATGGTTTTGAAACATCACTACCTTTTACAGCTATTGTTGAATTAGGTAATTTAAACTCTCCATACCAAGCCTGTATAAAGTTATTATCAGCTGTGCTCATCATTTTTGAATTTAATGTAAATCCTGAAGTTGAACCTACTGCAAGAGGTTCTAATTGTTCAGACATACCAGATGTGTTTCCGGCTGTTACAGAATTTGCCACTGATCTATACCCATCTTTTGGTTTAAAATATATTGTATAATCGCTTCCTGAGAATTTTTCATACTTTCCATCTGAATTTTTATAATATAAATTTATTTCTTTATCGAAATTTGTTCCATCTTTTGATATATAATAATATGATGGTTGTATAAGTATTTCTCTAGAATAACTACTCTGTCCATCAAAAAATCCACTTGTTTTTAAATCAAAACTAATTCTATACCCCATTTTTGGTGCATTAACATATGATGTATTTGTATTTTTATATGGTCCAAGAGGTAATATCTTTTTAGCGGAACTTCCACTTATATTAATTTCTCCTCTATCATCTAAAGAATTTATTTCATTAGTATAAATATTAAATAATTTTACACCAGAGAAATATTGTACTCCTGTTAAGTCATTTATATTGTTTGCACCTGAAGACTTTCTAAATACTGATTTATAATCTATATCAGAGCAATCTGTTACTTTAAAATCATAAATTCTTCCTACGTTAGTTGTTTCTGCTCTTGCCATTGCAAAATAGTAAGCATCTGAATACATGTCATGCCAACTAGTATACTGTTTTTCATGGTATTGTTTATTTTCGTAATTTGCATCACAGTAATCTACAAAATCAACTCTATTTGTAGAAATAGTAGTGTTTATATATTTTTCTTCAATAGTATCATTTTTTACTACATATTTTTTAACTGCATTAGAGAATATTAAATTTTCAAGAGCTTCTGAAGGCATATTATTAGTAACACCTATTAAAATAACGTTATTTTGTACTTGTGATACTATATCTTTTCCTGCTTCATTACTACTTGCAATTGCATTAAATTCCTTATCTCCTTTATTAATTTTAATTAATGAACCTGCTTCAACTTTAGAGCCCGATGAAATAGTTTGTAATCCTGTAAATCCATTATCCGTACGTTTTTTCACTTGATAATCGGATTTTAATACAACGTCTATATCAAATATTAAATAGTAATAATCTAAATAATTTGATGTATCCGTAATTGTAGCATACTGTGAACTTCCTTTAGTTCCAAAACTTACTGTAAAATCTGCATTTTTTTGTATAACATTTTGTTCTTTTGAAGATGATGGCGTGTGATCAATTATTTCTTTTGAAGTAACTTTTATTGTATCAAGTTCTAATGGATTATATACAATAATGTTAATTTTATTTTTGGCATCTCGATATCCAATACTTCCAGTTGTTGCTTTTTCATTCATGACATTAATTGCTTTATAATTGGCAGATAATTTTGGGTTTCTCACTCCATTATATTTTTTTAATGGTATGTATTTATTATTTTCATTTGTATCAAAATCACTAAAGGTTGATTTATTATTTTCATTTTTAACAAATGAATCTATAGAAGATTGAGATGGCAATTTACCGTTATTATTTGAATTTTTAAAATTACTTGCATACTTTAGACTGGCTTCTTTACTTTTGCTAGTTACAGTCAAAATATGACTTGTATCCGAATTAAATAATGTATAATTTTCTTCTCCAAATATATTTCCAGTACTTTCAGGAGGGACATCTGGATTGTCATCTATTTTACCACCTATTAATTGTTGTACGTTAAAGTGCTCAATTTTGTACTTAACTGTATCACCATTTTTTTCCAATTTATACTTCAAATCTTTAAGTAGAATTCTATTAGTTTTTAAATATGGCTTAACATTTGTATCTGTTGTAGTATATTTTTGAATACATGCATTACTATTATCATCAGAAGAAAATTCAGTATGTATATCTCCTGATGGTGGATCGTCGTCGCCAGGAGGATATCCCGGTACATCAGCTTCATCATAAATAAAAGTAACAACTGTAACTGCTTTATCAGCAGAATTTCCACCAACTTGAAATGATGAATCCGATTTTTTATTACTATTCTTGTTTATATTATCATTATCAGCTGCAGCTTTAGCTGTCTTGGCACTTGAAACAATTGCATTTTTATATTTATACATTTTTCCATTTGAAGCCATAGTAAGTGATCTACTAACTTGTAATTTTTCTCCCAAATTAATTTTATAATACTCTTGATATTCAACATTTGTTTTATCACTTTTTTTCACTGTTTTCTTACCAGAATTATTAATTATACTTTGTTTTCCATCTGAAGTAACCTTTATTTCTGAAGAATTAGCTATATCTAATAAGTTGCCTTTTGAATCAACATGCCTAATATACACTTCTTGAGGGGAGAAGAATTCCAAGCCTAATACTAATATATTATCAAATAAATTCATAGCAGACTTACCTGGCTGATTATCTAAATCAGTATAAATTCCTGTTAAATACCAAACTGTTTTTCCATAATTAGCTGGATGCCATTTTCCGTGTTTTGTTCATGTTATTCAACATGTTATAAGCGGTATCCCATGTCCCAGTTCCACTATAAGCCGGCAAAGAAAAGTAAATTTTATTACTCTTTAAATCAAGTGAAAATGTATCCTTTAGTGAAGTTATAACATTTTTTGATAAATACCAATCAGAAATTGTTATAGTTTGATTAGGATCATTTGATTTAATTATCCTCTTTCTAGATAAATAAAAATTTACATTATCCCTATTATATTCGAGAGTGTTATTTTTGTTAAAACCCTTATTAGAATAAATTTGGTTATTATCACCAACTACATATGTAGGATTTACTTTTAGCTTGTTAATTAACGTATTATCAGTTTCTAATTCTTCACTACTTATTTGTGATTTACTATCTTTTAAAGTATCGTATCCAACGTAAAAGTTATTAATATCTGCGTTATTTTCATATATTGAAGCTAACGCATTATGAAATACAATTTTATATGTTCCATAAGAACCATTGCCATACTCTATTTTATCTTTTCCTTTTTCAATTTTTATCCAATCTCCAGGAGTTGCAGGGCCAAATGTTTGTCCATATGTCCTAACTTTTGCTCCGATCTTCATATTTCATTGCTTTAAATTTCAATGTATACCCATAAACGTTATTCCCAACAAGAGAAATTGCAATAAGACATATAAAAGTTAAAAATAATCTTATAATTTTAATTTTTTTCACTGTTTCACCTACTCTCTTACCATAACATCTTTTTGATCTTTTAGTAATCTGTCAACTATAGCTGAATTATCGTTATATAATGCAGTAGAGCCTCCTATTGCATTTCCCATTTTTGCATCTATATATACAGTATACTTATTATTTTCATATTTAACCTTTGTATTTTCACTATTTATAGGATCCATATATAACAAATTATCTTTAGTATCTGAATTTTTAATTTCAAACTCTAATTTCATTCTTACTACATACTCAAGTCCATCAAAATATATTGCTGGAAACATTACAGTTGACTTTCCTTCAATTACTATTTTATGTTCCTTTACGTAATTTACATAGTCATCTAAACCTTCCGTTCCATATAAAACATACTGTAAAATATTATCTTTCATTTCATCATAATTTATCGTTTTATAGTCAATATTTAAAATAGAATCGTAATATCCTTCAGCAATTTCTTGTATTTGTGAATAATATTCTTTTTTTGTTGTATATAAATCTTTTGGAGATTCGAAATTCTCTTCATCATCAACATAAAATTCTTTTTCATACACACTCTTATCTACACTAGCAAGCGTATATGGATATTGATCTTTATTAGATGGTTCTTTATCTTCACTAATATTTATCTTTTCATCATTTATAGTTAGAGTGTTATACTTAACAGCAAAATTTGAAATTAATTCATTCATTTGTCCTTTAAAAATATGCTTTTTACCATTTATCTTCTTAGTGTTTATTGTTATAATTTCATTTTCAATCATATCTTCTATTGCAGTCTGTTCATCAGTTTTGTATTTATTAATATCTTTTACTTTTAAATTTATCGCAGAGTTTAAATCTTTTTCTAGAATTTTTACCTTTGCATTTGCAAGATAACGTATTACTTCTATGTATGTTGCTTTATCATTTGCATTATCCTTAGTAATATCAGCATCTCCTATTATACCTCTATATTTAGCATATTCAACCCATATTGCATTATCATAATTTTCTTCTGGTTCCCCAGCAAATCCTGATATATCACTTGTATTAAATGCTACTGATAAAATCATTTTTATTGCTTCAGATTTTGTAATACTCTCACCAGTTTTTGCACTTTCATTATTGTACATTTTATCAAATCCATATGTTTTCATTGTTTCTTCATATTTTCTGTAAGGCTTGTACTTGTTATAATTTACAAGAGAAATAATTCCAAAAATAGCTAAACCTATTAATACAACAAAAGCTATAATTATTGCTATAGTAATTCTTGACTTTATTGTTTTTTTATCTGGTTTTACTTTTTTCTTTTTTTCAGGTTCATCTCTTTTTTGATAAGCTGGAATGATTTTTTTCTTTTTTTCTTTATTGCTATTATCTTCGTTATTTTTTTCTAAGCTATTTTTTTCTAAACTTTTTTTCTCAGATGATGTATCTAGTTTATTTTTTTCTTTCTTATCTTCACTTGTTTTTGCATTCGTAGTTTCCATATCGTTTGTTTTATCAACACTCATTAATTTCACCTCTTAATCTCTATGGATTACATACTGGACAAGGATAAAATCCTTCCAATTGTATATATGTATTGTCTTTTTTCAACACTGCTTTTACCGATGCAGCTTGTTGTTTTGTAAATAAAAAACTTGGAGTAATATTAACATTTTCTTTATTACTTGCAAAAGCTCTATATTCTGGACAATTTTTATCTTTATGGTATAGATTTAAATTATACTTTGTCTTATATATTCCATCTGTATTTGGAATAGATAAATAATAACGAGTTATTTCTGTTAATTTTGATGTACTATATGCTCTTACATTTAAATATCTATTTCCAATTGATATTCCTTGAACTAAAGCCATTATACCAACATTTTGTATTTGACTCTCCATTTCTCCTTCTTCTAAAGTTGGAAATACGAAATTATATCTTATCCCTGCTTGTGATGCATAAGAATTATTGTTATTAGTTGCATATTCCATCTCGTCTTGTATAGAATTAATTATAACTGATTTTCTTTTATTTTGTAGTTTTGAAATTATTTTAGGTAATACATCTTTTTCCCTTTGTAATAATGAAGCATTACTATCAACATTTGCAACCAATTTTGAATTGTTTTTGCTATCTGATATATAGAAACTTGAAACTCCTATTTCATCTATATCTCCTGTATTTTTATATACATATCCTCTATGTGTAATGTAATCATCCATTGTAAATTCTACTATGTGAGTTGAATGAAGACCATTCTTTACAGCTGTTTCATAATCTTCTGTATAAGTAAGTTTGCTTACATCCCCTGGAGTTGCACATAAATAATATGTATATGAGTAATATTTCTTTGGCTTTAACACATGCTTTATTACATTTTGTCCATTTTCTGTAAATTCTTCAATTGAAGATACCTGAACTCCATTATAGTCTATTATAGCTATAGCTGGAATAAAATATTGTAAGTAATTTTCAGCAGTATCATTACCTTTTATTCCAAAATTATTATATAATGAATTTAAAAAAGTATCAACACCCACTTGTGCATTTACACTGATTTTATTATCACTAGTACCTGAGTATCCATAGTCAATTTCCTTATCTGAGTTTTCAACTTCTTTCATTTGATTAGAGGCATCATCTAATGCAGCATTTATTATTTTTTTGTAATACATTTCTTGTTCTTCTGCTTTTATTGTAAAAGAAACATTTACATATACTGTTATAATAATTGGAAGAGTAATTCCAACAAATATCAAAGCAAAGTCTGTAATTTTCATTTATACACCCCTTTTCAAATATATTTATTTAATAGTTTTAGCTTTAGAAATCAGGTTTAAAATTTCTGTAGAATCACCCTTATCAATAACACCATTCTTATTAACATCAGCAGCTTTTAACTGAGTTTCATTTAATGTAACAACTTGGGCGATATACTCTAATAACATTTTACTATCTTCATCTGTTATTTTAAAATCTTGATTTACATCACCAATTATATACCCATTTTCTAAATACTCATTTATGTATTCCATATCCTCAGCTGTAATTTTTTGATTATTATCAATGTCATATAGCTCTTTTTCTTGGCTAGTAAGTTCCTCATTATTTTCTAGATATTTATTTACTTTTTCTAAGTCTTCATTTGTTAATGCTTTTCTAGTCTCATCAGCAGTAGATGGTGGTTCTTTCAATTCAAGAGTAATTATTGTACTATCAGAACGATATCCTAGTTTATCAACTGAGTATACTTCTATTTTATATGTATTACCATCTTTAAAGAAATCTTCCTTTTTTTCTAGTTTGTTGGAAGTATTATAATCATAACTTTCTTTTGTACTATTATCTGTTATACTCCAAATATATTTTTCAATTTCATTTGGAATATTTGTATCTTGGTTATTAAATGCTACAGATGTAGCTTCTATATCTGTATCTATAAATTTATTATATGAAATTTGAATACTATTACCAGTAACCCCTTCTCCACCAACTGTAATTCTTGGTGCACCTGGAGCCTGTATATGTCCTTTATATGTTGCGTCAATTTTTGCCCATGAGTTGTTTTTTATAATTCCCCCATAATTTACTTCTATTCTTGTCTTAGAAGATGTAACTATAATTGAATTGAACAAAGAACCTGCAAGCGTTGTATTACTATTTTTTACTTTT
>ERZ772865.3839-NODE-3839-length-10849-cov-11.869650_pt1 | contig 10849 bp, 10 predicted proteins | sample MGYA00512133_ERZ772865 | MGnify/ENA primary metagenome ERZ772865 (study PRJEB29015, sample SAMEA2737722) | human gut metagenome | biome: human gut; feature: human-associated habitat; material: faeces | place: China | collected 2012 ...
CATCACGCAGGGATTCTCTGATTGCCCGGCGCTATCCCCAGTGGCGGCGTTTTACGCTTACGGGCGTTTCAATCTGGCCTATTATTTGACGCTGTCGAATTGTGTGGAAGAAATGCCTAAGGCAGCGTTAAGCAAAGCGGTTCTGCACGGACAAAGAGTGGGTTTAGTTTGTATCATGAACACTCCATTTTCGATTACAATATCATACTGACTGAAAACATTCATGATTCGCTTTCGTCCAATTCCATCAAAAATTGGATCAGACCAAAAGTTAATCCAATGCACCGACGATGGCATACAAGTGGGCAGTAAGCCCTGGCCTTTTTGAAAAAAGGCTATATCAGCAATACACCCCCAATATGGCTGAAAAATCCGAGTGCATTGCTTGAAAACATCGGCGAACACTGTTACATGTTCAAATTCATCAAAAAATCCATCGGGAAAATTGATGATAATGGTATCATAAAACTGAGAGGATTGATTGCCAATCGTTGCGCTAAAGCTAAGGGATTCACTTTCTGCTTGAGAAGAATACATGGATATGGAATACCCTAATTCTCCTAACAGTTGGTTGCCTTTATTAACTGGATTTTTTTTAAGGGCTTCCATAAAAGCATCCGCAGACCACGCAATCGGCTGAGATGTTTTTTTCTTGTTAGCCTTATAAAAATGAGGCGAGTACTCTTCACGCAAATCCCTAATTACTGAAAACACATCAAATGCACAATCAATTTGTGTTTGAAGGGGCTTGGCTGAAGGCTTTTTCCATAACAACATGCAATGCTTCATTTTCCACTCCTTAATTGCCCGGCTGTAGACGAGTTTTATTCCGGTAATACCATTCTGCCGGAATAGGATTTCAGTTGCGTCTCTAGCGGCCTTCTCTTTGAAGTACCAAGTTATAGGTGCCCCCATTTGCAGCAGCAAGCTGGCGCCTCGCCTGATCAACAAATCCATCGGCGCCTTTAAACCAACTCCTGAATGTGCCAGAGGAATCAACAAACTGTGAGTATTTTGCTTTTGTTTCAATGAGTATGCCATTGGAATAACCGTCAAATTTTACTCCATTTTGAACCCAAGCCTGTCCGGTGTGTCCAGTAATGGCAGCTTGATAATCACGGGAGGCTTTTGACATGCTTTCATTAACATCTTGCCAAGAGCCTTTGGTAATGCTTCTTTGGATGCCGCCAGCTTCATCTGTAAGTTGATAAAGTGTTGTCGATAGTTGCTGCTTATTCTTGTAAGTAAGATCCTCAAAGTATCCCTGCGCCTTTTTTGCCAAGTTTAGGATCTTTTGACCAGCCTTTGAGCTCTGAAGAATATCTGCAACCTTATCAACAACCGTTGCTCCAACTAAGGCCAGTGCTACATCCGTAGCCACACTGCCGACTGCTCTTCCATACCGATACACCTGAGCATCTGTTTTCGAAACGAACGGATCCAGAGTATCAATATATCTGGCTACATGGTAATAATCTCCAAACGCCCCTTTGAGTACAGTTTTGGCAAGTGTAAGCAAATCAATTTCGCCCTTCACTGCACCAACTGCCAATTCCTTTACCATCGAAATGGTCTGTGGAATACTCTCGATAAGGCCAATGGTGTTATCCTTTATGCACACAGCAAAAACGCAATACAAATTGTTGGAAAAATTGTTCGCATTTTCTGCATAGCTATGTCTCCCTCGTTAGTGTTAGTATTCCAATACTACTAATAACACCTCACATTACATAAAAAGTGCCATCTCTGATTTTCTCCTGATAGTCGCTTTCGTTTGCCCAATTCTCCTCATTAGGATGTACTTGCGTAAATCTTAAAATCAAATCTCTGTGATCTATTTCTGCATAGAGCCTAAAGTCTCTGCCCGGGAAAAACTCTTTGAGTCTCAATTTCAACCCGCCCATAACGATTTTGATAAATTCTGAACGCGCTGAAACGGAAACATTTGCACCGAAAAAATTGTCAAAATGCAGATGATTATGCAGTGCTTCTGTACTTGTCTTATCAATGTTAATAGAGACATTTTCTTTTTGCCCATTTATAGAAACGAGTGTAAGGTCATCATTTGCAAGATACACATCAAACCCAAGTAAAAATGTCAACTCGCAAATCTGTGCTGAATCTAAAGATTTCATATAATCCTCCTAAGGGGATCGCTGGATATCCAGCGATCCCTCGAATTCTTAGTGTACGCCTTGCAACCCCAAATACTGCTCCAACCCTACATTCAGTTTCTTCACGAATTCTGCGTCATTCAGCAAATTCTGAATATTCTTGGGCGCAATATCAAAGTTGCTTGCATCATAAAACCTCTTTGTGACATTATCAAAGATATACTTTTTGTTCCCAGTTTGGACATGAACTTGTCCAGGTCTTACAGTCGGATTTGGATTTTTCACATCAATGCGCACACCTTTTTTGTTGTATAGAGTTTTTGATGTGCATCGTGTGCTCTCTTTATTCCAATTCGCTTTTGCCTTTGGGTCTCCACGTGAGTATTTTTTCTTCTCACACTGGAACTTTTCAAAATCCCCACCAAAATTACCAGCTGCAGCTGCAGCAACTGTAACACCTGCGCCAGCCGTAACAACGCCTTCTGCCGAAATTGCGACACAAATTGGCAATGCTACTGCACCAACACCTGACCCGATACCGCCAATTCCTGCAAGCAACTCGCTGATACCCTTGGCTGTCATGCCCAATCCGACAGCGGTACCAATAATGTCACCAATAGATTTCCCTAAATAATAAGAATCTGTATAAGATACTCTGTTTAGGAAGTATTGGTTAATTTGGCTTTTTGTCCGCAAATAGGAATTAAAGTATTCCATGCTGGGCAGTTGTCCTGTCATATATCGACCAGTGTTAATAAGTGCCTGCAACATCATGGCGGAAGTGTCTCCCGCAGAAATCAACAGAGACGCAACGATTCCCATTTCCAAGTCACTTTTGCGCACAGGATTCGTAAAGTGCTTGGTTACATCACCTACTTTTTGCCTGAGATATTCTGCCGCATCGTACAGCTTTTCTTGAACCCAATTTGATACGGATTCTCCTAATAGTCCAAGCGGGTCTGTGGAACAGATAGGGTTATCTACAACATACAGATACTGCACCAGCATCATAGGATCGCTGACATAATTGCTAATGCTATACTCAGCCGGATTAAGGATGGGGTCGATTGCCGCAAACCGCTTGTTCTCCGCATCGTACATTCTGGCCTTTGCGTAGAACTGGTTCAGGACATCGTCATACTCATGCGTTGCGTAGGTGATCTCCGGCAGTAGTCTGCGGAAGCCGCCGTCCACGGTGATGTCCGTGTACCGGCGCACCTCGCCCCAATCGGTGTAGTCCGCCCGTGCAGTCACACGGCCGTACTGGTCAGAGAGATTCACCACGCTGCCAAGGCGGTCGGTGTGGACGTAGGCCATATTGACGCATTTCTTGATGCTCTGCCCCCACCAGTTGCTGCCTTCGCCAATCGTCATGACCTGCAGCTTGTCCAAACCGTAGGTGTAGAAGAAGTCATAGCCGTCCTGCTCGGACTTCATCAGCACCCGCTGGTCGATGTCCAGTCTGGTATAGTCAATGACATAATCCGTCTTGACCACTTCCGGCTTTTCGATGCCGGTCTCCACGCTGGGCGTCTGGCAGTGGAAGTCCGTATAGCCGTGGGTATTATCCTTCAGGATCAGCTCCGTGCCGACGCGGACGCCGAGGCCGTTGAAGGTATACGCGCTGACCTCGCCGGCCTTGTTGGTACCCCGCACCATGCGGTTCGTCTCGTCATAGAGATAGGTCGCAACGGTGATATTCTTGGGTCCGGTGGTGGTAGGCGAGCAAATCTATCTTCACCAAACTGCCCAGTTTTATTGTCCCCAAAAAACTGCCAGCAATGGAATAACTGTTGATGCTGCAACAATCAATATAGATGCGCGCCAAATTAAAATCGGTTTCCGTCTGATTTTCCAAATCGAGCAAGCAACGGGCCATGAAATGAAATTAAGTGGGAACACATATAATGCTTCATTTTTTAATGTCCAGCTATATGTAGTTGACAGTATTATACCGAAGCATATGTACGCAATTGATAATAGCAAAAAAAGTGTACTATGCTCCTTGATATACCGAAAAAAACTCATCATCGTTCACCAATTCAATTAGAAACTGCTCAACTTATGTCATTGACATATATCTGTTGCTCTGATATAGCGAACATGCGGGCATTTCTTGCTTTACGCTTAATCTTCCTACATATTCTTCCAATGCGTCTCCGCCAAGAAAAACGCCAAGTTCATTGGACAACTTTTCCGCAAAGCAAAGGGGTAATTCGTTTCCTAATGTTGCAACAAGCCCATCACAATTAGGAAATATCTCTTTGAATTCATTTCTTAATGATTCAATTCCTTCGATATGTGCCGAAATCGTATTTCCTGTGCTGAACGCTTCTATTTTCGAAATACATTTTCCTCTATTCCCCCAATATAATCTAAGCGCTTCCTCTACTTCTAATCCTTGGTTCACTTTTTTTCCAACAATGCTTACAAGTACAGGTACCCCTTTTTTCTTCGAGTATGTCATAGCAATATAGTCATATGATAAATTGAGTTCGCAAAAATAGGACACCGCATGAGGATACTGAATAATTGTTGATGTTTTTATGGCTTCATATTCAAGCAAGTGAGTCATCTGTCGACGCAATCCATTATATATGGACTTTGCAACTGAATTAGGCTGTTCTGTGAAAATGTGAATTGCACCCTGCAATATTATCATAACGCCCCCCTATCTTTTTGGATATGAAGATGCGTTGGGGCAGAAATAATATCTGCCCCACCACATCCTCCAACCTTATAGATTTGCCAAGAAATATCACGGAAGTACATATCCAAACTGCATAGTTAATCCTTGGAAAACCGCAAGTGCAGATTGGGACAACCCTATACTCTTGACTGCTGCCCACGCATTAGACAGCGCTCCAGCGCCAGCAACTTCATCTCCCAGTACCGGAGACAATAATGTACCCACAAAAACTCCAACTGCAATAACAGCCTTAGTTGACATAGCGTTAACCTCACGCGCTGTTTCGTATATGTCTTCAACTGCAGGGAGCACTGCAGTCGCATGCTCGAAGCTGGGTTCAGAATCGCCACACTGGATTTTAAAGAAGTATCCAACTTTGCCCGGTCCGAGATAAGATACCAACATACTATACTTTATTCCATTAATTTCTAACATCGAAGCTGTCGAAGATGTAAATGCGAATCCTGGAACATTTTTATTTACATCATACCATTTGAACTTATAATTCTCTGCGCGCTTATACCGCGTATACTGATTGGGGTCAATATACTTTTTCAAAGAACTATCAAATCGATATAATCCAGAATACCCAGGCTTAACTTCCCATACACTATGCCCCAACTTAATATCAATTTCTTTTGCCAGGTGCCGCGCCTCCAAAATTGGCCATCCTTTTTTGGAACTTGCCAAGTGAATTTGTTTGCTTGCAAGCACTTGTGCCGTCTCATGGAAAGAAAGGTATATACTCTGGTCAGTTATGCCATCAGATTCGAACAAATCCTCTTCGGTATCACGATACAAGGAATCTATTACACCATTAAGCTTGCCCACTCCAGAAGCACTTATATTACCCAGCAAATCACGAACGCCGCTTGTTGCAATATCTAAAACATTAAGTAGTGAAACCGCTGCAAATACTTGATCCTTATCAATTGCACCGCCAAGGTACGCCACATTAACAAGGTTGAGCCATTCTTTGGGCATCTCACTAAGCGGGTCAATCCACTTTATGGGATTGTCCACAGCATACAGATACTGTACCAAACTAATTGGGTCCGCAACTGTTCCCGCAATTAAATCTACCGCGTCAAACCGCTTATTCTCCGCGTCGTACATTCTGGCCTTGGCGTAGAACTGGTTCAGAACATCATCATACTCGTGGGTGGCGTAGGTGATCTCCGGCAGCAATCTGCGGAAACCACCGTCCACGGTGATGTCCGTGTACCGGCGCACCTCGCCCCAATCGGTGTAGTCTGCCCGTGCGGTCACACGGCCGTACTGATCGGAGAGATTCACCACGCTGCCAAGGCGGTCGGTGTGGACGTAGGCCATATTGACGCATTTCTTGATGCTCTGCCCCCACCAGTTGCTGCCTTCGCCAATCGTCATGACCTGCAGCTTGTCCAAACCGTAGGTGTAGAAGAAGTCATAGCCGTCCTGCTCGGACTTCATCAGCACCCGCTGGTCGATGTCCAGTCTGGTATAGTCAATGACATAATCCGTCTTGACCACTTCCGGCTTTTCGATGCCGGTCTCCACGCTGGGCGTCTGGCAGTGGAAGTCCGTATAGCCGTGGGTATTATCCTTCAGGATCAGCTCCGTGCCGACGCGGACGCCGAGGCCGTTGAAGGTATACGCGCTGACCTCGCCGGCCTTGTTGGTACCCCGCACCATGCGGTTCGTCTCGTCATAGAGATAGGTCGCAACGGTGATATTCTTGAACTACGCTCGCTTTAAACCGAGCAATTTCAATCTTGTACATTGCTTTTAGTTGAGCGGTCAGCATATATCCTTACCACTTGGTAAGGATATTCCCGCAACAAATGTCACACCAAATTTGCTGGCGTATCCTTCCTTTCAAATTCTGCAGATTTATATGGCGTTTTAACTTTTCTCCAGCGTCTTTCAATTTCTCACTATTCTTTATTTGGCGGGGAGATTAATGATATACCTCCCTCCCCGCCAAATCGCAGTTCATGCCTCACATCTTACTTTATCAACCACGCAAATAATTAATAAAGGTTATGAGCCATGACATCGCTATAAATATTATAATGGCAGTTAAATAGATTCGGATGGTTTTCTTTCTTTCCTTTGGTTTCTTAGGTAGTATTCTTTTTCGCGGAATGTCATGGATAATACTTAAAGCTTCATTTTTCCAGTTCATAACATTCACCTTAGCCGTAGTCATAGATGCGGGTGATCTTCTGCTCGTAGCCGCACACATGCTTGCTCACCATCTGGTTGAGGTCGTTATACTGGTAGGTATCCTCTTCACCCTTAGTTGGACCGCTCTGCTTCAGCAGGTTGCCAAGTTACATAGACTCGATGTTTACATCTTCATTTACATCTTTAGCCTTTTCGAGCGCATGCAATAAAATGGTGAGGAAATCTTCTCCGTCGCTTGTCACAAAATAATTTGATAGGTCCGTGATATCTTCACTTATATCATTTCCCCACGGTGGTTGCTTGGATAAATCTTCTATATCCCATATGACATGATCAGGAGATAAGTCTCTAAGTTCTGCGCTTATGACAGCAAGTTCACCTATCGCGGCATCTACATGCTCTTTTGATAGGTGGCCTTGATACAGCTCTTTCATAATCACGGGGAATCGACTTCCCCATTTCATATTTTCCAAATTATATGCTACGGTCGAAAAGAACGCGTGTAAGAAGTCACCGCTTCCAATTTGATACCAGTAAAATTTCACCTTAAACCCAACCATACCGCATTCCTCCAAAATCATATATATGGGGCAACGGGGAACTCAATCATGTTGTTGAGTTCCCCGCCGCTGACCTCAACCTACATAGGACTATACTTCTTCAACAGCCCCGTATAATTTACAACACCGCTTATTTCACTTTGAAGGAAATGCTTACTCCTCCATTTGTTTTTGTGTAATTTCAGTATACAGCTTAGTCAGCACTTCATCAGAGACATTTACAATTTCTGAGGAAGGGACGCAGTAAATCCGCGCCCCTTCCTCGCTACAAGGTCTCGCTTGTTACCCGCATGATTCATGTAAGCTCAAGCAAATCACATATGCGTTGTGCGATTTCGGCAGGCTGCGCATCTGTAGTAAGAGAAATTTCTCTCTGAATTACCATGTCGCGCCCTTCTGGGACACATCTACAAAGTAAAGGTTTTTCATTCATCCGAATCATTATCATGATGGACGATTTAATAATTTTACTTTTTGACGCTTTAATGCCAAAGGATTTAAAGTTGCGAAACAAAACACTTTCCATCTGTGTAACAGAATTCGAGGTGTTTTCGTCAAGAATCTTTTTTTCGTTTTGTTCCAAAACGCCAACACATGTCAAGAGAGCTTGCTGAATTTCTGAAATAGAGCAGCTACTTGGTAAACACAAAATAGGCTGAGAGTATACACCCGGTCCGTTTCCTTTATATTTTTCAAAATATAAATCTCTCGTCCCGGTAAAGATTAGTTTATTGTCGTACAAATAGATTTCTATTGTATAGTTCAAATGTTTACCTCCTGATTACTTAATAATCGCAATAGAAACAGCAATATTTTTTTCAGCAGCATATGCATACAGGCTGTTCAAGGCATTGATTTGCGCATCTGCCAGCTCTATGTCGGGAATAGCTAAAAGCAATTCTTTCCCAGATCTCTTCTTCCTTCACCAGATTGCCGCGCTTATCGTAGGTATAGCCGTAGTCATAGATGCGGGTGAGCTTCTGCTCATAGCCGCACACATGCTTGCTCACCATCTGGTTGAGGTCGTTGTACTGGTAGGTATCCTCTTCGCCCTTGGTGGGACCGCTCTGCTTCAGCAGGTTGCCCAGCGTATCGTAGGTGTAGGTATAAGCGAGGGTATCGTAGGGATAGACCTCCAGCCTGCGGGTGCTGCCAGTGAGCCGGTTCAATGCATCATAGGTAAAGGCCGTGCGGCTCTTGAGATTTTCCGTGGCGTCGCTGTCCCGCTGGAACTCCGTCAGTTGGTTTTTTCCTCCTTTGTTTGCATTTGAGAATCAAAAATTGATATGCGACAAAATAAGGGGCAGGATGAGTGATTTTGCCCCTTATTTTGTCAATGTCACATTAGCAAAAAGCGTAAAGAACCAAAAACATTCCTAATGCTATCACGCTGGCAAGTATAGTTACAATCCAAACTCGCCAGATTCTTTTTTCTTGCACGCCACGAACTCCCCATAAACTCAATTCTGCTATGCCACACAAGAGAAGATACTCTGCAAACAGTAATACATTTAGTTCCTGAATATTTGCTGTTTTCAGGAAGTATAGCGCAGAAAAAAGCACGAATGAGAATGCCGAATATATTCGCAGGAGCAAGCTGCCTAATCTGACGGTTAAGGGACGAACCATTGGATATAACAAAGTACTTGCTGCTTTGGGAATTACCACTTGTAGTTCACCCATGGTATCCCTGTTTATTTCAGATATTATCCACGCACACGCACTTCCGCTATATATGGAAAGCAAAGACATGTAACATTTCTCCTTTTAATGCGTGCAAGCAACCTTCATGAAATAGTTATTGTTTGTGGCATTGGAATTAGTAACGCTTGCTTTCTTTGCATCTGTGAGATTAACCGCAGATACTTCAGAGAACTTTTTAATAACATTAGATGAAATTGCAGCATTGATAGGTGCAATAATTGCCGTCTTCACCACTCCCATAGCAAAGTTCTTCGAGATAACACGCTGTGTTGGCTGGGTAATAAACGATTTTACAGTACCCATACCAAATTGTTGGTTAACTATTTTGATTCCCGTTCTTGTTATAGGGGCTTTTGCTCCCGGTCCACCAATTAAACCTGCAGTCACCCCGCTTACAACTCCCGAAACAATTGCATTCGTTGCCATCTGCCATTTAGAAATTTTCTCGCCGTTCGAGTTATCAATTTTGTCTCTTGCGACCGAAGCAGCAGCGGCAGTCACACCGCTAATTACGCCAACGGCAACTGCCCCAAGATTACTTCCCAATGTTGCACCAGTAATTGCCCCTTCCACAAAACTAACCGCAGTTTTTGAGATACTGATATGTCCAGTTTCTTTCTTCGATTGATATGCAGTTACCGCCGCGTTAATGATGCCTCCAGCAAGTGCGCCGACTGCCATAAGCGGAGTACGCCCTGTTGAATCAACCTGATTTACCGCGTTATCCTCGACATACAAGTACTGCACTAACGTCGTTGGATCAGCGATGAAGCCCTTTACTGGATCAACCGCATCAAACCGCTTGTTCTCCGCATCATACATTCTGGCCTTTGCGTAGAACTGGTTCAGAACATCGTCATACTCATGGGTGGCGTAGGTGATCTCCGGCAGCAGCCGGCGGAAGCCCTGATCCACGGTGATATCCGTGTACTTACGAACCTCGCCCCAATCGGTGTAGTCTGCCCGGGCAGTCACACGGCCATACTGGTCGGAAAGGTTGACCACGCTGCCAAGTCGATCTACATGGACATAATCGGCATTCACGCATTTGTGAATGTTCTGTCCCCACCAATCACTACCCTCGCTGGTGGTGTAAACCTTCACCTTATCCAAACCATAGGTATAGCGGAAGTCATAGCCATCCTGCTCGGATTTCACCAACACACGCTGGTCAGTGTCCAAGTGGGTATAGTCAATGACATAATCCGTCTTGACGACCTCGGGCTTTTCAATGCCGGTCTCCACGCTGGGAGTCTGGCAGTGGAAGTCCGTATAGCCGTGGCTGTTGTCCTGCAGGATCTGCTCCGTACCCACGCGCACACCGAGAGCGTTAAAGGTGTATGCGCTGACCTCGCCGGACTTGTTGGTACCCTGCACCATGCGGTTCGTCTCGTCATAGAGGTAGGTTGCAATGGTGATGTTCTTGGGTCCGGTGGTCGTGGGAGAGCAAATCTCTTCTTCCTTTACCAGATTGCCTCGCTTATCGTAGGTATAGCCGTAATCATAGATGCGGGTAAGCTTCTGCTCATAGCCGCAGGAATGCTTACTGACCATCTGGTTGAGGTCATTATACTGCCAGCTATCCTCTTCGCCCTTGGTCGGACCGCTCTGCT
>ERZ772865.3842-NODE-3842-length-10847-cov-11.563566_pt1 | contig 10847 bp, 10 predicted proteins | sample MGYA00512133_ERZ772865 | MGnify/ENA primary metagenome ERZ772865 (study PRJEB29015, sample SAMEA2737722) | human gut metagenome | biome: human gut; feature: human-associated habitat; material: faeces | place: China | collected 2012 ...
TCGTGGTCAGCGTGTCGCTGTTCTTCAGCGTCATTCTGGCAAAGCTGGTGGGCGGCATGCTGCCGCTGGCCGCCAAGAAGCTGGGTGCTGACCCGGCCATCATGGCAACGCCCTTCATCACCACCATCGTGGATGCCTGCAGTTTGATCCTGTACTTCCAGATCGCGCAGCTGGTGTTCCGCAATATGATGTAAAACAGGAAAACTCCCTCCGTCATGGCGTGAACCGTGACGGAGGGAGTTTTTTTACTGGGCACAGAGCGGGACGGAACACAAGCAATCGCGCGATTCCGGACGCATTCCGGAGCAAAAACGGCATGTGGAGCACTCTCTGCCGGAGAACGGCGGCAGACGGTGGAAAACCGCAGTTTTCCCCGCTTTTTCCACACGAAAAAGCGGCGTTCCCGTTCTGTGGAAAACTCAGGACTTCTTTTTTCCAATCTGGAGAGGGGCCGAATCGTCAGCCGGAACAAACTGTAAAAAGAAAAGAAAATCCTTCGACTTTCTTTTATATAAAAGGCAAAGTGCCCACTTTTCTTCCCAGAAACTGGCATGAATCGCCGGGCTGCATTACGGCTTGTATAAGCAAAACCAGATTTCCATGTGGAAAACCCGGTGGAAAAAGTGGAAAACCTCGTGGGAAACTGGGCCTTTTTTTCACAAAATCAGTGGAAAACTCGGTGGAAAAAGTGAAAAGTTCTCTCCGGAATGGAAAAACACCACCCTTTTTTGTTGTGAAATGGGCCGGAGTGCGGCTGCATTTTGCTGTAACGGCCTGAGTTTTTCCCCGCCGGTGTGCACACCGCGCCGGAGTGCCTGTTTTTTCTTGAATGCCCTGTCCAATCATGGTACAATAACCTCAGACAAGCGTGAAACATCAACTTCTGGAGGCATGATGCATGAACAATTGGCTGAACAAGTTGGAGCGCAAATATGGGCGCTTCGGTATTCCAAACCTGACCAACATTCTGGTGGCGGGGCAGATCCTTGTCTTTGCCATTGAACTGTTTATCGACCGCACCATCACCGCCTGGGTGGGTCTGAACCGGTTTTTCCTGCTGCAGGGGCAGATCTGGCGGGCGATCACCTTTGTGTTCATCCCCTTCTCCGGCGGCAGCATCCTCAGCGTGGTGCTGGGCATCTACTTTACCTGGTTCGTGGGCACGGCGCTGGAAAAGGAGTGGGGCGATTTCCGCTATACCCTCTATTTCCTGCTGGGCATGGTGGGCACGGTGCTGGCCTGCCTGCTTACCGGCGTGACGGCCAGCACTTACTGTCTGTCCCTTTCGCTGCTGCTGGCCTTTGCCATGCTGTACCCGGAGGTACAGCTGCTGCTGTTCTTCGTGATCCCCATCCGGGTGAAGTATTTCGGCTTCTTTGCGGCGGCCCTGTGGGTGTTCAGCTTCCTGTCCGCGCCGCTGGCCGGCAAGCTGAGCTACCTGCTCAGTATGCTGAACGTCTGGGCATTCTTTGGCCCCATGGCCTACCGCAGTGTGCGGGCCTGGATCCGCCGCGAGCAGTGGAAACGCAAGAACCGGCGGTAATCTTCTGTCACTCGGAACCGGCCTGCCGATGGCAGGTGAAGCATAAAGCAAAAGGAGCATATCCACCATGATGCTGGACCGCATGGAAGGCAACGCAGAACTGAAAACCAGCGTGCACCAGATGCTGACGTCCCGCCGCTTGACCCACAGCGTATTGCTGGTGGGCGAAGAGGGGCTGGGGGCCGGGTTTGCGGCCCGCTGCATTGCCGCAGATTATCTCTACCCGGCCGGTGGTGCCCCTGCCGAGGCCCTGCTGCGGGGCGAATGCTGCCGCGCTGTGGGCAAGGCCGGCAAACGCGACAGCGGCCAGATCGAGACCGGCATCGTGCGCGAAGCCATCTCGGTGGAGGGCATGGGGGCTGGCGGCCGGTATCTGGTCAGCCAGGTCACCGCCATGCGCAGCGAGATCTTCAACACCAGCCTGTCGGCTGAGGGCCGTGCGGTGCTGCTGTACCATGTGGAGCGCATGAACGAGGAATCCGCCAACGCCCTGCTGAAGGTCATGGAGGAGCCGCCGGAGGGCGTGCTCTTCCTGCTCACGGCCGATTCGCTGGCCGGGGTGCTGCCCACCATCCGCAGCCGCTGCGTCAGCTTTGCCATCGCGCCGGTGTCCCCGGCGGACTGTACCCGCTACTGCACCGCCCATGGGGTGGACAAAAAGACGGCGGCACTCTACAGTGAACTGTTCGATGGCCACATTGGCACGGTGCTCACGGCGGCCCGCGACAAGGCTCGCACCGAGCAGGTGGACAAGGCCATGGAACTGGCCCGGGCCGCGCAGGCGGGCGACAGTTACACCGCCGCCGTGCTGCTGGCCCCCTACGAAAAGGACAAGGCCGGTGCGGCAGCTCTTTTGCGGGACCTCCGGGCCGTGGCAGCGGCGGGGCTGCAGGGCAGCCCCCATGCCCCGGTACAGGGCCAGCAGGCCCAGCGTACCCTGCGGCTGGCCGAAGCTGCCATCCAGCGGCTGGGCGCACAGGTGAACCCGAAGATCGTACTCACCGTATTTGCCGCAAGGCTGGCGCATGCATAAAAAAGACAAAAACAAACAGAGAACCCCTCCGGCGCTTGCGGTACACCGGAGGGGTTCTCTGTTTGGGGTATTGCTTTGGTGTGAGGAGGAATCATGTGTAAGGGGGCGGTTGCGGCCCCGCGTCCCTTACAGGCCCTAGTATACCCGATTTTGCAGGAAAAGTCATTATCTTTTTGTGAAAAAATCAAAAAAACAGAAATTTTAAATGAAAATACGTCAGATTGCTTCAAAGATTCCGGTTCGGGTATTGCCGCGCACGGTCACACTTTCATCGCCGTAGGAAAAGGTGATCTCCAGCGTATGCCCCGTTGTGTACAGGGTGCTGTACTCGTCTTTGGTCAGCGAAATCCCGGTTTCCGCAAAACAGATCTCCTGCGGCTGGAGGGTTTCAAGGTGGCCTTTTTCCTCTGGAGTGAAACGGGAAGTATGGGTACAGGCATAGAGCCGGTAATGATTCCGCGGCTGGCCGTCCATCCGGATGATGAAATTGTCCAGAACATCCCCGTTTTCGGCAACGCCACGGAACGGCAGCTGGGCGGCTGTGTCATTGCTGTTCTGCATGGTAAAGTAGATCGGCAGACTGTAAGAAGGGACCTGGGTGAGAAAATCACTGCTCCAGAAACCGGAAAGTACGATGCCGCCCACCGAAGGCAGGACGGTGCTTTCCACCGGCCCGGCGGTGTATTCGGTGCTGTAACGATCCGGAAGCAGGTAGCCGGTAAAGGTCTGGCGCTGCCCGCCGTAAAACAGCGTGAGGCTCCAGGGTGCAGGGTCAACGGCCCGCAGACCGGCGCTCAGATCCTCCGGCTGCAGCTTGCAGATGTAGGAGATGGTCTGGGTCTCCCCGGCTTTCAGCTGGACGTCCTGCACATATCTGGAGCCGTTCCACTTGTTCAGGCCGGCAAAGGTTCTTTCTCCGCCGTAACGGCTGTTTCCGAGCAGGGGGACAAAGTTTTCCTGATTGAAATAGGCCGCAGAGGAATTGGTGTTCTCTATATTCAGATGGATCTCCATCTGCCGGAAATTGTTGCCGTAATCCTTGGCAAAGGCACGGACGTAATTCACCCGCAGGCCGCCTACCGTGGGCACGGCAGCGCCGCCCTCCGCAAGGTCGCCTGCGCCGCAAAGCAGGCCGGAAGCGGCAGCAGCCAGCGCAAGGGTGCCGGTGCCCTTCAGGAAAGCGCGTCGGTTAAAAGCTTGCATAAAAACTCCTCCTGTGCGCAAATGCACTTTTTTCAGCATAGCATATCTGCCGGAAACAGTCAACCGTTTTTCAGCTGCTCTGCGTGCAGTTTTCCGTGCTCCACATAGTGCTCTGCGTTGCGCAGGTTGGCTTCGATCTGTGCCTCGGTCACGGGTTTGATCACCCGGGCAGGGACGCCCACGGCCACCGATCCGTCCGGGATGACCATGCCCTCCGGCACCAGTGCCCCGGCCCCGATGATGCAGTTTTTGCCCACCACGCAGTGGTTCAGCAGGGTGGCGTGCATCCCGATCAGGGTGCCGTCGCCCACGGTGCAGCCGTGTACCACGGCGCTGTGGCCCACGGTGACGCTGCGGCCCAGGGTCACGGCCCCGCCTACGTCGCAGTGCAGCACGGCATTGTCCTGCACATTGCTGTTCTCGCCGAGGGTCAGGGTACCGTCGTCGCCGCGCAGCACGGCCCCATACCATACGGTGGAGCCGGGCTTCAGGATCACATCGCCCTGCACGGTGGCGTTGGGGGCCACAAAGGCCGCGCCTTCGTTGCGGGGACTTTTTCCACAAAAGGACAGGAACATTGTGAAAAACCACCTTTCTCTTTTGGTTCGTTTATGGTATTCTTATAAGTAAGGAACAAAAATGTGCGCACCGGTTTTGCCGGAGCGGGATTCAAGGGGGTACCTTCATGCTTCACAACACGTTCTGCCGCCGGTTGGCGGCGCTGGTGCTTACGCTGGCGGTCGCCGTCAGTGCAGTGCTGCCGGTATTTGCAGTATACCCCATGCCCATCCAGACTGCAACCGAGACCGAGGCCGTGTACCTGTTCAATGCCGATACCGGCAAGACACTGCTGACCCAGAATGCCGACCAGCCCCGCTATGTAGCCAGCCTGACCAAGCTGATGACGGCCCTGCTGCTGCTGGAAAGCGGCAAGGACCTGAACGGTGAGGTCACGGTGCCCACCGACCTGACGCAGGAGTTCAAGGACATCCAGAACGCCAACGGCACCACCATGGGCCTGCGAATCGGGGAGACGGTGCGCCGCATCGACCTGCTGAACGCCCTGCTCATCACCAGTGCCAACGACGCGGCCAGCGTCATCGCCTGGGACGTGGGCGGCAGCCTGAATGCCTTCATCCAGCAGATGAACGCCCGTGCCGCCGAGCTGGGCTGCACCAGTGCCACCTTTACCTGCGCCCACGGCCTGTACGATTACGGCAATGTGGCCTCGGCAGAGGACATGGCAAAGATCGCGGCGGCCTGCGCGGCCAACGAGACCTTTGCGCAGGTGGCCGGTTCCACCACCTATACGCTGGGCCAGACGAATTTCCACAGCGAGCAGCGCACCATCAGCAGCTCCAACCCGCTGATGGACGCCTCCGGTGCTTATTATAAGGATTCTGTCAAGTGGGTCAAGGGCGGTTTTACCACCCTGGCAGGCCGCTGTGCGGTGGCCCTTGCCCAAAAGGACGGCCACACCTACGGCCTTGTGATCCTGGGCAGCGACAGCAACGAGCATCTGTACAGCGAGTGCGACGAACTGTTTGACTGGGCTTTTGCCAGCTTTGCTGACCGGCCGCTGGTGGACACCCAGACCGTGGTGACCACCGTGGACCTGAACAAATGCCGCACCCATCCGGAGGTGGAACTGTATGCGGCTGCTCCGGTCAGCGGCTACGGCCACGCGGACGACAAGGTGAGCTATTCCTTTGACCTGCCCGAGAGCGTGTCGGCCACCGTGAAAAACGGCCAGAAGCTGGGCACCGCCACGGTGTATCTGGACGGCTGCGAGGTAGGCCAGGTGGATCTGGTGACCCATCAGGAGTACGTCTCCGACTTCCGCACCGACAGCCGGTCCACCCTGCTGCTGTTGGCCGCACTGGCGGTCATCCTGCTCGTGCTGAGCGTTGTCACGCTGGCATGCGGCGGCGGTTCTCGCAACCTGAACCGGCGGCGCAGAATGAAGCGGAGAAGATAAGCCGAAGGATAAGAGCCGCTGCTGCACATCATCCGTGCAGCAGCGGCTCTTTTTGCATATTACACGGCCCCGTAGATGCCGTGCACCGACACTTCCCCGGTGAAAACGTGTTGTTCCCCGGCATCGGTGCGCACCACCAAACGCCCCTCGGCGTCCACATCCACGGCTTCGCCTGCGCCCTGACTGCCGTCCGGCAGGTCAAAGGTGACCCGGCGGCCCAGATTGATGCAGGCGGCCTTGTACTCCTCCCGGAAGGGTGCAAAGCCGTCCCGGGCAAAGGTGTACAGGCTGCGGTCAAAGCCGAAGTCGGTCAGCCCTTCTGCCAGCCATGCGGGGTCGGTGGCAAGATCCACCGCAGCGCCCTGCAAGGCCAGCGAGGTGCCGTGGGGCAGGTCGGCGGCGTCAAAATAGCTCTGGGGCTGGGCAAGATTGATGCCGATGCCGCACAAAATGCCGCGTCCCTGCTGCTGGTAGCCGTAGCTTACGCTCTCGCACAGGATGCCCACGATCTTTTTGCCGTTCAGCAAAAGGTCGTTGGGCCACTTGATCTGGCAGTCCACGCCGTAGCGCAGCTGCAGCTGGCGGCGCACCGCAAGGCTTGCCAGCAGCGGCAGGGTAGCGGGCTGTGCCAGCGGCTCCTTGATGGCCACCGTGTAGTACAGCGCCTTGCCCTCGGCGTTTACCCAGCTGCGGCCAAGCCGCCCGCGCCCGGCGGTCTGGTTTTCGGTATACACCGCCGCAACGGGGCCAAACTCCTCAAAATGCTCTTTTACATAAGCGTTGGTGCTGCCGCATTCCGGCAGATAGCGCACCTCGTTGATGCTCATTGCTTGGGTACCTCTTTGTGCTCATAGGCGGTCACTGCGCCGTTTTCCAGCGTCAGCAGGCCGTAGGTGTCCGGGCCGGTGTAGCAGCGCCCGCAGGAGCCGGGGTTGAACAAAAATACATTGCCCCGCTGCTCTGCGTGGGGAATATGGGAATGGCCGAACAGTGCCACCTCGGCGCCCCGGGCGGCGGCAGCATCTGCCAGTGTATCCAAATCGTATTTTACACCGTACATATGGCCGTGCGTATAGAAAACCACCGTCTGATCGAAGCCCGCCAAGCCGTCCAGCGGCTCCAGCGCACCGTAATCGCAGTTGCCGGCCACGGAATACACCCGCAGATGGGGGAAAAAGGCCAGCGCCTGCTCCAGATCCCGCAGGCCGTCCCCCAAAAAGATCACAGCATCCACGTTGTTCTGCTCTTTGTTCAAAATGCGCTTAATGGCGTCACGCGCGCCGTGGCTGTCGCTCAGGACCAGTAGTTTTGTCACGGAAAAATATCCTCCTCTATACTCATTCGGCAGTCTGCTGCAACAGCAGCAGCTGCTTGTACACTTCGCTCTTGGAATAGGCTGTGCCCTGCGCAGCAGCCTTGGCGGCGGCAGAAGCGCTGAAGCCCTCAATGGTCAGCGCAAAAGCGCGCTGCGCCGCCTGTTCCAGGGTCAGCTCCTCTTCCTCGGCGGCACCGGCGGGCGCACCCGCCATCACCAGCACATACTCGCCCCGGGGCTCGGCGGCGCGGTAGTGCTCCACGGCTTCGCCCAGGGTGGTTTTCCAGATCTCCTCGTGGAGCTTGGTCAGCTCCCGGCACAGGGTAATGCTGCGGTCTGCACCAAAGGCGGCGGTCAGATCGTCCAGCGTGGTGCGCAGCTTGTGGGGCGCTTCGTAAAAGATGACGGTGCGTTTTTCCTGCAAAAGTTCGGCCAGGCGCTCCTTTTTCTGCTTGCGGTTCACCGGCAGAAAGCCCTCGAATACCCAGCGGGAGGTGTCCTGCCCGGAGACTGCCAGCGCGGTAACGCAGGCAGAAGCGGCCGGGATGGGCACTACTTTGATGCCCCGCGCCAGTGCGTCCCGCACAATGACCTCGCCCGGGTCGGACACGCAGGGCATGCCGGCGTCACTGCACAAGGCGCAGCTCTCCCCTGCCTCGATGCGCTGCAAAATGGCTTCGCCCTTCTGCAAGGCGTGCTCGTAGTAGCTGACCATGGGCTTTTTCAGCCCCAGATAATTCAGCAGCTTCATGGTCACGCGGGTGTCCTCGGCGGCAATAAAGTCGGCCGCGCCAAAGGTGGCAGCCACCCGGGGCGGCATATCCTCCAGATTGCCGATGGGGGTCGCCACGATGTAGAGAGTTCCTGCCATAATTACCTCCTGAATTTATCGTCCGTACAGCGCCGCTCCGGCGCGGATGAGCACGTCCGGCTCCACCCGCAGGCCGGTCCTGCGGTTCTTCTGGGCTTCCACAAGGAACAGCCACGGAGCTTTTTCCGGGGCGTTCTTTACAAAGGCCAGCCGCTTGGGTTCCAGCCGGTGGGCGCGCAGCACGGCAAGCACCTCGGCCAGCCGCTCGGGGCGGTGGCACAGCGCCAGCCGCCCGCCGTCCTTCAATAGCCGGAAGCCGCAGGTACAGACATCCTCCAAAGCGCAGGTGTTTTCGTGCCGGGCAAGGGCGTGGGCGGCGTTCTGGCTCTGCGGCCCCTCGGTAAAATAAGGGGGATTGCACGCGCACACGTCAAATTGCCCCTCGTCCTGCCGCCATGTGCGCAGGTCGGCACAGGCGGGGGTGATGTGGGTAAGCTGCTGCTCTTCCACCGCTGCCGCCAGCAGAGCGCTGCCCTCGGGCTGCAGCTCCAGCGCGGTGCAGGGGCCGCGATGCCCCCGGTCGTGCCATTCCAGCGCCACGATGCCGCAGCCGGAGCACAGGTCTGCGGCTTTCTGGCTGCGCTTCGGCTCGCAGAAGCGTGCCAGCAGCAGCGCATCCGAGCCGAACCGGTGCGCCGGGGTGCAGTAGACCATAGTTCTATTATACAAAACTTCCGTAGAATGTTCCATAGACAGTGTGTCGTTTCCCTTCCAAAAAATGCAGGGTATTTTCCTGCGGAATTTGTGCATGAAACAAAAAGGGGGGGCGGCTGCGCAGCATTTTGTGCAGTGCCTTTTTTGCGGTGGACGATCAGGAATGGCCGCCGCGTGTGCTTTGGCCATGCTCAGCGGAAAAATGTTTTTGATTCAGCAGTTCGGCGCGTCTGCGGACGCGCCGAACTGCGTTTTTCATGAATTTACTTTATGATACCACAAAAAAGGACTGCTGCACAGGTGTGCAGCAGTCCTTTTTGATGCGTTTTCAGCAAAAACTACTGATTATTCAGCAGCGATTGCACCAGTGGGGCAAGCACCCTCGCAAGCACCGCAATCGATGCAGGAATCAGCGTTCACAACTGCAGCGCCGTTCTCGATGGTGATAGCGCCAACCGGGCAAGCGCCCTCGCAAGCGCCGCAGCCAACACATGCGTCAGAAACCTTGTGTGCCATAATAAACTCTCCTTTTTTATCCCGTGCCGATGTAATTATGAAGAAACGTACCTTGGCACGGCCACGCACGCCCCCCGGAATTTGTATCCTTGTCTGCATTCTAACAAAGCAGGCCGGAAAAGGCAAGACTAACCGTGCTGCCACAACAACAAAATAAAATATTTTGTGGGGTTGCACAAAAGCACGGCCTAACTTATAGCCAAAATTGCCGGAGATTTTTAGCGAAAATCACGAAGCCTAGTTAGTTTTGCAATACTAACCACCCGGACGCTCATTCTTTCTCATTCGTGCGGCGGCGGGGGCAGGCGGGGCGCTTTTCGTCGTCGGAGCTTGCCACCACCGGGGCGGGGTTGCGCACGCCGGAGTAATCATCGTCCGGGTCGGGACGGCGGGGCGGGCGCTTGCCGCCGCTCACATACTCGCACACACCCACCTTGTAGTACCGGGGCGCAAGGCTCTCGGTGCCGCAGCGCACCCGCAGGTAGCCGGATACCGGGTTCACCTCCAGCACAGTGCCCAGACCGTCCGGGGTGCGCACCGTGCTGCCCACCATGGGCATGATGCTGCTCAGGTACTCGTAGGCACTCTCCTCGTAGGCAAGGCAGCACATCAGACGGCCGCAGGCACCGCTGATCTTGGTGGGGTTCAGCGAAAGGCCCTGCTCCTTTGCCATCTTGATGGAAACGGGCTGGAAATCCTTCAAAAAGCGGCTGCAGCAGAAAGGCTGGCCGCAGATGCCCAGACCGCCGATCATCTTGCTCTCGTCGCGCACGCCGATCTGGCGCAGCTCAATGCGGGTGCGGAACACGCTCGCAAGGTCCTTAACCAGCTCACGGAAGTCCACACGACCGTCTGCGGTGAAGTAAAACAGCAGCTTGTTCATGTCAAAGGTGCATTCCGCGGTGACAAGGTTCATTTCCAGACCGCGGTCCTCGATCTTCTGCTTGCAGATAATAAACGCCTCGTCGGCACGCTTTTTGTTGCGCTCGAGCGTTTTCATATCGGCCTCGGTTGCCACACGGACCACGCGCTTGAGCGGCTGCACGACCTGCTGATCGGGCACATCGGTGTTGCCCTGTACGCAGTCGCCGTATTCCACGCCGCGTGCCGTCTCGACGATCACACCCGTACCGGGTGCGATTTCCAGCCCCTGCGGGTCGAAATAATACATTTTTCCGTTCGATTTGAAACGAACTCCGATTATTGTTGTCAAAAAGTTTTCCTCCTGTATGATGGAAACGCTTAGGAAGCGTAACAGATGCGGTAAATATCGCTCGTTAATGCACAGGTGACAGCCGCGGATGCCGCGTTGCGCGACACACGGTCGATCAGCACATCAATAAAATCGTAGACCGCCAACAGACGTTCCGTACTGACGGCGCCGGCGAGTGCCTGCGTCTGCTTGCGGAGTGCAGGCTGCAGCGGCTTTTGCAGCAGAGCCTTCGAGACGAAAATCGCGTCCCGGACAGCGGCCTGCAGAATGCCGAGCACGCCTAACAGTGCACGGCGCGGCGTCTTTTCCAGACCCATTGCACCGAGCATCATGCGGTCCTCGCGCCGTTCGGCAATCGCAGAGAGATAGGGTGCAAGCAGGCTTGCCGCTTCCTCGTCCGACACTGCCGCCTGCGACGGCTCGAGCGCAAATTTAGTGCAGCGCGAGCGCACGGTCTGCAGCAGCGAATCCGGCTGCTCGGCGGTCAGAATGAAGAACGCATACGCAGGCGGCTCCTCCAG
>ERZ772865.3854-NODE-3854-length-10819-cov-10.421405_pt1 | contig 10819 bp, 8 predicted proteins | sample MGYA00512133_ERZ772865 | MGnify/ENA primary metagenome ERZ772865 (study PRJEB29015, sample SAMEA2737722) | human gut metagenome | biome: human gut; feature: human-associated habitat; material: faeces | place: China | collected 2012 ...
GAGGGCCGCTCCATATCCGGGTATAGCAATATGCTTCCAACCAAGACAGGAGCGGTCCTCTGTTTTTATCTTCCCCAATGTGATATAATCTGAGTAAAATCTACGTATTTCATAAAGGGGGCGGTATTCCATGACCAACTATAGCTTGAAGCCTACAGACGAAAATGCATTGGGCTTGCTTAAAACTGACCCTATAGGCAGAAATAAGTACATACGGCGGTTTATTCAAATGTTAACCCGTATGGAGGATGATTGCTATACAGTCGCCTTGAATGGAGATTGGGGCAGCGGCAAGACATTCTTTGTGAAACAGATCAAGATGATTCCTGATGCCTACAATCCGCAGTCCAATATGGACGAGGAACAATGCAAGGCGGTACAGCAGTGTTATAGGGATAATTCCTGCCCGGATTCTTATGCAACTGTCTATTATGACGCTTGGGCATTCGATAACCATGATGACCCCATTCTATCTCTGGTATACACAACACTTAAAAGCGGATGTGGAGAAGAACCAGAAGGGAAAGGAAATTCCCTTATTGAGGCTGCTGTAAGAGTGATCGATGTGATCAAGGGTACAAATTTAACAGAAATCTATGGAGCGTTTAAGAATCAGCAACCGGAAAAATTAACAGCGGAAATTGAAAAGACGGAAGATCTAAAGGACAGCATACGAGCATTCATTGACACCCTGATTCAAGAAAAGGGAAATCGGCTGATTATCTTCATTGACGAACTGGACCGATGCAAGCCGGACTATGCAATTCGGCTCCTTGAACGTATCAAGCATTACTTTGATGATGAGCGGATCACCTTTGTATTTTCTGTAAATCTCACGCAGCTTCAATGGACGGTAAAAGGCTACTACGGAAGCAGCTTTGACGCGACAGGATACTTGGAAAAGTTCTTTGACTTTTTCTTTACTGTTCCGCGGGTTGATAGTGTGCGTTTTTTATGGAATAGTATGAATCTGGATACAGATAGCGTCACAGGTCAGATGTGTGTTGCTATTATCAAGCAGTTCAACTTCTCCATGCGTCAAATGGAGCGATACATCCGAGTCATGAAAATCATAGAAATGGGTGACGCTTGTGAAAATGCGCGTAGCAGGAGAGATAAGGCAACTGCATTTGTGGGAGAATTTGTGATTCCCCTTCTCATTGGCTTGCAAATCAATGCCACGCTCGCGCAGGAAGTTGTAAAACTCTGAAAGAAAATCTCCTGTCATGTTGCGAATCATTTGCTGCACTTCACCGGGAAGCACAGTGGGCTGATTACGGATAACTTCATCAATGTCACAGTCCTCTAAAATCCGGGCATAGAGAGCGTTGCATTTGCTAGAAATGTTGTTGTAAAGGGTGATGACACCCTTTTCAAAACTTTCAACTACCGCTAGATCCGGGTGTCCGTTACGGAGTTTGAGGACATCAATGGTAAAACCACCGATATCGATGATATAGGCAACAGAGTAGGTCTTGAGGATGCCATACTGTGTCACAGCGGCTGCAAATGCCTGTGGATAGCTCAGGACCTTATTGACCCGAATTGAGTAGTATTTGCCGTTGTATTCAAAGTCGATCGTCTCGCACCGGCGGAGAAAGTACTGCTCAAATCGACTATGCAACTGCTCATAATGTGCCGGAGGAAGTCCGACCAGCAGCGTGATATCAATAGGATCCAGGGTTTCAGGAATCTTGCGCCGCTCCAACTCCTTGGCAATCGCAAAAAGAGTAAGAACGTAGAATCGATCATCTTCAGTTTTGTCCCGGAGATAGGCAATACGTTGTTCTGTCAGTGTATAATACCGATTGTTCCAACAGATGTAATCCGTTTTAAAGCCTTGTAAGCCTTCGGAAACAATCAGGCCAGATGTGAATAACGTATTGGGTGTCTTGATCGATTTGTTACCGTGATCGACGGAAATAATCATAAAAACGGACCTCCTTAATCATTGAACCAGAGTACGTTAAATACTGCACTCGATGTACCTGTAATAAATTACGCATAGTGTTCTCATGGAACAACAACTACACTAAATGCTTTTCTTCAGCGTCACCCGTGACAAATCCCAAAGTGATTTTCAAAAGTGATACGCAAAAAAACAGTGATGCAGTTTCCTTTTACGGACTGCACCACTGTTTTCAATGTTTTTTTGGAGGTCTGTTGCAGCCATGGCATTTGAGATGTCACAGCTAAAATTCCACGCGTGCCGAACCCCATGCAGGCAAGCAGATGTATACCATGCACAGTGTTTTATGCGCACTTCAGATTGAATAATTTTTGAAGAAGCAAACTGCATCATTTGCTATATCACTGGAACTCTTCTTTCTATTGCAGTTGAAATACAATTTGCCATTCGTTTCATCGCATCCTTCAATTTCAAAAAGAGTCGGATAGGTAGATGAAGTGATACGAAAAGAGAGGTTCGAATTTGCGCTTACTGTGCCTGTAGCCGTGGATGCATGATCATAAACTAGAATAATGCTCACATTTTTCTTAGTCAACGGAACAAGGAGTTGGTCTGTGCTTGCAATATAACCAATACCCTGTCTAGTATAGTCCGCTAAGCCAGGAACAGTGGAGCCATTGACAAGAGCGTTACCAATGTTCAAATCAAACGCATGGGAAATATTCACAACCCCGCTGTTCGAATTGAGCGGCACTTTTCCTCTGTACACGCCAACGCAATTTTCAGTACCATCAGTCACAAAGAAAAGGAAGTAAATATAGCTAGAATCCTTTGCATATTTTTTTGCGCCTGAAATAGCTACATTCTGTCCATTATGCTTTAAGGTATATCCTCCCAATTGAGTATAAGTATTCCCAGAATATTGCAATTTGACAAGGCTCTCACTTCCGGTTTTCATCGTAGCAACGAATAGATGATATTTATTTCCTATTGTGCATGTATCCATGTCATTGGCGTGACCTAATGAAGTAATATAGGTAGCAGATGTTTTTCCATTTGTCATGAGAGTGGTAGATCCATCGCTAATTTTAGTCCGATAAATCACTTGCTTGCTTTCATCGTCATTACACTTGGCGGTGTAAACATAAGATGAACCTACTGCAAACCCTTGTGCCCGATTGCAGCCATTACCATTTGGAATTGTTGCAACTGTCGAATAGGTGTTATAGTACGCAGCTGTTACAGTAATCGTTAAAACCGATGTAGCAAAGAGGGCCAGCGATATAATTCTACGAAAGCACCCTTTTTTCACCATAGAATTCTCCTCCTATAATATCCATGAGCAAATTGGTCAAAACCTTATCAATACTTTGTTTGTGCCAAGTGCCATACATATAAAGCCGAAGCTCAGGGTAAAAGAAATTCCTTGTTTTATTCAGCGCAAATTGCGTTTGTTCTTTCGATATATCTCAGGGAATAGTCATGCAAATGTGATAAATGGCTCATCTCATGTTCGGCCATCAAAGAAAATGGGATTGCTCCATGCGGAATGGCCGTTTTCATCCACGCAGACAACGCGCACATAGGACTCTTTTCCCGTCAGGCGATGGGATGCCGCCGTCAGCGGTTTGCCCGCTCCGGCAAAGAAGGATTTGCCTCTGGGGGCATACGTTACAAAGTGGATCTCCCTGCAATCGGAGCAGGACACATACACGCAATCGCCATCCATGCCAAAATCATGGATCACGGGGCCGCTTGTGGCGTAAAATGCGCCTTGGAAGAGTGCGTCCAGCACCGCCTCCTTTGTGCGGCTCACCGCTTTAACCCAGATCCAGCCGCCAAACAGGTCATCGGGGACATGGACATCGTCCACAGCCGTGGCATACAGCTTTTTCCCCTGCCGCAGCAGCAGATCCCACAGCACTTCCGCATTGCCGCCGTGGCAAAGATGCTCTGTGCCGTTGTTATAAATTTCAATGGCGTGGCAGCCGCTCAGTGACTCGATCTCTTCCCAGGTCATTCTGGACCATACCGGGTGCGCCAGCGACACGAACTGCCCGTCACGGCGCATCATGTCCACCAGCTGCTGGTCCGTCAGCTCCGCGGAGGAATACCGCCTACACGGATAATCCGTGGTACACTTCCCTGCCGCAGACAATCCGACCACATGGGTGCATTTATCCGGACTGTATTCGATATCATGCTCCAGCCCCGTAAGCAGAAGCAGTCTGTCTCCAATCAGGTCGTCATGGGATTCCAGTATATTGTGGTCCGTCATGGAGAGGAAATCATACCCGGCGGAAGCGTAAGACGCAGCCAACTCTTCCGGCGTAAACATTCCGTCCGACACCGTGGAATGACTATGGGGATTTCCCTTGAGCCAAATACCATCCTCGGGGAAATACGATTTTTTCATAGCACAGCCTCAATTCCAGTAAATACCATTACTTAAAGATCGTCGGCAGGAAGGTGGAAATCGCAGGAATGAATGTGACCAGCAGCAGAGAAATGAACAATGCGCCGATCAATTCCTTGCCCTGCTTCAAAAATTCCGGCATTTCAATCTTACACAGGTTGCAGCACTGATACATGACTGCGCCGAACGGCGGCGTCAGGGCGCCGATGGACAGATTCAGAATACAAACGATTCCAAAATGGATCGGATGGATCCCCAGTTGCATCGCTACCGGGTACAGCAGCGGAACGGCGATCATCAGCACGGCAGAGCTGTCCACAAACATGCCCATGATGAGCAGGATGAGATTCACCACCATCAGGAAGCCGATCCGGCCCACGTTCATCCCCAGGATCATCCGGGTGATCTGCTGCGGGATCTGGGCATAGGTCAGATACAGGCCGAAGACCGTTGCGGAAATGATGATGCCGAAAATATTAGCCACGGACGCAAAGGATTCCTTCGCAACCATCACCAGCTGTCTGGGGTGCATTTCCCGATAGATCACAATGCCGACAAACAGGCAGAGAATGCACAAAACCGCGCCGCCTTCCGTGGCGGTCACGATACCGCTGCGCAGGCCGACAATCAGCACGATGATCATCAAAATAGCCCAGAAGCATTCGATCAGGCCGCGGAATATCTCTCTCAGGGAGGCCCGCTTTTCGCGGGTAGGCTTATAACCGTCCCGATGGGAGACATACGCTACCGCCAGCATCAGCACAATGCACATCAGAATGCCGGGCAGGTAACCGGCCATAAACATATCCAGCACAGAATTTTCCGTAATGGATGCGTACAGGATCAGCATGACCCCCGGCGGGATCATGGGAGAAATCAGTGCCGAGGATGCGGTAACGGCGGCTGAGAACGCTCTGTTAAAGCCCCGCTGCTCCATTTCAGGCACCAGCATTTTGCACTGCATCGCGGCATCTGCATTGGAGGAACCGCACAATCCGCCCATCAGCGTGGACAGCAGCACATTCACCTGTGCCAGACCGCCCCACATATGGCCCACGCAGAGATCCGCGAACTTCATCATGCGGGAGGTGATGCCGGTATAGTTCATCAGCAGCCCCGCTGTAATGAAGAACGGGATCGCCATTAAGTTCATATTCATGCCGGCGGAGACCATCTTGGACAGGATCATGTTCAAAGGCATCTCCGTGGCAATAAAGCCGAAGTAAAAGACGGCGCCGCTGAGGAAGGCCATCGATACGGGGATTCGAAGTGCCAGAAGGACCATAACAAGGATCAACGGCAGCCAAATACCGATACCACTCATTTTTGATCCTCCCCTCTTCTGAAAAGACGGCTTATAATCGTCCAAAAGCTGCGGACAGCGCCGCTGAAATATCCAAATATAATACTTGCATACCCTACAGCCAGCGGGATCTTCGTACCCGTGGCATAACGGTTCAGATTGCTGCCAAAGAGCTTATAGCCCCAGTAAACCATATAGGCAGAGAACAGCAGGATAAACAAATCCCGCAGCAGGTCAAAGAACACCCGCACCTTGGGGGGCATCTTGTTTACGATGAATTTTACATCCACATGGGCATCCTTGCGGTACAGATAGCCGAAGAAGCCATAGCCGATCCAGACATAGGCCAGCAATGCGGTGGCTTCCAGACTGATGGAATACTTGTTCAGAACGGAACGGTTGATAATATTTAAAACCACCGGCACGATGACCGTCACGATCATCAGACAGCCCAGCAGCTCTTCAAATTTACCATCCCGGAAATAAGCGATTATTTTTTTCATAGGCCCCTCAAATCCTGATGACGTGTTGTGAAAGAATATCGTCCGAGGAAGGCCAAGCCCTCCTCGGACGATGCCTTGGAAATCCGATCCTATCAGATTTTGAATGGTGTCGGGTTACTTGGAGCGGATCTCAGCCAGAGTATCCAGCAGTTCCTGGCCGATGCTGTACTTCAGCACCAGATCACCGCAGCCCATATCCAGGAAGGCCTGACGGTCAGCCTCATGGAACTCAACGCCGGCCGCTTCCATCTCTTCGCGCATCTTGCCTTCGTTCTCCACGGAGTACTGATTGTAGCGGATACCGGCCTGATGCAGCTCGTCCTCAATGATCTCCTGATACTCAGCGGGGATGGTGTTCCACCACTTGGTGGAGCAGAACAGTGCGTCAGCCAGAGGCTGCTGAGCCAGCAGGGTCACGTGATTCACCATTTCATAACTCTTGGTGGAATACATCAAGCTGATGGACTGATCCAGCGCGTCGATCGTGCCGGCGGACAGAGCGCTGAGCTGTTCGGAGGCCGCCATGCCCATGGGAGAAGCGCCCATAGCCTCGAAGCACTCAAGATAAGTCGTGGAGTTGGGAACACGCAGCTTCAGGCCCTTGATCTCAGCGGGAGTCGTATAGGGCTTCTTGCCGATGACATGGCGCATACCGCCGACAAAAGCACAATTCAAAGCATGGATGTTGACTTTATCCATCTCAGTAACGATTTTTTCAAACAGCGGGGTGTTCATGACGTCCAGGAACTCCTCGCCCTTTTCAAACACAAAGCCGCACTGCAGGGCGCTTGCGTCATAGTACAGGTCCTCCCACTGGCTGTAAGCAGCCATCAGCAGCAGAGGAGAATCGGCCATGACCGCCTCTACACCATCTACCAGATTGCCGAAGGTGTTGTTGGGATACAGGTTCACGATCACAGCACCATTGGTGCGCTCTTCAATATTCTTCTTCGCGTTATTCAGCTCCACGCTGACCTGGTCCAACTCTGTATAGGAATGGGAAATGCTGATGGTGATGGGGTCGGCAGACGGTTCCGTGGTCTGGTCGCTGGCAGATGGGGTGCCGTCAGTGGCCGGGGTCTCGGTTTTATTTCCGCAGGATGCGAGGCTCAGGGTCATAACCATGGCGAGTGCAAGAGCAAACAGCTTTTTCATGTTGTCGTTCCTTTCTCTTCCTGAATTTATTTTGTTATCCCGCAAAAGGGGGTTAACAACAAGGTGGTCATTCTTTGTTTCGGTCCAGTTCTGCAATTACCTCATCAGAAAGCTGATCGAGCAGATCCAGATCCCAAACCATCTGCAAAATCGTGTAGCGGGCACGTACCTCCTTGCAGTACAGGAACGTGCTTTTGAGCAACTGCGCGTCAACGCCGATCTCCGCAGGCGTACACGGGGAACCTAGCGTATGCAGAACGCCGCTGATCTTCTCCGAGGACGGCAGCTCGCTCAGCAAAGTGCGGATCTCATTCCAGTGTGCTTCCATGGTGTCGATGCGCGCCAGCCGGGCTGAGGTCTCATTCTTCTGCGCTTTGGCTTCCATTTCAATCACGCCGTCTGCGGCAGGGCCGTATGCCGTGCAGATTTCCTTCTCCCAGCGAGCAGGATCATATCGCTTCGCCGCCGCTCTGGCCGTCACAAAGTCAACATCGGCCTTGAGCAAATGCTCGACCAGCTTCAGCACCAGTACCGTTCCTACGCCGACCTGCGTGCCATGGGGAACCGGACGCTTCCCTGCCTGCTCAAACATCATTTCCCAGTAGTGGGACATATGGTGTTCGCAGCCGGAGGCCGGTCTGGAGTTCCCGTACAGACTCATCGCAACGCCAGCCAGGACAAGCCCTTCCATGATCTTTCCCAGTGTTTCGGGGTCACGGTCTATGGCCTTGTCCGCATCGGAAAGCACATTCTTTACGCAGCTTTCCACCAGTTCCACAATGCGCTCACAATAATGCTCTCCCGTGATGATGCGCGCCAGTTTCCAATCGCACAGGCAGGTAAACTTTCCAAGAAGGTCTCCCAGACCTGCGGCGATCATGCGATACGGCGCATTTTTCAGAACGTCCGTATCTCCGATAATTGCGATCGGCGTCTGTGCGTCAAACGTGGTTTTAAGGTGATTGACCTGAATGGCCGCAATGCTGGAGGCAAAACCGTCCATAGGCGCAGCCGTTGCGACTGTGTAAAACGGCAGGCCCATTTTATAGCTGAAGTACCGGGTCATGTCGTTGATCGCTCCGGTGCCGACCGCGACCACCAGGTCACAGCCGTCCGGCATGTGGATGGCCAGTTCTCCCAGGGTAGCTTCGTCAAATCCCAGATGGGAGATCTGTACGATCTCATGCTGGATCCCTGCATCCTCCAGAAGCTGATCGCAGGTTTTTCCGGCAATTTCATAAGTAATCGAGTCACTGATCAGATATACGCTCTGAAACCCCATCAGCTTCACCAGCACAGGCAGCTCGTTCAGCGCCTGAGCGCCTACCCGAACGACCCGGAGAGATGCATAGTGCTCTCTTCCGCATTCACAGGTGAAGCGCTGATTCAGATAGGTGTTCAAATCCATGGGGCACGAAGGCATTTTCATATGAACGATCTCCTACTTCCGGAAAGGATTCCTGACTGACAGAGAAATGTGACAGTTTTTTCTGCAAATTCATCATAGCCCTTGTGCAATTTTAAATCAAATGTAATCTTTCCGCCCCCTTTCTCCGCAGAATCCAAGCAAATCTTGTAAATAATTCAGTAAATTTTTAGCTGTTATTTACTAAATTGTTTTTTGGAAGACCGGCCTGTATTTTTTTGTGATGATTCCATATGTGAACAGCTTTCAAGGGATCCGTTTCTTCTCTTTTTCGTTAGTAAACTATTTACTAAATTATTTGCCTGTCATTTTTTCAGCGTTTTATAATCTACCTTTTGCACAAAAGGAGATTGAGAAACTGTACAAGCTTCTCAATCTCTCATTGCTTTTATATCGTGCTTTAACCCCTTCTTGGTCCCGTACTCTTTCGAACAATTAGCTTCGGGAAGTATTCCACCCGCGTAATCCCGTCTGGACTGTTTCCAACCTCAAGCGAGCTGTTGCCGCTTTCAATCTTCCGGATCAGAACATCGACCGCTTCCCTGCCCGTTTGCTTTGCATAGCTCTCAACAGAGGTCAGCGACACTCCCCGGAACTTGCAGACACTGGTGTTGTCGCATCCGCAGACGGAATAATCCTCCGGGATTCGTTTGCCCGAATCAATCACCGCATCCATGACGCCAATCGCCATGATATCATTAACCGCAACAAAGGCGGTTACATTCTCGCCCCGCTCAAGCAGCCGCTTTGTCAGCAGATATCCGAGATCGTAGCCCTCCGGCGGTGTTTTCATATCTGTCAGGTCTTTTTCAGGCAAATAAACGATCACGCTCTGTTCGGGGTCAAATCCGTGCTCCGCATAAACTGCCCGCAGGCCTTCCAACCGGCGAAGTCTTGTTACCTGTTTGGTTTCAAACGTAGAGCTGATCAGCGCGATCCGTTCATGGCCAAGCTCGATCAGGTGTTCGGCAATGATTCGTCCGATCAGGAATCCGTCAATCTCAAACACATCCATATCACTCTTGCTGTCTTTATCATAAATATGGATGACCGGCTTCGTCCAGCCTATCTGCTGAAGCAGCATCGTATTTTCAGGCGGGTAGAGAAAAAACATTCCCGCAATCGGGAGCTGCCGGCAGAGCTGCATCACCTGCGTTTCCTGATGGATCTCCCGGAAGGTATTAAACACCATTAGAGAATACCCTAATTCTCTCGCCCGCCATTGCATTGACTCTGCCATGTGAACATAGTACATATTGGAAAGCGTAGGTGTGATTGCCGCCAACGTTTTCTCCTCCGCTATATTAACTGCCGTGTGGTTGCGTACATACCCTAATTCGCTGCATGCATCCAAAATACGGCGGCAGGTTTTTTCTGGGAAGCGGCGCTCACTCTTTCCGCTCAATACCATGGATACAGTAGTAGCAGAAACCCCTGCATACTTTGCGACATCTTTTGCTGTTACTTTCGTCTTTTTCATATTGCCTCATCGAGTACGCTTACTCGACCCACCTCTTTCCTAAGTATCCTTCTCATTTGTATAGGTACCACTTTTGATTCTTTGCAAATAAGCGGCTCCACTCACTGCCAACACCTGCGTTCTCTGAATTTCATTATAGGTGATTGTGCGTCCATTATCAACAGAAAGAACCTTGCCGAAGTATTCGGGGTTTATTTATGAGCAGTCTTTCAAAAGGTCATGGAGCTTTCTGAGCGCGTGATTGATGGATTTTCTGGCAGCATTCATATAACACAGCCTTCCTCATGAGCGATCTCACGGATCGACTGATTCTCCATCAGCATGCGGATCCTCCGCTGTTGAATCGGGGTCAGCTGAGCGATCGCTTCATACAGCTTCGCAACTTGCTCATCCCATATCAGGGCATCTTCCAGCGGGTTCCGTTCATACGTTTTCGGCATTTCCAAAACATCCTCGATTGGAGTCCAATCGCGGTGATAAACTTCTTTGCGGTAAATGCGCTGGGTCTCATTCTGCAAGGCGCGCCACTCGTCATACAGTTCATCACTGACGGGGATCTCCTCGTAAACTCCATGCGCCCATCCATATTTATGCGGATGACTTTGACACAGCATAGGAGGTAGTTGT
>ERZ772865.3860-NODE-3860-length-10795-cov-35.213035_pt1 | contig 10795 bp, 10 predicted proteins | sample MGYA00512133_ERZ772865 | MGnify/ENA primary metagenome ERZ772865 (study PRJEB29015, sample SAMEA2737722) | human gut metagenome | biome: human gut; feature: human-associated habitat; material: faeces | place: China | collected 2012 ...
AGCTGGTGCGGCACAACCTGCGGCTGGTGGCCCATGTGTGCAAGAAATACTACGCTGCCACGTCCAATCAGGACGACCTGATCTCCATCGGCACCATCGGGCTTATCAAGGCGGTGGATACCTTTGATCCCGCCCGCGCCAGCAAGTTTGCCAGCTACGCGAGCCGGTGCATCGAGAACGAGCTACGAATGGAGCTGAGAAAAATTCGACGTGAAGGTGCGGCTGTTTCGCTGCAGGAGCCACTGGAATCCGGCAGTGGGCAGCTGACTTTGGCCGACACCCTGCCCGATGACACCGTGATGGAAGACGATTGCGAGCGCCGCGCCGATGCCGCCCGCCTGCGCCGCCTGGTGGATACCCTGCCTGCGCGGGAACGGGCGCTGCTGCAGCTGCGCTACGGCCTGGGAGGGGAGCGTCCGGCTACCCAGCAGCAGACTGCCGACAAGCTGGGCATCAGCCGCAGCTATGTTTCCCGGTTGGATAAACGCGCCCTGACTCGGTTGACGAACGCCTGGCGCTGATGAACGAAAAATCCATGTGAAAATTATGCAAAATTTGCCGAAATGCATGACTGACATGACAGAAAAACCAGCAGGGAAAGCAGGTAAATCACAAAGCGGACACAGTGTGACAAAATTTGCCACGGATTTGCCACACCTTATGAATCACGCGATGAGCCGTCAAAACGAAAACAAAGTGTGGCAGAAGTGTGGCAGCGTTGTACAAATACGTCACGTTATATTATAACGAAGGAAAAATCTAAAAAATTACTGTTAAAGTATTGACAATTGATTCATTTACCTATATTATGGTAATAGATTTGCAACTATGCAGTAAGGGAGAGTTCAAGCGTGCACCTGACAAAAAGTGAACAGCAGATTATGGAAATTTTCTGGCAGGCAGACCACCCCATGGCCCAGACCGAGGTCATCCACACCTGCGAGGACCGCAAGTGGAAAGAACGCTCGATCTTTTCGATGCTGAACAGCCTGATGGCGAAAGGCGTCTTGCGGGAGGTCGGCTTCGTGCGCAGCGGTAAAACCTACGCCCGCACCTTTGAGCCTGCCATCTCCCATGCCGAGTACCTGGCCCTTGTGGTAGCTGAGCAGCTGCCTGCCAAACAGTTCCCCGAACTGTTGGCATCTTTGCTGCAGCGGGTGGAGATCACCCCGGCCATCCAGAAGGCCCTGCGTGCCGCCGTGCGTGAAAACGGACCCCAGGCCCGCGAAGCCGCCGCGGCAGAGGCTGCTGACGCATGGGCGTGAAGCTTTTGTTGAGCCGTCAAGCTCTGTCATAAGACTCTGCCAATAGGTGTCATTGAATTTTGCCGTAAAAGCACAATTACCACCTGCACGGAGAGTTAGCGTCTTAAAGCTGTCGATAGTTTCATCAGATGCGTTTTTCAGCCCCTCAAAGACCTCATAATTAAACTTCTTTTCACCGTATTTCTTTCTGGCGTAAAGCCTGAATCCCTTTTGCAGGTCGGAGCGTGAATAGTTTCCCTGTATCCTTATGCCGCAATCCTGTGACAAAGCGGTCGTCACATTTCCCTCGGCTGAAATCTCGTTAAGCTCGATGTGACAATCACGTTCCCATTCCTTGCCACGCTGTTTGTAGTTTGCGTCAAGCTGTCTTGCAGTTTCGTTTTCTATGCTTTCACCGCTGGCTTTATAGTCCTCAAGTGCCTTGTTGAAAATATCTCCCTTGACGTAAATACCGATCTTGCTGTCGAAAAGGTCAGCGTAGTCCATTGTAATGTTCATTACCGCAAGGTCATGCCCAGCCGCTTCACAGCTTTCTTTAAGCCCTTTTATATGCTCCTCTGCGCTTCCTATGTAAAAGCTGCCTGAGAAGCTTTGTGAAACGCTTCCGTCGCTTTTTTCGCTTGATGCTCTTATAACAGTGCATTTGTCCACCGCATTGTCAGAAGGTGCTTTTTTGTTGCACCAGAAATCCCCCTCGCCAAAGCTGAACTCATTGAAATTTCCCGATATCATTTCCGTCGGCACGGCTGAGACCACATTAGGGTCATTGCTTCTGTCTTTTATCTCGATAGGGGCAGTGTATTCTTCTCTTGTGGCAGAGGTCCTAGGGTCTGTGCCGTCAGTGGTGTAGTATATCTTCTCGCCCTCGTTTGCGGTAAGCTCAAGGCTGAAACCGCTGTCATAAAAGCCGCTTTCCTGCGAAAAACCTATCACGCTGTCATTGAGGTCAAACTCAGGCTTGTCTGTTTCAGGCTCGGTGGTGGTATTATCATAGTCTGAAACACTGCTGTCCGCTTTGCCGGAGCTTTCAGCCGCTTTTGATGAAGCCTGTGAACCGTCCACACCCTTTGAACAGCCTGACAGCATAAGCACTGCGGCCATAAGGCATAATATTTTTCTTGCGTTCATATATTTCCTGCTTTCTGTTTTATGTAAACGTTTTACTTTGCACATATGATTGTACCATAACAAAGCCCTGGAAGCAATAGAAACGCTCCATTTTCGGCATTTGCAACTGTTTGAAGCCTGTTTGTTTGTCTATTATGGATATAAAAAGCGACATAAAAAAGCGTCGGATAAAACTACCCGACGCTTTGTGTATTGTATTTTAAATTATTGTTTGTTTTTGTTGTAGATTATCATAAGCCCTTTGAGCAGAAGCTCATCGTCAATGACTATGTCACGCTTGCAGTAAGGCACTATTATTTTTGCCACACCGCCTGTGGAAACCACAGTGCATTTTTCACCAAGCTCGTTTTCTATCCTCTCTATAACTCCGTCAATGCTTGCAGCGTTGCTATGGATTATACCGCTCTTCATACAGTCGATAGTATTAGTGCCTATGACCTTTTTAGGCGGCACAAGGCTTATGAAAGGAAGCTGTGAAGCCTTGCCCGAAAGCGAGTCGAGGGAAGTTCTAAGTCCCGGTATTATCATTCCGCCTATGAAATTCTTTTCCTTGTCTATTACTGATATGGTAGTAGCAGTGCCCATATCTATCATTATGATAGGCACAGGGTAGAGGTTTATCGCCGCAACTGCGTCTGCAACTCTGTCGCTTCCAAGCTGTGCAGGATTGTCGAGATTTATCTTAAGTCCCGTCTTTATTCCAGGTCCTACCACCATGACACGCTTTTTGATAAGCCTCTCCATTGCCTCTTTCATCGTGAGGGTAACAGACGGCACGACCGATGAGATTATGCCGCCCCTGAAATCTGACATATCTATAGAATGTATCTCAAGAATGTTCTTGAGCATTATGGCATATTCAAGTGCCGTGGACTGCTGATTTGTAGAAAGTCTTTCAACAAAAAGTATTCTGTCGCTTTCAAAACAGCCCATTACTATGTTAGTGTTTCCTATATCGACCGCTAAAACCATTTGTATGTTATCCTTTCGGTGAATTTATGCCTGCGCTTTGTTTTTGCTGGGTATGAACCTTGCCTTATAAAGTGCAGCACCCACTGTACCTGTAACAAATGTACATACAGCCATTTCGACCAGAGCGTTTATGCCTACAAAGGTGCAGATGAATACTATGATATTCTTTCCGCCCATAAGCTCTTTTACATAATCGGTGTTGCCGAAAAGCAAAACAAGTGCACTCATAAAGAACGCAGTGTTCAAAAACGCAGTAAAAAAGCCCGTAACAGCATATGAAACATAATTGTTTGTTACCTTGCTCATGCCTTTTGCAATAAATCCTACGATAATGCCGTCAAGAAGTCTTGGTACAAATCGCTGAACGAAAGCCAGGACCGGATCGATCGCAACAAGTGCTGCACCCATTCCGCTTGGCACTCCTATTCCGAAGCACTGCAAAAAGCTGAGCAGTCCGAAAACTCCTCCAATGACTGCACTTCCCACAGGGCCTACCGTTACAGCCGCTATGGCAATAGGAATTACGTTGAGAGTAATTACCAGCGGTCCGATAGGTATAGAACCGATAGGAGTGAACGAGAAGATCATTGTAAGAGCTGTCATCAATCCCAGTATCACCAATGATTTTGTGTTGACCTTTGTTTTCATATTAAATTTCCTCCTTGTTATTATTCCTCCATCATGGGAGGATACAATACAATACCAATATATTATAGCATATTTTTTCGCATATTTCCATAGCTTAAGTAAATTTTTTATGAATTTTTTTATCTTCATAAACAGGAATATCTCCACACTCACAAATGTATAATTTATTAACAAAAGAAAACGAAATAAGCACTGCAAAATTCCATATAGTGCAAACAAAATCGTGATTTTTCATGTAATTGTGATATTTTTTTCACCTGTTTTACACATTCATATGTACATTTAGCTATATGCACATACTTATATATGCTATGTAAAAGTTAATAATTAATAGAATGTTCATAGATTATGTTAGAATAGTTCATTGACATTTTGTATAATTAAAGGCAAGCAAAGAGAGAATTTGTGTGAGATTTACACAAACCTCTTTGAACACATTATTACATTACATATAGGAGGAATTAGAAATGAGATTTACATTACCAAGAGACCTTTATCACGGCAAGGGAGCATTGGAGAACCTGAAAACACTGAAAGGTAAGAAAGCTATCATCGTAGTCGGCGGCGGCTCAATGAAGAGAAACGGTTTTCTCCAGAAGGCAGAAGCTTATCTGAAAGAGGCTGGAATGGAAGTTAAGCTTCTTGAGGGCGTAGAGCCAGACCCTTCTGTAACAACAGTTATGAACGGTGCAAAGGTCATGCTCGATTTTGAGCCTGATTGGATCGTAGCAATGGGCGGCGGCTCACCTATCGACGCTGCAAAGGCTATGTGGATCAAGTATGAGTATCCTGACTGCACATTTGAAGATATGTGTAAGGTATTCGGTATCCCTGAGCTGAGAAAGAAAGCACACTTCTGTGCAATTTCTTCAACATCAGGTACAGCTACTGAGGTAACAGCATTCTCTATCATCACAGACTATGACAAGGGTATCAAGTATCCTATCGCTGACTTTGAGATCACACCAGATGTAGCTATCGTTGACCCTGACCTTGCAGAAACAATGCCACAGAAACTGACAGCTCATACAGGTATGGACGCTCTGACACACGCTATCGAAGCTTATGTTTCAACAGCAAACTGTGCATATACAGATCCACTTGCTATCCACGCTATCGAAATGATCCAGAAGGATCTCGTTGATTCCTACAATGGCGATATGGGCGCAAGAGATAGAATGCACGACGCTCAGTGTCTTGCAGGTATGGCATTCTCAAACGCTCTGCTTGGTATCGTTCACTCAATGGCTCATAAGACAGGCGCAGCTTTCGCTGATTACGGTGCACACATTATCCACGGTGCAGCTAACGCAATGTATCTGCCAAAGGTAATCGCATTCAATGCTAAGGACGAAACAGCTAAGAAGAGATATGGCGTTATCGCTGATTATATGCACCTGGGCGGTTCAAATGATGACGAGAAGGTAAAGCTCCTCATCGAGTATGTAAGAGGCATGAATGACAAGCTCAACATTCCTCACTGCATCAAGAACTATGGTACAGACAGCTATCCATGTGAGCAGGGCTTCGTTCCAGAGAACGTATTCCTTGAAAGACTCCCTGAGATCGCTAAGAACGCTATCGCAGACGCTTGCACAGGTTCTAACCCACGTCAGCCTTCACAGGAAGAAATGGAAAAGCTCCTCAAGTGCTGCTACTACGATACAGAAGTTGATTTCTAATTCTCCAGATTATAGAACAGAGAGCGTCCCGAACTTGTTTCGGGGCGTTTTCTGCTTTTTTGTGTATTTCGCTTAAAAACGCTTGATTTTTGCTAGGTTTTATGTTATAATTTTAGTTAGACTTGGGAAATTTTATTATATAAGCAGGGGAGAGTGTTTATTTTGCAGGATATGGACTATTATTTTTCTCATTTTCCTGTGCTGGAAACAGAAAGACTCATACTCAGGGCGAAGACCGCTACTGACGCAGAGGATATGAAAACCTATATGGCTGACGAGAACCTTTACAAATATTGGGGCAGAAATATGACAAGGCAGGAAAGAGAGCCGTCGCTTTTTTTCGGACGCACTCTTAACAACGGCAAAAAGGATCATATAAGCTGGGGGATAGAGCTAAAGAAAAATCATAGGTTGGCAGGGGAGGTAAATCTCTTCAATATCGAGAATGACAGACAGGCAATGATAGGCTATCGTATCTCGGCGGCGTATCAGAACATGGGCTTTGTCACCGAAGCTCTCAGGCGTGTAATCAGATTTTGCTTTGAGGAAACAGGCATTCAAAGGCTTGAAGCTGAGGTCATGACGGTGAACGTGGCTTCAAACAGAGTAATGGAAAAATGCGGCTTTACCTGTGAGGGAACAAAGCGTCAGGCAAAGTTTGTGAACATCTATACAGATTTCAATATCTATGGGCTTCTCAGAAGCGATATTATGGGAGAGCGTGCGGCTTCTACATAAGGCAGAAAAATAACGGGCGGAAGATTTGGTCTTCCGTCCGTTTTGTGTTGTTCTGTATTAGCTTATCAGCCTATAGCTTTGAACGCCTCTCTTATTGAGCGCACACCGATTATTTTCATTGAAAACTTGCTTGTGTCAACGCTTTTCAGCGAATGTGCAGGAACGATACAAGTTTCAAAGCCCATTCGTTCGCACTCCGCAAGGCGCTGTTCACAGTGGGAAATGCTCCTAAGCTCGCCGCCTAAGCCTATCTCGCCAAGGGCGATAAGCTTGTCGCTTATAACCTTGTCCGTCAGCCCTGAATAAAGGGCCAACGCCACCGATAGGTCAGCCGCAGTGTCATCAAGCTTTAATCCGCCTACAATGTTGATGTAAACGTCCAGCCCACCGAAAAAATAGCCAAGCCGTTTTTCAAGCACAGCTATTATTATCGCCATTCTGTAGTAGTCAAAGCCCGTGGCAGTACGTCTTGGGGAGGCAAGCACACTCTTGCATACAAGTGCCTGGACTTCCGCCATAACAGGCCTTGTGCCCTCCATTATGCAGGCAACGCAAGTTCCCGATGCGTCTGTCGGTCTGCCCTCCAAAAACATCATAGAGGGATTTTCAACTTCCAGCAGACCGCTGTCAGCCATTTCAAACATACCTATCTCATTCGTTGAGCCAAAACGGTTTTTTATGGCTCGCAGTATCCTGTAGGCGAGATTTCGCTGACCCTCAAAATACAGCACGCAGTCAACAATGTGTTCCATGACCTTTGGTCCTGCGATAGCACCGTCCTTGTTGACGTGACCAACTATGAACATTGGTATCTCTTCCGACTTTGCTGTGCGCATGAACATATTTGTACATTCTCTTACCTGCGTCACAGACCCCTGCGCTGAGGATATCCCGTTTATGTTCATGGTCTGGATAGAGTCGATTATGACTATCTCAGGCTTTTCTTTTACTATCACAGAGCATATCTGCTCGCAGTCATTGTCTGCAAGAAGATACAGATTTTCAGAATCAACATGAAGCCTGTTTGCACGAAGCTTTATCTGCCGTACAGACTCCTCTCCAGATACATAAAGTATGGTGTGGTCTTGCCCTAAATACTGACATATCTGCAAAAGCATTGTGGATTTTCCTATGCCCGGTTCACCGCCCAGAAGCACCAGAGAGCCTTTCACAAGCCCTCCTCCAAGCACTCTGTCAAGCTCTTTCAGCCCCGTTGCATAACGTATCTCGTTGTAGCTTGCGTCAACACCGCCTATGCCAACTATCTTGTCGGAAATATCCCTGACAGTCGTGGGCTTAGACTTTGCACCGCCTGCTCTGACCGCAAGCTCGACCTCCTCAAAGGTGTTCCATTCGCCGCAGTTAGGGCATTTGCCGTTCCATTTTGAAGTTTCATATCCGCACTGACTGCACACATACGAAGTTTTCACCTTTGCCATATGGACGTTCCTTTCTGCATATTTATCTGATGATTTGCTGATATATATAAATGCTGCGCCGATTTTGTGTAGGGGCGGCGCCCCCCACAGCCCGTTTATGTTGCGGTGATCGCTCGTGCAAAGCGCTGAAATTACTTGCCCTCAAGCCCCTTGAGAGCCTTTATCTCGTCACGGTCGAGCCTTATAACAGAATCCTTTATTACCTCAATATCGTCCTTCTTTACCACAACAACATTGTCGTTTTTATCCATTTTAACTCTCAGCTTGCCTGTGAGCAGATTTACTTCCTCAACAACGCCCTTTCCGTCAGCCGTTTTTACGATAGCGCCCACCTTTGGCGTGTGCTTGAGAAGATCCTCATAGCTGTCCTGCTCGTATTTCAGACAGCACATAAGTCTTCCGCAAGTGCCTGAGATCTTCGTAGGGTTAAGTGACAAGCCCTGTTCCTTAGCCATTTTAATAGAAACAGGCTGGAACTCTCCCAAAAATCTTGAACAGCAGAAAGGCTGTCCGCAGATGCCAAGACCCCCAAGCATTTTTGCCTCGTCACGAACGCCTATCTGACGAAGCTCTATCCTCGTTCTGAATACCGCCGCAAGGTCTTTTACAAGCTCACGAAAGTCAACTCTGCTCTCAGCGGTAAAATAGAAAAGAAGCTTGTTGTTGTCAAAAGTACATTCAACGTCGATAAGATTCATTTTCAGCTTGTGAGCGGCTATCTTCTGCTCGCATATCTTGAAAGCGTCCTTTTCCTTTTGTCTGTTTTTTTCGATAGTTTTCATATCGTTAGGGGTGGCAAGCCTTATAATGCCTTTTACGGGGTTTGTGAATCTTGTTTCGTCTATTTCCCTGTCCACAAGCGCAACTTCACCACATTCAACGCCCCTTGCGGTCTCAACGATAACTTTGTCGCCCATTTTCACGTCATAGTCTTTTGGGTCGAAGTAGTATATCTTGCCAACGCTTTTAAAGCGTACTCCGATTATTTTTAACATCTCTTTTTCCTTTCAAATATATATCACGGCTTTGCCGTCAGCTACTTTCCTGTGACAGAATATATCTGTCCTGCCAGACTGTTTATAGTCAGGCTTATGTTGCAGTTTGCGTCTATCCTGCCTATGTAGTCAGAAACTATATCGTAAAGCCTGACCGCCTGATCTGAGGAAAGGCTTCTGCTGAGCGTCTTTGCACCCTCTTTCGCACAGCTCACAGACTTTTCGCTTTCTCCCCCGAGCCTGAATGCCGCACTGTCACGGAGTATCTCCTGAAAAAGGCTCAGCCCCTCTCTCAGCAACGTTTTTTTGCCGTCTGCCACAAATAGCGTTTTCAAAACGTCATATTCGTTTCCACTGCACATTGCGTCGCACAGACCTCTTGCAAGCTTCACGCTGTCAAAAAACTGGGAGTGTTCAAGATACTCGACACATCTGCCGATGTTTCCACGCCCTGCTGAAACAGCTTCGCTTATGAGTGCAGGGGCAACGGCAGGATATTTCTCCTGCAAACACTCCATGCTCTCCGCCTCCGTGACAGAGGTCATGCCAAGGGAAAGCACTCGTGAGATTATGGTAGGCAGAAAAATTTCCTTGCTCCTCGCCGTAAGTATTATAGCGGTATGCTCAGGCGGTTCTTCAATGACTTTAAGCAGAATGTTCTGCACCTGAATAACAGTGTTCACCGACAAGTCAAGGTCAGGAATTATGTATACTTTCATTCTCGCCTCGTTCGGTGCAACGGGAGCTTCCGCAACTATAGGTCTGATAGAATCGTCAACGATATAGTTGCCGTTGCTGTTTGCCTTTGCCACCATAACGTCAGGGTGAGCCCCGTCGGCTATCATTCTGCACGTCCTGCAAATGCCGCAAGGCTCGCCTGTCTGACGTTCGCACAAGAGTGCCGCCGCTATCCACCGTGCAAGGGTCTTTTTACCAAGCCCCTTTTCTCCGTGTATCATTATGGAGTGTGGTTCTCGTTTCTTTTTTATCATCTCAGATACGAGCCTGCGAGGCTCGCTGTTTCCGTATATTATCAAGCCCTCAGACCCCTTTCTGAAAATTTTCTATCCTTTAGACTTTCTCAAAACGCTCGATATCAGTAACGAAAATAGTTGCGCCGCCGATAGCCACCTCAACAGGATATGAAGCCGCACCGTCAGGCTCCATGATAGTTGATGACGGAACGAACTGCTTTCTTTTCTTTGAATATTTTTTGCAGACCTCTATAACAAGGTCTACCTGCTCATCAGGGCAGCAGATAAGAAAGGTGGTGTTTCCTGACATAAGAAAACCGCCTGTTGAAGAAAGCTTTGTGGCTCTTATGCCGGCTTTCAGAAGTCCTTTATTTACAGCGTAGGTATCATCGCTGTTTACGATAGCATAGACAAGTTTCATGATTTTGCCTCCTGTTATTTTTGATGTAATAATAGCTTTTTTAGCTACACCTTATATTATAGCACATTTATGCGTTCAATTCCATAGTTTTTCAAAATTTTTATTACCTGCGGTGTTATCTCCTCACCACTCACTGCCACAGGCACAGAGGGCTGACAGCTTGTGACGGTCATTCCGCATATAAGACCGCAGGCATCCTCCACGTTTACGGTGTGCTGAGCCGAAAAAGCCGCCTGCCTTATACCCATGCGTTTTATCCCTTTTGGTATAGCGGGTAAGTCACCGAAAAGCCTTATCCTAGGCTGTTTTATCTCTGAAAACGCCTTTTCAAGTTTCAAAAAATCCTCCTCGCTGTTGAAAGGCGACGGCATAAGCACAACATATTGTGTGTCGCTGTATTCAGGCTCGATGCCATATTCCCTCAGCCTGTCTGCAAGGTCGTCACCTGTGATACCGCTTTTGTATGCGGCAACTGTTATCTTCATAGGCTCTTCGCCTATGGTATGCCAGCCGAAAGCTGTTATCCTATCTTT
>ERZ772865.3864-NODE-3864-length-10790-cov-2.662320_pt1 | contig 10790 bp, 6 predicted proteins | sample MGYA00512133_ERZ772865 | MGnify/ENA primary metagenome ERZ772865 (study PRJEB29015, sample SAMEA2737722) | human gut metagenome | biome: human gut; feature: human-associated habitat; material: faeces | place: China | collected 2012 ...
TTTCCATGATTTTTTCATGTCTCTACCTCGTTCTCATAACTAGCAACAATCCGAAAAGTCTGAATTACTGCTCTTTTTTCTTTTTCTTACCTGTCACGATCACAGCACCTGCTGCAGCTCCCATCAGGGCGATTCCTGCTGCTGTGAAGGCTTTTGTTCCAATTCCACCGGTAGACGGAACATCCGGATCGATGACCGGGCCGTCAACGATATCCTCTTCGCTGTCGTTGACCCATGCACGGTTATCCACCTTGTCTCCATCAATGGCTTTGTCAGAGACAGTTGCGTCATAGGAAACAATCACCGGCTCTGCATTCTTTAACTCATCATATGTAATATATCCGTCATTGAATGCTGCGATCAGAGCGATACTTACCCGGAATGCCTCATCGCCTTTTCCGGTTTCTACCTTGTAATAGTCTTCTGGAAGTTCATTTCCATCATTTCCGACTGTCACTTTCAGGGTTGCTTTATCAAATTCCAGATTTTTGCTCATCTTGTCATGGAAGATCATACGCTCGGAGAACTTCTCCGGAATATACAATCTCTCTGCATTCGAATCGGAACGCACTACAAATCCAGCCAGTCTTGCCGGAAGATGGGATTCCAGAGTAAAGCTTATATTATCGCCCGGTTTTACGCCCTTGATCTCATCCTCACCGTCTGCCTTTTTATCGATATCCGGTCTGCTCTCCTTATCGTCCGCATCAAGTCCATGCGCAGCTTTGATCTGCAGCATACCGTTCTTACTTCCGCTGTTTACAAGAACAATATGGTGCTCACTTTCACCGCCATCGGCATTCCAGCGGCTTCCTTCTGCATCATCATACCAGCCGTCAATCGCGTGGTTACAATCGTCCAGGATCCACTCTTTGTTTGTGTCTCCAAATTTCAGTGTCGCGTTTTCTCCATTGTAGATATCGTCGGCACCTTTTCCGGCATGGTTATTGTAGAGGATAACCGATGAGCCGAGACGCATGGTACCGATATTATAGATACCTCCGCCGTATTCGGCACCAATCTTCTTCTCATTCTGTGTTCCCGTTCCGTTGTTGATGATCGTTGCGGAACCGATCGTCAGATCGCAGACTGCCTGTTTTGTATAGATTCCGGAACCGGCATTGTTCATGATCGTCACATCTGCGCCCTTCTCGATCATGCTTTTATATGTTCCATTTCCCTGAAAAAATATTCCGCTATTATTGGCTGCGGATAAAGGTTTCACCCCGTTTTCTTCCACATCCAGCTTGCATGTCTTATCCACATTCAGCACTCTGGTCCAGATACCGCTGTACCCGTTGTTTGTTGCTGTTAAGGAGGATTGATTGCTCATGTCGATCCGCCATGCGGAAATTCCCCAAGTACCGCTTCCATCAAACAAAACTTCCGATCCATTTTTTATCGTATAGTATGTACCGTTTGATCCGTATCCATGGCTGTTTAACACCTGAACTTTACTGTTATCGATCGTGGCATAAAACGTTCCCGTAAAACCTGAGCGGTTATTATCCGAGATGTAGGTCGAATTTTCGAGATTCACATTATAGCCTCCGTCACCGCCATCCCACTCCAGGGCATCCTGCGGATAATTTCGAATCTCCAACTTGGAATCCTTCAGATTCAGCTTATTATTCGAGCCGAAATAGATCGCATGAGTGTTTGCAGCAACACCATTGCCATCCATTACCATCTCTGCGTTCTCCAGATGCAGCTCTGCATTCCTTGATGCAGAGATCGTCATCCAATTCCACTCCGCTGTATATGGTGTCGATCCGATTCCTTTCAGTTCCAGAGCGCAGTTCTTAAAGGTCAGCTTTTTGCCCCAAAGTGCAATTCCTTTGTCTTTAAATGTAAGCTTCTTCTTATCCGTACCACCATCTACCGTCAAGTTCTTGCTCAGATTAAGCCCACTCGTCGTCTCATCCGTATCAAGAACGATCACCGCTCCATCTGCTGCCGCAGCCACTGCCTCATCAAACGTATTATAGGTAGTCCCGCCAATATGTACCTGCGCAAATGCCGAAACCGACATTCCCGCCGTCATCGCAGTCGCTGCCAGACAAACCACGAAAACCTTGTTCATTTTCTTTTTCATTTTCGATCCCCTCCATGTCAATTTATGTCGAAAAAAGCGCCGTTTTCACTTTTTTGTGAACCGGCGCATTTTTTCCATCATTCTTCCGGTTCTGTTACCCGGTGTCCGCGGACAAGGAGCCTGTGGGTATTTACCCCATACGGAGTACAGGTATAAAGCGTCACAAGGTCTTTTCCATTCTGGATATAAAGTTCTTCCGTCTCTTCCGGAAGTGTTACGAGGATCTGATCCACCTCATACGTGAATGTCTCGTTTAAGACATCCAGAGTGAACCGATCTCCCACTTCCAGTTTGTTCAGGTCAGTGAACAGTTTCGCCTTCACAAGACCGTTATGGGCGGCCAGCACACAATGGGTATTTTCACCGCCCACCGGCAGGCTTGTCCCATACCAGAAACCGGCGCCCGACTGAAGCGCCCGCTCTTCCGTTCCGTGGTAAATGGGAATGTGGACCCCGATCTTCGGAATGTCCACATATCCCATCATCCCTGTTCCCCATGGATCCAGAAGGTGGTCAAGCTCCTCCCGTTCCTCTGCGGAAACCAGAAACTGTTCCTCTTTCTTTGCAAGTCTTTCATTGTACTCTCTGGCCGCCTGGATCATTCCTTCGCAGTCGATCCCCTGAAACCGGTCATACGCCGCGATCGCCTTGTTGAACTGATACTGATAGTACCAGTCACAGATATGCGGGTACAGAAAAATTCCCAGTCCCAGAAGAAATATGACTGCTATGAGGATCCCGCGCCCGGTGAACCATGAAGGTTTCCTGCCGGAATTACCGGATCCATGCTCCATTTGCATCTACCTGATATCCATCCGGTGTTGTGGTGTTCGCAAGCATTACGCCAAGTGTTCCCTTGTCGGATGCTGTGTTGAAGTAATACCACTTGCCGTCGATCTCATGCCAGCCGGTGTACATGCGTCCTCTTGTGTTGTCGTACTGAGTATGGAGATAATACCAGTTGTTGTTCCGGTATAACCAGCCGTCTTCCATCCAGCCGTCTACGTCAAAGTAGTACCAGTCGGAGCGGCCGTTCCATGTGAGGTATACCCACTCATCATGCGGGAATGTACCGTCATCATAGCAGAACCACCAGCCGTTTAATCTCCATGTTCCTGTCGCGTCGCGGTAGCCGCCCTTTGCCTGAATTGCCGCGTCTGTGTAGTATTCCGGACGGTCAAAGTCGATGGCAAATCCGTAGGTGTAGAAGCCGTAGATCGTATCACCGATCTTTAAGTACTCGTTGGACGGAAGTCTTCCGTTGTCCTCCGTGAACTCGCCGCCCTCTAAGATCCAGCGTCCGGACTTACCGGCTGCGTTTGTGGCTTTGCCTCTTGTGGAGGTGCCATAGTCATAATCGCTGTCATCACTGTCACTGCCGCTTGATCTCCACCTGTAGGTGATCGTGAAGGTCGTTCCATCTTTTCCTACAACATATCCAACCGGGAACTTATCCCAGGTCTGATCGCTGTAACTGCTGCTCTTACCCTTGGATGCAGGAATATCCGCAAGCGTGAGCTTTGTTCCAACCTCAAAGGTCTTTGTGAGTTCTGTCTGACCGTTCTCTGTAAATGTTCCGTTTACAACAACGAACTTGATTTCGGTGTACTGCTTCTCAGGTGTCTCCGATGTTTTCTCGCATTTTGCTTTGAAGTTGATCATGATCTCATGATTTTCAGAATACCACTTGCCGTCCTCATCGCAGAAGAGCTTGACTGTTGCTGCATCGTCTCCTGCATTTGTATGCTTTCCATCTGCATATGCCTTGATGTAATCTTTTGCAAATACAGTAACAACTGCCTCGTTATCGTCTTCCTTATCTCTTGTGACGCTGTAAGTTCCGGCCATAAAACCGAAGGACTGCGGAGTGTGCTGCTCATCTGTTTCACAGGTTACATTGATCGTTTCTCCAAACAGCTTCTTCAAATCATCGTATTCCGGAAGAGCCGGTTTCTCCGGATTGTTTTCGGTACACTTCACAAAGAATCTGATCGGTGTTGTACCCTCTTCGATATCCCAACCGCCATCCGTACGAGCAAGGATCAGTTTTGCTGAAGCGGCTCCCTTAACGTCATGATTGCCATGGGCTGCAATATATTCGTTTACATACGGTGCTGCCTTTACGGTAAGGATTGCCTTTGTAGTTCCATACCATGAAATCTCATATCCATCCTCCATCAGAGTGTATTCCTCATCCGGATGAGCTGCTGCATTGCTGCCTGTATGAACAAGAACGACTCTTTCGATAAGCTCCTCTAACTCTTTAAAGCCCGGAAGTTCCGGATCAGTCGGGATTGGAGTATCCTTTGAGCAATCAACCTTAATGGTTGGAATGCTTGTGAGAGCCGGTGCTTCCCATGTCTTTGTATCTGCGTTCCATGTAAGATCGTATGTAATATCGCCTACTGTTGTCAGTACATGATCATAATCCCCATCCGTATTATACTTCTCTGCGTAATATACACCGAACACTTTCACTGTGCTGACGTATTTTCCATTAACGGATCTTACTTCTCCGATCTCATAGCTGTTCGGAATGTTTAAATCATACTGTTTTGCCTCATGACCGGAATTGGAAGCATTGAGGCACTCTACGATCACTGCAGGCACAATTTCCGTATCCTTCGGTTTACTCGGAACTTCCGGTTTCTTTTCTGTCCAGTGTGCTTCTACCACAACCTCGGTTCCTGTACCGGCAGCAGCTGCTACTGTCATTTCAGAAGTAAGTTTCTGACCATCAAGATACCATCCGTCAAAATCATAATCCGCACGTGTCGGAAGATCATTACCACTTAAGATTTCAAGAGTTTCTTCACCGCTTGCATTCTCTTTTGTAAGCTTGTCGGCACCGCTTGTCGCATTTAAGTTGTATCCATCTTTTGAGAAGGACCAATCCCATGCACCGCCCTTTGCATCATAAGTGACCTTGTAAATAGTCGGCTGTGTCTCGACCTTCGTCAAATGAACCGTAACACTGTATGCCTTTCCTTCTGTTGCCATCAGTGGATGCACCATCAATGATGTCGTCGCGAAATCCGTTGATGTTACATCTGTTACACGATAACTCTCCGTGCCAATTGCAATCTCATCATTGGTCTGTGGAATCGTTGTCTCAAAAGCTTTTTGGCCGGTAAAACCTACCCACTCAGTTACCGGATCCTGTACAGGATTATTATTTCCATCAACATAATTGACTGTCAATGTTGCTCCTGTAATAGATGGTTTCGGGAACTCGATGTGCTTATCTACCTTATTACCATCTTTTGTATAGGAATAGTTGAATTCTGCATTGCCGTTTAACTCAATGTTTCCGACCGTTTTCTTCGCTTCATCTGTCAGTTCCACGGTGTAAGTCAATGTCAGCTTATCTTTCATTGTACCGTTGGAATTCCATTTGATCGTGTTCGTATTTTCATCGTAGCTGGCAGATCCATCACTTGCTTTAAGCGTTCCGCTTGTCATGGTGATATTTTCACCTAACGGATCGTTAATGCCACTCGTGATATTTTTAGAGATTGTTTCAAATACCTTCTTTAAGTCCTCAGCGTTTTTTGCATTTAAATTACATGAGTCAGAGGCAAGTTTTTTAAATTTACTTTCATGATCGAACCAAGTACCTATTAAATCATCTGTCTTATTCCATGCAAAACTTACTGTATAGACTTTCCCGTTTTCTTTAAAATCGCTAAAAATCTGCTTTTCGTTTTCAAACCACAACTCACCATGATGTTCCATATATCCATCATCGCTTCCGCCGTCTGCAAGGATAATTAAAATTTTATTTGCCTTTTCATCTTTTTCATTTAAAACTTCAATTCCCTTTTTTATACCAGTGCTAAGGTTCGTTTCTCCCTTAGGAGAACGCTTGTATAAGGAAATGTCGTTACTCGCCTCCACGTCATCAGAGAAACGGATGTAACTGCACTCAACTCCGGCAGCTTTCAGCTCTTTACTCATATTATCAATTGCATCAACTGCCGTGTTCCACCGGGAAACGTATAAATCATGATTATAGCGACAGCTTTTTCCACCCCTTGCTGATCTGTGGTCATGTGTTTCATTCGTACACCATGCCATAGATCCGGATGCATCCAACACAAACGCAACCTCTGTTGGATTTACCTGAATTTGATCTTTTGCCTTGGTTGCATCGACCGTTAATGTGATGTCATATTTGCCATCACCGGCCGGTTTTGCTTCTTTGTTTAATGTAATAGCCGTTTTCGCGCTATCTGTTGTCACATCTCCATCAAGCGTATAGCTTATTCCAGAGTTGTCTGTAGTAGCATCCGCCAACGACACTCCCGGCACAGACCCAACGACCATGCAGGCCGTCATGAGTGCTGCCAGAACACGTTTTTTTATTCCGTGCTTCTTCATCTCTCTTTTCCTCCTTTTCGAATCGTGGATCGTAACTGTATCACTGCTGAACAGTTACTGTAAGTCAATATTTTAATTGCTGCACACAGGATTCTTCTGCCTCTGTATGCTCACAAAGCCCCTCCTTTCCCCCTTGTTCCTTAAAATTTATAAAAATCACTCCCTAAACTGCATTCTATGCAGCAAAGCTGCCCGGTATTCCTGCGGTTGGAAGTGTTTTTATCAGTATTGTGATTCTCCTGCGTCCTCAGGAATTTTCTTCGCGGTATTTCGCTAAAAATGGATCATATAACCGTTTTTCCGCGTCCAGCCGCGCCTGAACTGCCTCCTCATAGGTTGCGAAGCTGCCAAGATTGTAGGACTTTCCCTGAAAGCCAATGGATGCTCTCCATCGGTTGTTTTCTCTTCTGTACACTCCGCGGTGACCGGAAGTATTATTGGAAAATGTCTTTCTGCACGCGATCCGCTCCACACAGGTTCCGTCCATAAAATGGATGGCTTTCTTCATATTTACCTTTCTCTGTGCTTCCTGAAGACAGCCGCAGCTTCTTGTGACCCCGGAGCGGAGATTCTCTTTTCGGCAGATGCATTGTTTTCCACAGTCACACTGACAAAGCCAGTAGTCACTCATCCTGCCCGGACGATCCGCGCGATCACCTTCAGACGATCCGCTTTGCTCCACCGTGCCTTCTTTTTCTTCTGTCAGCCCCGCTGCCGGTCCCAGAACGACAAGCCTGCCGTACCGCTGTCCGGTGAGATCGAGGCGTTTTTCCTGGAGTCGGATCCGTCTCCTGCAGCCACAGCTCTTCGTATGTCCGTTTTTCAGGTGTGAATCTTCCACGGTGCACGTATTCCCGCAGTCACACCGACACCGCCAATAGGTTTTCGGTTTCCCCGGAATCTTCACTTTTTCAATTACCACGAGACTTCCGTATCTTTCTCCGATCATACATTTTTTCATTCAAAAAAGCCGTCCATGACATAATGTGTATTATGTCATGAACGGCTTGTCTTAAAAGAATATGCATCGTTTTTACGTGGAATTTACATGTTTTTTACACTTCCTAAAGTTAATTTCGAAAAGTGAACTGGTCTGCGAAGCTGCTTCCCGGGCCGTATGTTTTTTTGAAAATCATGTTAAAAAAACGCAAAAATGTAAAAAACCCGGAATATCCATTGAAAACAAAGGGTTTTCGTGATATTATTTTTATGTATATATATGAATACAAGGAGGATTCGTTATGACATAATACACATTATGTCGTAGACGGATCCTTTATTTTCCTATTTGTTCCGTGTTGCCTTTCTTACCTTCCGATATCCCCTCTTCCCTTTGGACCAGCCCCAGCTCTAAATCCTTTACGCAGGCCTCCTCGCTTGTGATCATCGTATACCGTCTTGTTGTCTCAATGCTGCTGTGTCCAAGATAATCTGCCAGACGCGCGAGGTCGTGTTCCTTTTCGTAAAAGCATCTCGCGAAGAGATGTCTCAGATTATGCGGGAATACTTTGCTTGCTGCTACCTTTGCCTTCTCGCAGAGACTTTTCATCTCCGTCCATATATTTCTCCGGTCCAGCGGTCTCCCGTTCCTTGAGCGGAAAATACTACCCGCCTTGATCTTCTGTTTTCGACAGTAGTCTCTCAAAAGGATCAGAAGGGACCTTGGGATCAGGATGATCCGAACTTTGCCCTTAAAGTCGATCCGTATCCTTCGCTCCTCCAGAGTCTCCGCTGTCAGATATTTTAATTCTCCGATCCGCATCCCCGTTCCCGCGATGGTCTGAAGGATGCAGAACAGGCGCTCGCGATTCTCCCGTCTCGCGGTCATAAGAAGTCTCTGGTACTCTTCGCGCGTCAGTTCCCGCTCCTCCTCGCGAAAGATCCGTCTCTGTGTTCTGCACACACGCACCCGGAGATCGTCCCGGCCGATCCAGCTCAGATATCCATTCACCGCGATCAGCATGGAATTTACGCTGGACGTCCGGTATTTTTCTACGAGGAGCTTTTTATAGTCTAAGATGATCTCCTTGCTCAGCTCCCGTTCTCCTGAAAATATCAGGAAAGTCCGCACATCCCTCAGATACTTTTCGATCGTATTTTTGCTTTTCTCGCCTTCTGTTAAATATTGCCCATAATGTTCCAGCTCATGATGCATGAAATATTCTCCTCCTGTTCTGTCAGACTCTCTACATCTAACATGTTTGATGATATGAGGCTTTTGATTTTTTCTCATTATGGCACATTTTTCAGAAAATTACTCATATGATCTGCCTGTAAAAGGTGCTTACAAGATTCATGCATTCCACGAATACATTTCTCAATTCCAAAATTGCAGAAATTCCTGTATTTCCGACGAAATCCGACTTTTTCTCCAGGCAAGAAGGACCTCTGTTGTAAAATCGGCATCACAGACCTCACATGCTTTCAGCTTATCCGAAAGTTCCAGCATCGAAGTCGGCAGGATCGCGATCCCCATTCCCCGTTCCGCCATCGTGATCGCGGTTCTTGCATCTTCACAGGCAAGGTAGATATCGCAGACAAGTCCCGCCTCCTCAAACTTCGAGGCGATATATTTCTGAAACCGGTGGGACAGGATCAGGGGCTGTTCCGAAAGCTCCTGCAGATGGAGCGATGTGCGTCCTTTTAAAAGAGGGAACTCCGGAACTGCCATGGCGAGAAGGCGTTCCTCGGCCAGAGTTCTCGTCTCACAGCCCCTTAACGTAATTGGTGTGCGCAGGGTCGTGAGGTCGAGGATCCGGTTCTCAAGCTGATCCCTCATAGTGAATGTGGATCCCTCGTGGATATCAAAATGGATATTGGGATGGCTTTTTGCAAAGCGCATCAGGTAATGGGACATCATAGACACGGTGGACGGCGTCATTCCGATATGGATCGTCGCCGCCTGACTTGATTTTATGACCTCGCGCTTCGTTACCTCCGAGAGCATCAGGATCTTTCCCGCCTGTTCGTAGAGCGTTTTTCCTGCCTCCGTCAGTGTTATATGCTTCATGCCGCGGATAAAAAGCGGCACCTGAAGTTCCTCCTCCAGCATTTTCATCTGGTAGCTTAACGGCGGCTGTGTCATATGAAGCTCCCTCGCCGCTCCGCTGATGGTTCCGGCGTCAACGATGGCCCGGAAGTATTCCAACTGTCTGATCTCCATAATCTCTCCTGTCTGACCGGCGATCTGCGGACCTCCACTCTCGCAGCGGCGCGAATTGTGGAGTCCGGATCCCGGATCGTAAAAATCATAGTCTGAATGCAAAGAACCTTCTTGTATTATATAAATTTTATTTTATTTCTATACAAAAACAATGATTTACATATATTATAGGGGATGCTATACTTGAAACGCAAGAGAAAATTTAGAAAGGATCGAATCGAATCTACCATGCATATGAAACGTATTGATTTTGAAAACGGAACCATAACGGGAAATATCCTCGGAGCCGCGCTCCCCATGCTGGTTGCCCAGATCTTAAACCTTCTATATAATATCGTGGACCGCATCTACATCGCGCGGATCCCGGAGATCGGAACAGCCGCTCTCGGCGCGGTCGGCTTATGTTTTCCAATCATCGTCATCATCACGGCCTTCAGCAACCTCTTTGGGACTGGCGGTGCGCCGCTCTTCTCGATCTTTCGCGGGAAGAAGGACCCTGACACAGCAAGGCGCATTATGAACACTTCTTTTACGATGCTCTGTGTCTGCGCGGTGATCCTGATGGTGGTCGGCTTCCTCTTCGCCCGCCCGATCCTGATCCTCTTCGGCGCTTCCGCTGAGGCTATCGTTTACGCCTATCCGTATATGATGCTCTATCTGATCGGAACCCTGCCGTCGATGATCGCGGTCGGCATGAACCCGTTTATCAACGCTCAGGGCTACTCCAGCATCGGCATGTTATCCGTCGCGATCGGTGCCGGAACAAATCTGGTGCTTGATCCGCTCTTTATTTTTATGTTAGGGCTCGGAGTAAACGGTGCCGCTATTGCAACCGTAATATCTCAGATATTATCCGCAGCATTTGTTTTTTATTTTCTGAGACGAAAAGCAGAGCTGAAAGTCCGTCTGCTCAGAAAAACTGAACTTCATTCCTGCCTTTCCATTGCCAAAAATATCATAACCCTTGGCACGTCAGGTTTTATTATGCAGCTTACGAACAGTCTGGTATCAATCTGCTGCAATCATGTACTTTCCGTTACAGGAGGAGATATCTACATTTCGGTTATGACAATTATTAGCAGTGTGCGTCAGCTTGTGGAGACACCGATCAGTGCGATAAATGAAGGTACATCTCCGATTCTGAGTTATAAT
>ERZ772865.3871-NODE-3871-length-10773-cov-3.602631_pt1 | contig 10773 bp, 7 predicted proteins | sample MGYA00512133_ERZ772865 | MGnify/ENA primary metagenome ERZ772865 (study PRJEB29015, sample SAMEA2737722) | human gut metagenome | biome: human gut; feature: human-associated habitat; material: faeces | place: China | collected 2012 ...
AATCTGGTAAATGTTACAGGTGATCTTCAGACAATTATGGCCGGTCTTGCATGCGGTGAGGGAAATACGATCGGATGGGATATCCTGAAAAATCACGTAGATGTATTTGCATCCTGTCCTGACTGGATGAGCGCAAAGGCAACACGTATCTACGCTAATCCACTGGGAGATGATCCACACGTTGTCTCCGGTGAATCCGGTTCCGTTCCGCTTGGTTTCTGCTTCACTGCTCTTCACGATGAAGATGCAAAAGACTTAAAAGAAGCGCTGAAACTGGATGAGAATTCCGTAGTACTTGTTATTTCCACAGAAGGTGACACTGATCCTGTTCGCTACCGCGAGATCGTATGGGACGGATTATACGGAACAAACGAATCTTTAAGCAAATGATGTTTTTGGTGAACACAGACAGGTAAGTGGTATGGTTATCTCGAAAATGATATACCAGTAACTAATAATATGATATCAGATTAGGGGCAAAATACCTTTTGACCCTAACATCATAATATTTTATACATATTGGGAGGGTAAAAAAATGGATTACGCAAAAATTAACGAAGCTGCAATGGGTTATAAGGATGATATGACTAAGTTCCTTCGCGATCTGGTTCGCATTCCTGGCGAAAGCTGCGGAGAAAAAGGACATATCATGAGAATCAAAGAGGAAATGGAAAAAGTCGGATTCGACAAAGTTCAGATCGATCCGATGGGCAATATCCTCGGCTACATGGGAACAGGTAAAACTCTCATTGGTTTTGACGCTCATATTGATACAGTCGGTATCGGTAATATCAAGAACTGGGAATTTGATCCATACGAAGGTTTCGAATCTGATGAAGAAATCGGCGGACGTGGAACATCTGACCAGATGGGCGGTATTGTTTCTGCAGTATACGGTGCTAAGATCATGAAAGACCTTGGTCTTTTAAACGATAAATATCAGGTACTTGTGACAGGTACTGTACAGGAAGAAGACTGTGACGGTCTCTGCTGGCAGTACATCATCCATGAAGATGGTGTTCGTCCTGAATTCGTTGTTTCCACAGAACCAACAGACGGCGGTATCTACAGAGGACAGCGTGGCCGTATGGAGATCCGTGTTGATGTCAAAGGTGTTTCCTGCCATGGTTCCGCTCCGGAACGTGGTGACAATGCAATCTACAAAATGGCTGATATTCTCCAGGATATCCGCGCATTAAACGAAAACGATGCTGCTGATACCACAGAGATCAAAGGTCTTGTAAAAATGCTTGATGAGAAATACAACCCTGAATGGGAAGAAGCACGTTTCCTTGGACGTGGCACTGTTACTACTTCCGAAATCTTCTTCACATCCCCAAGCCGCTGTGCAGTAGCTGACTCCTGCTCTGTATCTCTTGACCGTCGTATGACAGCAGGCGAAACATGGGAAAGCTGCCTGGATGAGATCCGTGCTCTTCCGGCTGTACAGAAATATGGCGACGACGTAACAGTATCCATGTATGAATACAACCGTCCGTCCTATACAGACCTTGTATATCCGATCGAGTGCTACTTCCCGACATGGGTAATCCCGAAAGATCACAAAGTAACACAGGCTCTGGAAGAAGCATATAAAGGACTGTACGGCGAAGAGCGTCTCGGAAATGCTGAGACAGAAGGCATGAGAAAAGCTCGTCCGCTTACAGACAAATGGACATTCTCTACTAATGGTGTAACAATCATGGGACGTAACAGCATTCCTTGTATCGGATTCGGACCTGGTGCAGAAGCACAGGCTCATGCTCCGAACGAAAAAACATGGAAGATCGACCTTGTAAGATGCGCTGCTGTATACGCTGCTCTTCCAACTGCATACTGCAAATAATAAATAAATTTTCAAATTTTTTTAGGCGACGGATTTCCTATCATCCTAAAGGCTTAATATGTGTCCGGACAGAATCCCTGCTGTAACAGGCAGGGACACAAGATAAACAGATACAGCCGGATAACCGGTGTTCTGCCAAACTCAGAGATTCAATTATTTCATATCAGGAAAGGATAAGCTATCAAAGCATAGCAGGTATTGATTTTATGAAAACATTACAGGATTACATTGACAAGCTGAAAGCATTAAACTTCAAAGAAATGTACGAAGGCGATTTCTTCCTGACCTGGGAGAAGACCGATGATGAGATCGAGGCTGTTTTCACCGTAGCTGATGCTCTGCGTTACATGAGAGAGCATAACATCTCCACCAAGGTATTCGAGTCCGGCCTGGGCATCTCCCTGTTCCGCGACAACTCCACCCGTACCCGCTTCTCCTTCGCCTCCGCCTGCAACTTCCTCGGCCTCGAGGAGCAGGTCCTCGACGAGAAGAAGTCCCAGATCGCCCATGGCGAGACGGTCCGTGAAACGGCCAACATGGTTTCCTTCATGGCTGATGTCATCGGCATCCGCGACGATATGTACATCCATCAGGGCCACGAGTACCAGAAGACGTTCATGGACGCTCTGGAAGAGGGCTACCGCGACGGCATTCTCGAGCAGCGTCCGACGCTGGTCAACCTGCAGTGCGACGTCGACCATCCGACGCAGTGCATGGCCGATATGCTGCACGTCATCCACTACTTCGGCGGCGTTGAGAATCTGAAGGGCAAGAAGGTTGCCATGACCTGGGCCTACTCCCCCAGCTACGGCAAGCCGCTGTCCGTCCCGCAGGGCGTTATCGGCCTGTTCACCCGCTTCGGCATGGACGTCACGCTGGCCCATCCGGAAGGATACGACGTGTTCCCCGAGGTTGAAGAGATCGCCCGCAAGAACTGCGAGAAGTACGGCTCCAAGTTCCACAAGACCAACTCCATGGCTGAGGCCTTTAAGGATGCCGATATCGTCTATCCGAAGTCCTGGGCTCCGTTCAAGGCGATGGAAAAGCGCTCCGAGCTGTACGTCAAGGGCGACCAGAAGGGCATCGACGAGCTCGAAAAGGAACTGCTGGCGCAGAACGCCGAGCATAAGGACTGGACCTGCTCCGAAGAGATGATGAAGCTGACGAAGGACGGCAAGGCTCTGTACCTGCACTGCCTGCCCGCTGACATCTCCGGTCTGTCCTGCCCCGAGGGCGAAGTCGACAACTCCGTGTTCGACCGCTATCTGGTGCCTCTGTACAAGCAGGCTTCCTACAAGCCGTACATCATTGCCGCTATGATCTTCCTGGCTCAGGTCAAGGATCCGGTCAAGGCTCTGATGGACCTCGACTCCGCTGACAACAAGCGCAAGATGTTCTGATTCGCTTCTGACTACACAAATAAGCATATGGCAGGAGCGCCGCTCCTGCCATATGCAGTATCAAGAGGAATTATAAAATGGCTAAAAGAATTGTGATCGCTCTGGGCGGCAACGCTCTGGGCAAAAATCTTGAAGAGCAGATGCAGGCTGTCAAGACGACGGCCAGCGCCATCGCAGACCTGATCGAAGACGGCCATGAGGTCGTCATCGCGCACGGCAACGGCCCGCAGGTCGGCATGATCCAGAATGCGTTCGCCGCTTACCACAAGCAGCAGGCCAAGAGCGACATCATGCCCCTTTCCATGTGCGTAGCCATGAGTCAGGGCTACATCGGCTACGATCTGCAGAACATGATCGGTGAGGAGCTTGACCGCCGCGGTCTGGGCATCCACTGCGCGACTGTTCTGACGCAGGTCGCCGTCGACCCGGCCGACCCCGCGTTCCAGCATCCGACCAAGCCCATCGGCGCGTTCATGACCGAGGAAGAGGCCAAAAAGCTCGCCGCCGAAAAGGGCATCGACGTCGCCGAGGACGCAGGCCGCGGCTGGCGTCAGGTCGTTGCAAGCCCGCGCCCGAAGGAGATCGTCGAGATCGCCACGGTCAAGGCGCTCATGAACGCGAAGCACGCCGTTATCGCTGCCGGCGGCGGCGGTATCCCGGTCGTGTGGGAGGACAAGTATCACCTCAAGGGCGTGCCCGCCGTCATCGACAAGGACTTCGCCTCCGAGTGCATGGCCGAGCAGCTTGACGCCGACATGCTTATCATCCTGACAGCTGTCGAGAAGGTCGCCATCAACTTCGGCAAGCCCGACCAGAAGAATCTGGACGAGCTGACCCCGGAGGAAGCCCGCAAGTACATGGCCGAAGGCCAGTTTGCCCCCGGCTCCATGCTGCCGAAGGTCGAAGCGGCTGTCAAGTTCGCCGAGTCCAAGCCCGGCCGTACCGCCCTCATCACCCTCCTGAAAAAAGCCAAGGACGGCATCGAAGGCAAAACCGGCACCGCGATCCATCTGTAAAATACCCGCAAAGCGCCCTCCTTCCGAAGGGCGCTTTGGTTTATAAATCCGCGCACAGGCCCGATTCACAAATCGGAAGAGTCTGATATAATGAAAATAACCAAGGCCCCTTCCGCAAGAACGGTTTGGCCTCGGATCAAGTTAGCGCTTCAAGAAATCTCGAAACCGTCACTTTGCCGAGTGGCGGTTTCGGCCATTTATGCGGATGGTGACCGTGAGTCCAAAAATATGGAACGTGATCGTAATCGGCATAAACATCCCTCCTTTCGGAGGAGGCCAAACCGCCCGTCTGCGTCGGGAGCCTTGGGGTTCGATAAGAACCGCCTTTATTTTATCAGACCAGTCGAAAAATGTCAATCCGTCCCCGTTTCCGTGCGCTTGACAGATCAAGGATCATAGCAGAATTTCGGATATACGCGTATATTGCAGCAAGGGAAGGCCGCGCAGCCTTCCCTCGTTTTTATCCGTTTTTCGGTTCTGCCGGCTTTGGCTTGACGCGGGCGAATCTGCGGCGGCGGGCGCGGTGTGGGCGGGGCTTCTGGCTGAGCGCGGCATAGCTCTTTGCGACCTGCTCGGTCGGCTCGTAGACCAGCCGGCTGACGCGCAGCGCACCGTCCTCCTGCACCAGCCGGATACGGATGTAAAATTCACCGTCCGCCTCGCATCTGGCGCGGGACAGATACCGCCGTCCCTGCTGCGGATACCATTTTCCCGCCGTCATCTGCCCGCCGCAGACAGGGCAAAGGTTCTCCTGCCCGCTCATCGCGCCGAGCGCGGCGGTCTTGTCAGCGTAGCCGTGGAACACGGCCCGCTGCACGCAGCCGGGCAGCTCAGCGCCGTGGAAGCCGTTTTCGTGCGCCTGCACGGCAGCCTCATACGCGGCGATGCCCTCCGCGAGACGCAGCTTCTGGCAGACGAGCGCCGTATGATACGCGTCGCCCAGCGCGTCGTGCGCGGCACGGGTGGGCACGATGTCCATCATCTGCATGGCCGTCGACAGCGCCTTCTGCGCGCCGGAGCCGTCGGTCTGCGCGTTGAAGATCAGCTGCGCGTTGTACCAGCGCGCCGTCCACCCGCTCTCCAGTCCGAACACCGCAAGATTCTCCCGCAGGATCGTGATATCGTCAAAGCCCCACGTCAAAAACACGCAGTCCTCGCCGCACCACGCTGCAAACTGCGCGGCGGCCTCTGGAAAACGCACACCCTTTTCGCGGAGCAAACTGTCGCGGATGCCGGTGAGCGAGGCGACCTTGCGGTTCATTTTCTTAAAATATTGCGGCCGGATGAGGATCTGGAACTCGTCCGCGATCTGCTGCTCCTGCGTCATGCGCACGGCGCCGATCTGCACGATCTCGCCGCGCATCGGCGACGGCAGCGCCTTTTTCGCGCTGTATGACCCCGGCCACGGCTGGTTCCACTCCATATCCAGAATAATATACTGCATAGCGTCAAACTCCTTCTTGTCTAACAGCTATGGTATCACAAACTCGGCAGAGTGTAAACAATAAAACCGTGCCTGCATAGAATATGCCAGTAAATCAGGGGAAACTCTGATTCGGAGGTTCCCCAAGGGAAGGCAGGGGCGAAAATATGCCATTTTTATTCTTAAGTCCGTCCACACAGTATTTCAATCCCTACATCACAACCGGTGACGAGCGCTATTGGATGAACGCGCTGGCCGATGAAATGATGCCGTATCTGCACGCGAGCGGCATCACCGTCACGCGCAACGACCCGGACGGCAGCGCCGCGCAGTCTATCCGCGATTCCAACGCATCCCGGCAGGATTTCCATCTGGCGCTGCATTCCAACGCCGCGCCGCAGGCGCTGTCCGGACGACTGCGCGGCGTGGACATTTATTATTATCCGACGAGCGAGGCCGGGCTTCGCATGGCGAACATTCTGGTTGATAACATCAAGCCCATCTATCCGCTTCCGGACCGGGTGCAGGCGCGCTCGTCCACGATCATCGGCGAGCTTCGCCGCACACGGGCTCCGGCGGTTCTGACCGAGCTGGGATACCACGACAACACAGAGGACGCGAACTGGCTGACTGGCAATCTGGACGCGATTGCGCGGGCGCTGGCCCTCGGCGTGACGGAGTATTTCGGCGTTCCGTTCCTGACGCCGGGCAGCGAATTTGATGCCGAGGCCGCAGGCGAAAACGGGTATATGGCGCTGCGCTCCTTTCCGCAGACGGACGCGGAGGTTCTGGCACAGATCCCGAACGGAACAGCCGTTACGGTGCTCGGAGACTTCAATGGCTGGTACACCGTCCGCGCAGGCGATCTGTACGGCTTCGCCTCCATCGCCGAGGTCCAGCTTGGCGTCATGCCGCTGGGCGAATGACGAACCGGCCCGCAGGTCACAGCCTGCGGGCCGGAGTTTATTTCGCGTTCTTCTGATTGTTCTGCGCCAGAATGCGCTCGATCTCGGCCTGAGCGGTGTAGACCTCATCGTGGAAGTGCTGGGCGGAGATACGCTCGGCCCCGTGGCCGAGGATGATGAGCTGCTCAAGATTGTCGCTCGTCGCCACGCGGACGCGGCGGCGGCCGCGAAGCTCAAAGCTCAGGCGCTCGATATACTGATCCGCCGTCTCCGCCTGCCGGGTATAGACGATGTGGATGTTGTGGTATTTTTCCACAGACCCCAGCCCCTGCGGCACCTTGTACGCGTCAAAGACCAGAATGAGTGTGCAGCCGCGGTAGCCCTGATAATTGCACAGCAGGTTCATGAGCACGTGCCGCGCCGCGTCGAGGCTCGTGCGGGCCAGCTCCTTCAGCTCGTCCCACGCAAACAGGATGTTATAGCCGTCGACCAGTAGGAAATCATCCGCCGGGCCGAGGCTTTGCAGAAATTCGCGCTTGTCCTCGCTGCGCAGCATCATCTGCGGCAGCACATCGCGGCGGCGGATCGCACCGTAGGTGCGCTCAAAGATCGCCAGCAGCTCCTTTTCCAGTTCCGGCGCGCCGCCGGGCGCAACGGATTTTACGATCCGCTGCGGCTCCTGCTGCGCAGGGCCTCCGAATCGCAGCAGCGGCAGATGCGCCGCCGCATCCACGTCCTGCCACTTGACCTCGTAGCCTGCGCCGTGCGCGCAGAAAACGGAACTCGCCGGGTTTTCCAGATCGCGCGCCGGGTCATAGCCAAGTTCCTTCACGATCTGTTCCTGATCCCGGCAGGGCCGGTAGCCGCTGACGCGCAGCTGGATGCGTCCGCGCCCCCTTGTATAGGCCGTAAGCTCCGTCTGATACTCCCGCAGCAGCCGCACAGGCGCGCTTCCGCGCAGAATGGTCTGTTCCCCTTCCTGCTCCGGCGGCTCATATTCGCCCTGCATCCGCTGGATATCCGTGATCGCCCGGCCCACGCTCGGCGCGGGCAGCTCCATGCGGAACGCGTACCACGGTTCGAGCAGCACAGACTGCGCCTTCATGAGGCCCTGCCGCACGGCGCGGTAGGTCGCCTGCCGGAAGTCGCCGCCCTCCGTGTGCTTCAGATGCGCCCGGCCAGAGACGAGCGTGAAGCGGATATCGGTGATGGGCGCGCCGGTCAGGACGCCCCGGTGTGCCTTTTCCGTCAGATGCGCCAGAATCAGCCGCTGCCAGTGCAGCGCCAGCGTGTCCGTCGGACACATGGTGTCAAATTGCAGGCCGGAGCCGGGCTCCGCCGGCTCCATCAGCAGATGCACCTCGGCATAGTGCCGCAGCGGCTCATAATGCCCCACGCCCTCGACCGGCGCGGCGATCGTCTCAAGATAGACAATATTTCCGGCGTCAAACGAAACGCGAAGCCCGAAGCGGCTTTCAATCAGCTTCTGCAAAATCTCCATCTGCACCGGCCCCATCAGCTGCACGCGGATCTCGCGCAGCAGCGCGTTCCAGACCAGATGCAGCGCGGGATCCTCTTCTTCGAGCACGCGCAGCTGTCCATACGCCAGCGCCGCGTCCGTGCCGTCCTCTAAGAGCAGGCGGTATTCCAGAACCGGCTGCAAAACCGGGGCCTGCGCCGCCGTCTCCCGGCCCAGCACATCGCCCGGCATCGTTTTGCTCAGACCCGTCACGGCGCAGACCGTCCCGGCGGCGGCCTGCTGTAAAAGCGTAAATTTACTGCCGGAATAGAGCCGAAGCTGGTCGGCCTTTTCCTCCCAGCCCTCGCCGGAAAGCGTCTGCTTGACCGTGAGCGTTCCGCCCGTGACCTTCAGAAACGTCAGCCGCGCACCCTTTTCATCGCGTGCGATCTTGAATACGTGCGCGCCGAACTCCGCGCCCCGCGCAGGCTCGTCCACGAACCGGCCCAGCGCGTCCAGAAGCGCGTCCACGCCCGTCTGCCGCAGCGCGGAGCCGAACAGGCACGGGAACACCCGCCTGTGCGAGACGAGCGGCGCGATCTGCGCGTCGGAAAGCGTTCCGGAGGCGAGATACGCCTCCATCAGCGCTTCGTCGGACAAGGAAAGCTCCTCGTAGAGCTGCGCCTGCGGCTGAGAAAAATCGATGCAGCCCTCGTCCAGCTCCGCGCGGACAGCGGCAAGCAGCGCGTCCCGATCCGCCGTCTCCATGTCCATTTTGTTGAAGAACAGAATGACCGGCACCTGATAGCACCGCAGCAGCCGCCAGAGCGTGACGGTGTGACTCTGGATGCCCGACGGGCCGCTGATAATGAGCACGGCGCAGTCGAGCACCTGCAGCGTCCGCTCCATCTCGGCAGAAAAATCCACATGGCCCGGCGTGTCGAGCAGCGTCAGCGTGCAGCCGGGCAGCGGAAGAACGGCCTGCTTGGAAAAGATCGTGATGCCCCGGCTGCGCTCCTGCGCGTCGGTGTCGAGAAACGTGTCGCCGTGGTCGACGCGGCCAAGCGTGCGGATGACGCCTGCCCGGTAAAGCATGGCCTCCGACAGCGTCGTCTTGCCCGCGTCCACATGGGCAAGCAGCCCCACGCAAAGCCGTTTTTCCGTCCGTTCCGTTCCCTGTGCGTTCATTGCCGTTCTCCGTTCGTTATGATCTGGGAGAATTATAGCACAAAAACGAAAAACCGCCAAGAGGGACAGGCAGACACATGAGGAGACTGTGCGGATATGCCATTGCCTTTTTCGGGGAAATGCACTATAATGTTTATAACTATGTAAATTGGGAAGGAGGCGGCTGCGGTGCTGCCGGAGGGTTTTGAGGCGCGGATGCGTGCGCTTTTGGGAAGCGAATATGAGGACTTTCTCGCGTCCTTTGACCGGCCGCTCTGCACCGGTCTGCGGAGAAATCCGCTCAAAACCGGCTTTACGGGCGATCTGTCGCGGTTTTCGCTCTCTCCCGTGCCGTGGTGCCCGACGGGGTTTTATTATGACGCGGTCTCCCGGCCCGGCTTATCGCCGTATCACGCGGCGGGGCTTTATTATTTGCAGGAGCCGAGCGCCATGGCCCCGGCGGAGCTTTTGGACCCGCAGCCGGGCGAGCGCGTGCTCGACCTGTGCGCGGCCCCCGGCGGGAAATCGACGCAGCTGGCGGGCAAACTCCGGGGAAAGGGGCTTCTGGTCTGCAATGAGATCAACGCCAAACGCGCGAAAATTCTTTCCGGGAATATCGAGCGGCTGGGCATTTCCAACGCGCTGGTCCTGAACGAGCACCCGAAGCGGCTGGAAGAGCGCTTCGCGGGGTATTTTGATAAAATTCTCGTCGACGCCCCCTGCTCCGGCGAGGGGATGTTCCGCAAGGAGGAGGCCGCGGTGACGGACTGGAGCCAGCAGACCGTGGAGATGTGTGCAGCCCGCCAGGCGGAGATTCTGGACAATGCGGCGCGTCTTTTAAAGCCCGGCGGACGCTTGGTCTATTCCACCTGCACCTTCGCGCCGGAGGAGAACGAGCAGACCGTAGCGGCGTTTCTGGACCGGCACCCGGAATTCGCCCCGGAAAGGGTGGATGCCCCCTGGTTTACGCCGGGGGAGCAGGGAACCTACCGGATGTGGCCCCACAAGCTGCTGGGCGAGGGACATTTTGGCGCCGTGCTGCGTAAGCTGGACGGGGAAGAGGGGGACATTCCGGAGGAAAAGGGGACTGCCAAGCCAAAACCCTGGCAGAGTTTTGCAAAGGAGACCGGCGTGAACCTGCCGGAAGGAATTTTCCTTGGCTTTGGAGACCGGCTGTATCTGGCCCCCCAGGGCTGCCCGGAGCTGAAGGGACTGCGGGTGCTGCGGCCGGGTCTGGAACTGGGGGAGCTGAAAAAGGACCGGCTGGAGCCTGCCCACGCTCTGGCCCTGTGGGCAAAGCCCCTGGAACGGACGATGGACCTGCCGTCGGAAGGGCCGGAGATCGGGCAATATCTTCACGGCGAGGTGCTGCCCTGCACCGAAAAGGGCTGGTGTCTGGTGACGGTGGACGGCTACAGCATCGGCTGGGGAAAAGGGGACGGAAGGCAGCTGAAAAACCACTACCCCAAGGGCCTGCGGCGGTAAAAAAGAGCTAAGTTTGGCTTATCGAAAGCCCTGTCAAAGCTTTCGGCTGGGTGCCTCCGGCGGGGAGCTTCT